>Ga0163215_100526_pt1 | contig 59263 bp, 58 predicted proteins | sample SynspAceP_FD_185934 | JGI IMG/M metagenome (GOLD analysis project Ga0163215, IMG submission 185934) | Saline lake microbial communities from Ace Lake in Antarctica - Synechococcus sp. Ace-P (Hybrid Assembly) | ecosystem: Environmental > Aquatic > Non-marine Saline and Alkaline > Saline | place... | reverse complement strand
CCCATCAAAACTTCAACCTGCCGTAACTTCACGACAATCTCTTCGGGCTTCGGTCTCTTAATGGCCATCTCTGGTCCTCCGCTTTCCTAACTATAGGGGCGGACCACTTCAAAGGGGGAGGCTCAGCGCCAGGCAACGGTGTGAGCATGTGACCGCCCGTTTCCGTTTGCCAAAAAGTATCGACGATTGGGCATTTTCCCTTGCCGACAACCTCATGATACCAGGTCCAGGCTTCCGGGTTGATCGGTTCACCGACAGACCCCAGGATCCGCAGATCCGAAAGATCATGTTTTTCAACCCATTCCTTGCCCGCGCCCATCAATGCGCGAATGGCGGTGGGGGCGGTGTAGAACTGATTGACCTTATGTTTGGCGCACACTTCCCAGAACCGACCGGCATCCGGGAAAGTTGGCACACCTTCGAACATGATCGTGGTCGCGCCATTGGCGAGGGGGCCATATACAATGTAGCTGTGGCCTGTGACCCAACCCACATCCGCAGTACACCAGAAGACATCACCATCGTGATAGTCGAAAGTGTACTCATGGGTCATCGCCGCATAGACCAGATATCCGCCCGACGTGTGGACCACGCCCTTTGGCTGACCTGTCGAACCTGAGGTGTAAAGGACGAAAAGCGGATCTTCCGCGTTCATTTCAGCTGGCGCGGAGTAGTCAGACGCTTCCAGGACCATTTCATTGTAATCGTAATCGCGATCCGTCCAGGTGGTTTGGCCGCCGGTGCGTTTTACAACAAGGCATTTGACGTGGTCTTTGCAATGGAGCAGAGCTGTATCAGTGTTTGACTTGAGTGGTGTCGCGCGCCCGCCGCGCGGGGCATAATCAGCCGTGATGACCAGTTTTGCATCACAGCCATTTACCCGGGCACCAAGCGCGTCAGGTGAAAATCCCGCAAAAACGATCGAGTGGATTGCGCCAATTCGAGCGCAGGCGAGCATCGCATAGGCTGCCTCAGGTATCATCGGAAGATAGATGATGACGCGGTCGCCTTTGCGCACACCAAGCTTTTCCAGAATGTTCGCCATCTTGCAGACCGCGCTGTGCAACTCACGGTAGGTGATATGCTTTGCTTCTTCTTTTGTCGGGTCATCCGGCTCCCAGATAATTGCGGTCTGGTCTGCTTTGGTTGCCAAATGCCGGTCGACGCAGTTGGCCGAGACGTTCAGCGTACCGTCTTCGAACCATTTGATATCAATATTGCCGGGCGCAAAGCTGGTGTTCTTCACTTTGGAGTATGGCTTTATCCAATCCACCCGTTTGCCATGTTCTGCCCAAAACGCGTCCGGATCGGAAACCGAATCCGCATACATGCGCGTATAGGTCTCTGCATCTATATGTGCTTTCGAACTCATGTCATTCGACGGTGAATAAATTTCGACATTTGGTGTCTTTGTGGCAGCCATGTTTCCTCCAATTCGCAACGTATGCGCCGAGCCGCGCGCATCAATAATCGGTAAATGTTCCCCCGGGGCATAAGTCGGGTGTTTAGAGAGAAGCCGCAGGTCGTACAATTGGACGTTGGTGTATTGAACGTTCGTGTATTGAACGTTTGTCTTACGACTATGGCTGAAAACAGGCCGTGTACCTCAATCAAAAATACAACCTATGCGGCAGTTGGGATTTGAGTGTGCGGTTTTCAGTTCGGCTATCATGTCCGAATACAAGCCTTTGCGCAGAGGAATCTCCATCTTGACCGAAGCTTTTTCGGGTTAAATCGATGTGCCGTCCGAAATAGACCTTCACCAAACGGATTACGAAAAAGCGGTGCCTGTTTGGCAGTCAGGTGCGCCATTGGGAGCGAGGCTGCACATGCCGGTTAGTTGGGCCCGGCCATAAATAAAGGGCGCAACCAAAGCCGCGCCCTTTAAATAGTTTATCTGAAAGAAATCAGTTCTGTTATTTGTCGGCCAATGCGTTGGGCCATGATCCATGGCAGAGCCGATGCACGCAATGGTTCTGGATGCTCTTGCCTGTTGGGAGGTAATGCAATCTGCTATGCTTGCGGTTCAAACGCACTTTTACGTCTTCGCAATTTTCGCCGCTGGCCTGTTCTGGAGTTGTTATGTGGTTTCGCCTTTTGAACGTCACCTGCATCATGTTTTTGCTTTTGTCTCCTGCCAAAGCGGAGATCAAAGACACGGTCGCTGCCCTTGCACCGTCCGGAATGGTGCTGCTGCTAGATGAAGAGGGTAAGGAACTCTTGGCTCAGAACGCTGATCAGCCATTTGTCCCAGCCTCCGTTGCCAAAATCGCGACTGCCTGGTTGGCAATGGAAGTTCTGGGCAGTGATCATAGATTTCAGACCCGCTTTTATCTGGATGACAAACGGGTGCTTTATGTGCGCGGTGGGGGCGATCCGTTTCTGATTTCTGAGGAATTGGCACTGCTTGCACCCAAACTTCTGGGGGCCACAAATTTAGAGCCGTTTCGTGGCGTTGTACTGGATACAAGCTATTATCCTGACATCCTTCGCATTCCCGGAATAGAAGACACCGACGAAGCGTATGATGCGCTGAATTCCGCACTCGCGGTAAATTTCAATACGATCTATGCGGTCCGCAAGGGCAAGACCATCCGTTCCGCGGAAAAGCAGACGCCGATCACGCCACTGGCTATCAGCCAGTTTCGCGCAAGGGGACCAAAGGGCAGGGCGCGCATCAGCCTGGCGCAACAGGACCCGCATGTAAGCGCGCTGTATGCGGGGGAACTTATCGCTGCTTTTATCCGCAAAGCTGGTGGAGAAGTTGAGGGAGATATATCGATTGGTTCGGTGCCCTCAGGGCTAACGCCTGTGTACGTGCATCGGCAATCGCGCGCGCTGCCAGAAATTCTGGCGGCCATGCTGCTTGGTTCGAACAATTATATCACCAATCAGGTGTTTCTGGAGATTGGCGCTCATCGTCTCGGTGGTCCGGTAAGTCTGAAGAAATCGCTGAAGGTCACCCGCGAAATTCTAGCCAAACACAAATTGGCCGATGCAATCCATCTGGTCGAAGGGTCCGGCATTAGCCGCGATAACCATTTCACCGCAGCGGGTCTTGCAAAAATGCTGCACCTGTTTGCACCACACGCAAAACTGCTTCGGAAAACTAAAGCGGGCTCGCGGTACAAGACCGGCACTCTGTCAGATGTAAGTACCTTGGCAGGCTACGCCCAAACATCCGAACACGGGTTGGTGCGTTTTATCATTTCGCTGCGCGGCGGCACCGGCAAGTTGAGGTTTCGGTTGCTGTCGGCCATAGAACGCGGATTGTGAGGCATCAGGCCGTAACTAACGGCCAAAGTGGCCAAAACCGAGCCCTTGAGATCCGGTGCGTCGGCCCTGTTATGCATTTTCTTCTGCAAGGAATCGAACGAAAATCGTCGTCAAATTCTCTCTGCGGGATTGATCTGGCCACACAGCGTGAAGCCCCAGAGGCCGCAGTGACCAATCTGGCAGTACATGCAAAAGTTCCCCCCGGTCTATTCCGCGACAGGCCAAGTGCTCAGGCAGGGCTGTGAGCCCCAAGCCTTGTATAGCGAACTCATTGAGTGCGTCTGCCGAATTGACCGCAATATTAGACTTTCCAGTCACCGAAAGCGTTTCACCTTTTGATGATGTCAGTTCAGTCTGATCCGGACGCATGGCAAACCGCACCCAATCCCAAGTCTCTAAATCAGTTGGATGCTCAGGCGCTTCCTTTGATGAGAAATATTTTGGGCTTGAAACCAATAATCTGTCTTCATTGCCGATGCTGCGCGTCATGAACTCGCTGTTTTCAAGCCATCCAGCCCGAATGGCCACGTCGAAACCATCTTTGATCATATCGCGGGGCGCGTCTGAGAAATCAAAGCTTAGATTTATTTTTGGATAGTTGTTAGAGAATTTTGCAAAGACTGCCATCAATTCAGTTTGCGTTACAAAGGCGGGAGCTGTGATCCGCAATGTACCCGTGGGCTCTGTCGAAGTCGGATTGATAGCGTCCAATCCGCCTTCAACTGCGTCCAGCATGATATGCGCCTTCTCGAGGAGAATACGGCCTTCGTGGGTAAGAGACAGCTGGCGAGTCGATCGGTAAAGCAGTGTGACACCCAGATCTTTTTCGAGGTCCGATACCATCTGACTGACTCTTGAAGGCGCAAGTCCCAAATGCAGCGCAGCAGCTCTGAATGTACCTTGATCAACGACAGTGGCGAATATCGCAATGCTGCGAAGCTTTTCAATCATTGTTCACCTCAGCAGAAGAGTGCCATCAAGATTCATATGCTTATGGCGAAGGTGGAGAGTCAATAAAATGTTTGTATCGACGGCAAGTGACTGCCGGAGAAACCAAATTTTCAAAGGACTTCCCCCATGCAAATGAAAAACCTAATTGGCGCAGCTATGCTGACACTTGTTGCGGCCTCAACCAGTGCATTCGCAGGCAACAAAGAGACGGTAACCAAGTTTTACGACCTACTTAGCAATCCAGGAGCGCAAGCGCAGGTCGATGCGTTCAAGGCGTCCACCAGCGAAGCTTGGGAAAGCGTCGGAAATTATTCTGGCGATAACAAGAACCGCGATGCTTTTCTCGGTCAGGTAGGGGGTTTTGGTCAACTAATTCCTGACCTTGAATGGGCTGTTCAAGACATGCATGACACTGGTGAGTTTGTCACTGTGCGCAGCCGCGCAACAGGCACGCCGGTTGCCCCATTCTTTGGCGTTGATGGTCAGGGTCGCAGTTTTGATATCATGACAATCGATATTCACGAACTTCAAGACGGCAAGATTGTCCGCACATATCACATCGAAGACTGGGCGACTGCTCTGCAACAACTTTCGGGAAAATAGATTCATGTTGATCTATCGGCGCACCCGATCTGGTGCGTCGATGCTCACCAGAGGCTGGAGAACGATATGCATCGCAGAACCCTATTGAAAACGTCGCTCGGTGCCGCCTTGGCGCTTACATTGGGACAACACGCAGGAGCTCAGGAAATGGACGAAACAAGCAAAGCAACATTCGATACGGTCATGGCCTTTATGGCCGCAATGGGCGCAGGCGAGATGGATAAAATGGGGGGCCTGATGGCCGACGACATGGTCTGGCACAATGAGGGTGACCCAGCGTTGCCATGGATCGGCGTAACAAATGGAAAAGAAAATATCTTCAAATTCCTGGGCGTGTTTTCAGCAAATCTTCAAACAACAAAGTGGGAAAATGAAGATGCTTTCGCATCGGGTGACACAGTCGCCGTATTTGGACGTATGGCCGCCACAGTGACCAAGACCGGACAACCGACAGGTGAATTCACTTTCGCGCTGCGTGCCAAAGTGCGCGATGGACAGATTGTGCTGTGGAATTGGTTTGAAGACAGCTTTGCAGTTAGCCAAGCTTACCATGGCAAGTGACCAATTGGGCGCGCCTGACAAGCCCGGCCAATCAGGACTTGACTCGTTTCTACGGTGTAAACCGCCAATGCGTCGCTAGTTGAAAACCAAGAATACGCTACCTTTTGAGAGGAATGGATATTGTAATATGAGGCGCAGAGGTTTTGTAAAGTTTGGGCTTGGGACGGCTGTCATTGGCGGCTTGGCATACTGGCAACGAAATGCGTTGACGCGTTTTGCCTTGACCAATTTTTCCAATGGTGTGACGGCCGAACTGGCCCCTGAAGCTGGTGCGGATGTATGTGTCTTGACGCCTGAACAGACATCTGGACCCTACTATGTTAAATCACCACTTCGGTCCAACATCACTGAAGATCGGCCAGGCTTGCCTCTTAAACTCGCTATAGAAATTGTGAGGATGCCCGATTGCACTGCGCTTGAAGGGTTAACGGTTGAAATTTGGCAATGCGACGCACGGGGGTATTACTCGGGCTATAGTAATGCGACGGTTCGCGCTCCATTTGACACACTAGCCTCCATTATTGTGAATCAAAAGGATGGAAGTATTCCACCTACCGACTCTGAAACCTTCATGCGAGGGGGACAAATCACCGACGACCGAGGTCTGGCGGAGTTCGAAACAATTTTTCCAGGTTGGTATGATCCTCGTGTCACTCACATACATGCAAAAGTATCCCGTAATGGCGAAACCTTTTTGACGACACAGCTTTATTTTCCAGACGAGTTGGTGGCCGATATCTACATGAACCACCCAGATTATGTGGATCACGGTACATGTCCGTACAATTTGAACAACGATACCGCTCTCAGAGATTTGAGTGATGAAACGGGTGTAGTCCTTAAGACTGTGCGCACTGACGAACAGCTCACAGCATCAGTGAGGTTTGGCATCGCCTGATGATCGTTAAACCTCATGCTGAGCTTGATGACTGACATTGGGGTGAGGAAAGCCTCAATGTGAATAAAATTGATAACTGAGGCAACCGCAGCGCTGACCTCCACGATACTTGCAATGGCGCAACAAACGAATGCTTCTTGCAAAGATACGCGACGGCCAGGGTTTTCGATGGAATTGGTTCGAGGACTGTTTCGCAGTCAGCCAAGCCTACCAAGGCAAATGAAGGAGAATTACCATGGCCAACGCTTTGGACAATGTGCGTAGCATCTATTTAGAAGGTATCGCCGGCGGCAACGCCCGCGAAGCAGTCTACAAATATACCGGACACCGCTACACCCAGCACTCAACCGGTGTTGGTGATGGCGCAGAGGGCTTTCTAGCCTTCTTTGAACCCTTCGTAGCGCGCAATCCGAAACGCGAAATCGAGATTGTTCGTATTCTTGAGGATGGCCCTTGGGTATTTTGCAACGCATATCAATCACTCAATGGTGGGGCCGCTCGATGGGTGACGATGGACCTATTCTATACCGATTCTGACGGTCTCATTCTGGAACATTGGGATACAATTGCACCCTATATGGAGCGAACCAAATCAGGCTCCGATATGGTGCGCGGGGCAACCAAGATTGATTTGAGTGCAGATACTGAAGCGAACAAATCGCTGATATTAGAATTTACCAAAGTGGTTCTGCAAGAAGGCAGCCACGACAAGATCGGCCAATTTGTAGCGGATGGTGTCATTCAGCATGCACCAGCCATCGGTGCCGGCAGTGAGGGCTTGGCAGAGTGGCTGGCATCGAAAGAAGCCGGCCAATATGAAATGCTATTTAAGCTCATCGGTCAGGGCGACTTTGTGATCACCTATGGCAAGCGGCACGCATTGGGTAAAGAAATTGCTGTATTTGACCTCTATCGAGTTGCTGGGGGCAAAATCGTCGAACACTGGATGAATGAAGAGCAGATCAGCCCACGTGAAGAATGGGGTAATTCTGGCAAGTTCTAAGGTTTTTGGAGCCACCAAGATCAGTCATGTGATTACTTGAGCACAGTGCCGCAGTCGGGGTCGGGTGGATTATCGGTAGCTTCGCTGGCATTGTCATCAAGCCCGAAGAACTGAGCCAACGCTGTCGCGACCGAAACAAAAGGGGCGCAGCCAAAGCCGCGCCCCTTTATTGTCAAAACTGAAAAAATCAGTTCTTTTCTTTGTCGACCAATGCGTTGGATTTGATCCAGGGCATCATGCCGCGCAGTTTTTCACCGACTTCTTCGATCTGGTGAGCATCGTTCTGGCGGCGTGTGCCTTTAAAACGAGCCTGACCGGCTTTACATTCCTGCATCCATTCGGACGTGAACTTGCCGGACTGGATGTCGGCCAGAATGCGCTTCATTTCTGCTTTGGTTTCGGATGTCACAATACGCGGGCCGGACATGTATTCGCCCCACTCAGCTGTGTTGGATATTGAGTAATTCATGTTGGCAATGCCGCCTTCATAAATCAGATCAACGATCAGCTTCACTTCGTGCAAGCACTCGAAGTAAGCCATTTCTGGTGCATAACCAGCTTCAACCAGTGTTTCAAAACCAGCACGGATCAGCTCGACCAGACCGCCACACAGAACTGCCTGCTCACCGAACAGATCAGTCTCGCACTCTTCCTTGAAAGTGGTTTCGATAACGCCGGAACGACCGCCGCCAACACCGGAAGCATAGGACAGAGCCAGATCATGGGCATTGCCGGACGCATCCTGATCAATGGCGATCAGGCAAGGCACGCCGCCGCCTTTCAGATACTCGCCGCGCACTGTGTGGCCGGGGCCCTTTGGTGCGATCATGACAACGTCGATTTTGTCTGTTGGCTCGATCAGGTTGAAGTGAACATTCAGACCATGTGCAAATGCAATGGCAGCGCCATCACGGATATTGCCAGCAATATGATCGCGGTAGATATCAGCCTGCAGTTCATCAGGTGTGGCCATCATCATCAGATCTGCCCAGGCTGCTGCTTCCGCAACAGACATGACTGTAAGGCCATCAGCTTCGACTTTTTTAGCTGTTGCTGAATCTGGGCGCAGAGCCACGGCCAGGTTTTTGGCACCGGAATCTTTCAGGTTCAGCGCATGGGCGCGGCCCTGTGAACCATAGCCAATAATCGCGACTTTCTTTTCCTTGATCAGATTAACATCTGCATCTCTGTCATAATAAACGCGCATGATTTTTTCCTCGTGTTTGCGGTTACTTTTGTTGACGGCGCTTACGCCCCGTATAGGTGGAAGAACTGTTGGACGGCCCGGTCCGCCTCGGTGGAAATTTCATTTTCTGTGAAAGTCATGGTGTCCCCAAGCAGAACCCGAATGTGAACATCGCGAACCACAAGACCGTAAAAACTGCGAAAGGCGTCTTCACTGTCGCTCTGCCGCAGCAGCCCGGCTTTCATGCCAGCCTCCAAAGCCGGTTTCAGGCGAGGGCCGGTCGAAAAGCGCCCGTTTTGCAGGACGATAGATCCCATATTGATGCCGTCAGCGCCCTGATGCGCCTGAGCAATGGCAAGCCGGTTCAGCGCAATCGAGATTTCGCCGGTCAGAATGGTCAGGAGATCAGTGGCAAAGCCCAGCAAAACAGACGTCAGTTTGGCTTCGCTCATGCCCTCGGCATCAAACGGTTCAACCTTCACCTTGGACGCCTGATAGCGCACTGTGGCAACCAGCAATCCGTCGCGGTCACCGAACCATTTATACAGCGTTTCCTTGGAGCAACTGGCCCGCCGGGCAACGCCAATCATGGTGATGTTGGCGGCGTTTTCGATTAGCAATGACAAGGTGGCATCCAGCACCTGTCGCTGGCGCTCGGTCCAGTCATCAGGGGCGGTTTCAATCCGCTGCATGATTGCCAAATTGTTCAAATATCTGGGCTCGTTTTGAAGGAATGTTCGGTGTGTCAGTTGTCGCAGTGAATTCTGTGTATTTGCAGTACCGTACGGTACGGTACGCGCTGTTTATAGATTTCCCTTTGCAGATGCAAGTGGGGAAGTGAAAAACTTGAAAGGAGAACCGCGACCTGCTGTCAGGCGTTAATCGCTGACAGCAAGCTCTTCATAAGAAATCATGACATGCTCGGCGTATGCCGCACGGTCTGTCAGCGCATTGTAGTAAGCCGTCAGGACCGGTCGGTCGCGGCGCTCAATATCAATGGTGAAATAGCGATAGAGGCAATGCCCGAACTGGATGTCTGCAAGGGTCAGGTCAGAGCCGGCGAGATAGGGCGTTTTCGTCAGTTGCGCTTCCGCAATGTCCAGCTTCTTATCCAACGCAGCGAGAGCGTTTCTGATCGCCACCGGGTTACGCCGGGAAGGGGCTGTGCGCACAACCCGCCAGAAAATCGGTCCGGTGAAACTTTGTGTAAAATTGACCTTTGACCATTCCGCCCATTGATCCACAAAAGCACGGGCAACCGGGTCTGCAGGCCAGAAAGTCTCAGACGCGTACATGTTGGCCAGATAACGCAAAATGGCACCACTTTCCCATAGGGGTGGATTTGTGCCGTCAACAAGCGTTGGCACCGTGCCGTTGGGGTTCATGGCCAGATAGTCTGGCGTATTGACCACGCCAAATTTGAACCCGGCATCAATGCGCTCATGGGGCAGCCCAAACTCGGCAATGCACCACATCACGGCCTGCACATTTGAGGATGTCTTTCTGCCCCAGATTTTCAACATCGCATGTCACCTTCATTTGGGTTTCGAGTTTGCGGCGCAGTTTATGGGCGCAGCGGCTTTCATTGCTGCAAGCGGTCTATTGATACAAATCTGCCCGGCTTGGCGGCACGCTTGATGGACCCTTTGCATTATGTCCCGAAAGCGTCTGGTAGATGCGGGCAGAACCACGCGTAAAAGCGAGAGAACAACCTGCTAGGTAAGCGACCCAGATGCGGTAGGTCTGTTCGCCAACGATCTCGATGGCTTCTTCACGCCGGGCTGTCAGGCGCTCACACCATAGTCTTGTTGTAAGCGCGTAATGCTCGCGCCAGCCTTCCACATCATGCACTTCAAACCCGGCGTGTTCCAGTTCCTGCAACGTGTTGCCAATGTCATCCAGTTCACCGCCAGGAAAGATGTAACGCACCAATGCGCGCTGTTCAGGGCGTTTGGCAAAGCGTGTTGCTTTGCGTTTGGCGCGCCTCGTAATGCCGTGGTTGAGGAACAATCCATCAGGTTTCAGCAATGAGCGGATCTTGGACATATACTCCGGCAGTGCTGCAACACCGACATGTTCATACATGCCGATAGAAGAAATTTTATCGTATTTGTCTGTGACATGCCGGTAGTCAATCAGTTCGATGGAAACCTTGTCCTGCAAGTCTTCATCGGCAATGCGTTTGACCGCATAATCATATTGGTCTTGCGACAGGGTCACACCATGCGCTTGGACGCCGTAATGCTTGGCTGCATGGCAGATCAGCGCGCCCCATCCGCAACCAATATCCAGCATGGTTTCCCCGGGTTTCAGTCTCAGCTTTCGGCAGGTCATATCCAGCTTGTCGAACTGCGCCTTGGCCAAGTCATGCGACCAATCCGAAAAATAGGCACAGGTGTAAACCATCGCCTCGTCCAGAAAGAGCTTATAGAAATCATTGCTGACATCGTAGTGAAAGCCGATATTTTCGCGTTCATTGCGTGTCTTGCGGTTGCTGCCTGTCTCATCACCTTCAAAGCTGCGGGAGGCGGAAACATCCGCTCCCGGCATGGTGACAAATGGCAGCAGGGTTTTGAGCAGCTTTCGTTTCGAGATGGCCTTCAGTCGCTTTCGACTGCTTTTGCCTCCCACAACTTCGCCGATATCAATGAGTGTGCCGCCCTCAAAATCAATCTTGCCATGAGCATAAAGTCGGATAATCCGGTCCAGCGTCGGACGCCGCAATAGCGAAGGCACCGCGCCCGGGTCCGCTATGACAATTGCCAATTGTGGAGTGGAGCCATCTGTTGGCTGTGTGCCTAGGGGAAACGAAGACCCGTCCCATAATTTCAGGCAAAGAGGCGCGTCCAGATGGGGGGCAACGTAAGAGGCAACCTCTTCCAGAGCCCGACGCAGTTTTGACGTTTGTTTGGAATTCATTTGAGGATGGGGCCTCAGCCATTATGACAACGTTTGTGTCGGGCAATCATAGGGTCAAACGATCAGGCGCGCAAATGACGAAACATAACGGTGACAAGCCTTGTCACGCGCATGGTTTAGCTGGCCTTGGCGGTTATTTCCAAGGATGTCGTTTCAGGTGTCGGCAATTCAATTTGGTCATTTGCAGGTTTGACGATTGTCATTTCGTTGATCTGTTTCAAAAGCTGCTCGGCCGGGACAGGGCGTGAGAAATAGAAGCCCTGAGCTTCATGAATACCCATAGCCATCGTAACTGCCGCCTGCTCGGCGGTTTCAATGCCTTCAGCCACAACATTCATATTGTATTCTTTGGCTAACTGACAAAGCATCTCCACCATGAGGCGGGATTTTTCGTTTTCCACAATTCCATCAATGAAGAATTTATCGAGTTTCAGAATGCCCGCTTCCAGAGTTTGAATGGAGGACAGGCCATTATGACCCGTTCCAGCATCATCAATCGCAATGCGGATCCCCTTTTCCGCATAGCGTTGTACAGTTTTGCGGGCCAATTCCAGATCGGCCATCTCCTGACGCTCTGTTATTTCAAGCACCACACACTTCATTGGGAAGTTCCCGACGATCAGAACTTCCTGCAAATCTATAAAGAAGCGGGGGCTGAGAAATTGATCAGTTGTCACATTGAAAGTGAATTTCAAATTGGGGTTTTCGTGCAGCAGAGGCACAATTTCTGCGCTCGCCTGTCGCAAAAGGGCAAATGTCAGCCGATCAACTCGGTTCAGGTTTTCAATAAGCGGAATGAATTTTAGCGGCGTTACCATTTCGCCTGATTTCCGTTGCCACCGCGCCAGCATTTCAAAACCGACGATTTTGCCGGTGCTCAGGGCAACAATGGGCTGATAATGGGGAATGAATTCGCGGTTTTTGAGTGCCGCATCAATCTCTCCGGCCGCTCCGGTTGGCCGGAAAACAGCGCGTCCAACCAAGATGCCGATAAAGAGGCTGAACAAAACAATCAGAATTTCAACTTCGACAGAGGTGAAATTACGCCAGTTCCAGAGAAATTCCGGGGAAACTGACGTATAGGCCGTAATCGGATAGCGCTGCGATTCAGCGTTGATCAGAAAATCCGGCTCCCAATCTGTAATCGTTTCCGGATCGGCGACGTTGTGCTGGTAAGCAGCAACTGTCCGGCCATTATTGAGAACAACTTTCATGGAAACTTGTTCGCGCAGCGCCGCAGGAATGATGTCATCCAGAAGGCCGCCGGTGCTAAGAACAGCAACAACATCAAACTCATCGCCCGCCCAGCGGATTTTGAACCGTGAGTCCTCGGCAGAATCTGTTGCCGCAAATTGCAATGTAGCGTTTGATGCTGTTTCCCAGTCCGCCGTTTCTGCAAGGTCCTGTGAAACTGTATCGGCGTTAAAGCCTGCACACGTTTGTTGCCCGTCAAAGAGCCTGATATCTTTAATGCTCGCGACCGAAAAAATCAGCTTTCGATATTCTTCTATTGTGCTGGCGGAACATTGCGTCAATCCACCGATGTGAATTTCAGCAATGGTTGTTACCGCTCTGTCTGCGGCCAATTCCATGCGTAAAATGCTGCGCTCTGTCAGATCGCGCAATTGAGCCTTGTTCCAACTGCTCATTACATTTCCAAGTATGAAATGCGCGGACAAGACAACAAGCACAGACACTGTGACTGTGAGCAATATTTGGCTGAGCAGGCGGTTCAACATATTGCCTTGGACCTTAAGCGTTCAGATTTCAGAATCGTAAAAAGCTATATGCACCATACATATAGCCAAGAAACCGGAATCCTAATCTCAACACTTATGCCGCAAAACCATTAGGTTTACGTAAACGTCGTTATGTAAGTTGGAGGCAACCAGAAAGAGAAGTCATTAATTTCGGCAACCTTTATTCCCGCGCAAGCCTGAGGGCTGCGGCGCCGGCAACCGGTCCGACAACCAGACTGATCAGCGACAGCGCACAGAGAACCAGAAAGGGGGTCGAAAAGGGGGTGGAGATAGTCGCGCTTGCACTGTTCAGCGCATTCGCGGCCGAGACGCCAAAAATGAGCACCGGGATGGTCAGTGGCAGCACCAGAATAGATAGCAACATACCGCCGCGCTGCAGGGCGACCATCAGCGTTGACCCAACGATGCCGATAAACACCAGCGCCGGGGTTCCCACAAGCAGGGTCAGTGTAACGCCCGCAATAGCGGTCCCATCCAGATTGAGGAAGAGAGAAAAGACCGGCGCTCCAATGATCAGGGGCACGCCGGTTGCAATCCAGTGGCCAAGACCCTTGGCCAGAACGGCTAATTCCAGGGGCAGGGGGCTGAGATAGAGAATGTCCAGCGTGCCATCTTCAAGATCCGCTTGAAACAGTCTGTCGAGGCCAAGCAGCGTTGCCAGCAAAGCCCCGATCCATAGAATTGCTGGGCCGATACGCGCCAGCAGCTTCAAATCGGGCCCAACCGCAAATGGCATGATGATGACAACCGCCAGAAAAAACAGCAGACCAAGCAGCGCGCCGCCGCCAACGCGCCAGGCCAGCTTGAGGGATTGGCCCAGGATTGCATTGAAACCGCTCACAGCCAGGCCTCTTCCGCCAATCGGTTATCCGCCTTTGCCGGCTCCAGATTCAGAACAGTTTCGATGCCGCCAGGCAGCGGCAAATGGGTAGCCGCAATAATCATCCCACCGGTGTTTAGGTGAGCCTGCATCATTGAACCAAGGCGCTCTTGAGAGGCGGTATCCAGTGCCGAAGTCGGCTCGTCCAGAAGCCATAATGGCCGCTTGTTCAAAAGCAAACGCGCCAAAGCCACACGCTTGCGCATGCCCGCAGACAGATAGGCGACGGGCAGCGAACTTGTATGCGCAAGTGCGACTTTGTGCAGAGCCTCGTCTATGGAGAGCAAAGATGAGCCAGTGCCATAGAGCTGTTTGAAGAAGCTCAAATTCTCTTCAACACTCAACGCACTCTTCAAACCATCCAGATGTCCGAAATAGTGACAGTGTTCGCCGCGAGGGGCGTCTTTATCGATGTCCGAGCCCGCCAGTTCAATCGTTCCACTTTCAACGGGCAGCAAGCCGGCAAGCGCGCGCAAAAGGGTCGATTTTCCAGCGCCATTGGGTCCGCGCACAGCAAGGGACTGACCTTCGGACAGATCAAAACTGACAGGCCCCACAATGCGGCGTTCTCCGCGCGCAAGAACCACATCTGTGACGCTCAAATGCATTGCAAAGGTCCAATAAGTATCTGGATCCGGCATCCATTGCATCTCGTCATTCTTAACACGCTCACTGTTTAACTCGCCCTAACAGTTTTCCTGGCACAAGCGCCATACCAAAGGTGATAGTCGGGTCTCTGGTCACGGCGCAAGATATCGATTATAAGCCAATCGACTCTCGTTATAGAATATGGCCTAGCAGCATGTCCCCATCCTCCGGGTCACGCAGTGAACACCATTGATTTTCCGCCGGCGGAGAGGGCTGGTCGGAACCAACTAAAAGGAGCCGCCCATGGCCAAATCTCTAGACAGCTTCAAATCGCGAAAACAGCTTACCGTCAAAGGCAAGACTTACACCTATTTCAGCCTGACGGAAGCCGAGAAAAACGGTTTGAACGGAATTTCTCGCCTGCCAATTTCCTTAAAAGTGCTGCTGGAAAACCTGCTGCGCTTTGAAGACGGGCGCACAGTGATCGCAGATGACATTAAAGCCATGGCTGAATGGCTGGTCAATCACAAATCGACGCGCGAAATCGCCTATCGCCCGGCCCGTGTGCTGATGCAGGATTTCACCGGCGTTCCCGCCGTTGTCGATCTGGCCGCCATGCGCGATGCGACTGCGATGCTCGGTGGTGATCCTGCCAAGATCAACCCGCAGGTCCCGGTTGATCTGGTCATTGATCACTCTGTGATGGTCGACAATTTCGGCAATGTAAAAGCATTCCAGCAAAATGTGGATCGCGAATATGAACGCAATGGCGAACGTTACACCTTCCTGAAATGGGGACAGGAAGCGTTTGAAAACTTCCGCGTTGTGCCACCAGGCACCGGCATCTGCCATCAGGTGAATCTGGAGTATCTGGCACAGACAGTCTGGACCAAGGAAGAGGGCGGCGAAACCATTGCCTATCCTGACACATTGGTCGGCACTGACAGTCACACAACCATGGTCAACGGCATGGCCGTTCTTGGCTGGGGTGTTGGTGGCATTGAAGCCGAAGCTGCGATGCTGGGTCAGCCGGTTTCCATGCTTATCCCGGAAGTGATCGGTTTCAAGCTGACCGGTAAGCTGCGTGACGGTGTCACCGCAACCGATTTGGTTTTGCGTGTGGTTGAAATGCTGCGCGCCAAGGGTGTTGTCGGTAAGTTTGTTGAATTCTATGGCCAAGGTCTTTCCAACATCTCGCTGGAAGATGCGTCGACCATCGCAAATATGGCGCCTGAATATGGTGCCACTTGTGGCTTCTTCCCGGTTGACGACGATACTTTGCGCTATCTGGAAATCTCCGGCCGTGAAGAAGACCGTATTGCGCTTGTGGAAGCCTATTCCAAAGATCAGGGCATGTTCCGCAGTGATGATACACCGGATCCGGAATTCACCAGTTCACTTGAACTGAACATGGATGATGTGGTTCCTGCGATCGCCGGACCAAAACGGCCTCAGGATCGTGTTGAATTGTCCAATGCAGCGCCCGCTTTTGCAGATGCCATGAAGGGTGAATTCAAGAAATTCGACCGCACTGATCGTGTTGCTGTCGAAGGCCGTGAACATGATCTTGGCAATGGTGACGTGGTTATTGCTGCCATTACCTCCTGTACCAACACCTCCAATCCAAGTGTGATGATTGGTGCTGGTCTGCTGGCACGCAACGCACGGGCCAAAGGCCTGACTGTCAAACCATGGGTCAAAACGTCTCTGGCACCTGGCTCGCAGGTCGTGACGGAATATCTCAAAGCCGCCAATCTTCAAGATGATCTGGATGCAATGGGCTTCAACCTGGTTGGTTATGGCTGCACAACCTGCATCGGTAACTCCGGCCCGCTGCCGGAAGAAATCTCTGAAGCGATCAACGAAAACGATCTGGTTGCAACATCGGTCCTGTCCGGCAATCGCAACTTTGAAGGTCGCGTCAATCCGGATGTTCGTGCCAACTATCTGGCCTCACCGCCTCTGGTTGTGGCCTATGCCATTGCCGGGTCGATGAATGTCGACATCACCACTGCGTCGCTTGGCGATGATCAGGAGGGAAATCCCGTTTATCTGAAAGATATCTGGCCATCTTCTCAGGAAATCGCAGACCTGGTCCGCACCTCGATCACGCGTGCCATGTTCCGCGAACGCTATGGCGATGTGTTCAAGGGCGATGAGCAATGGCAGAACATCAAGATATCCGGCGGCATGACCTATGGCTGGTCTGATGGTTCAACCTATGTGCAAAACCCGCCTTACTTTGATGGCATGGAGATGGAACCTGCAGATGTGTCAGACATCAAAAATGCCCAAGTGCTGGGTCTTTTCCTTGACAGCATCACCACCGATCACATTTCACCGGCAGGTTCCATCAAGCGCGATGGTCCAGCTGGCGATTATCTGATCGAGCATCAGGTGCGTCCAACTGACTTCAACTCCTATGGCGCACGCCGCGGCAACCATCAGATCATGATGCGCGGCACCTTTGCCAATATCCGCATCAAGAACCAGATGCTGGATGGTGTTGAAGGTGGCATGACCCGCATGGAGCCGGCTGGCGAAGCTTTGCCCATCTATGATGCGGCCATGGCCTACAAGGAAGCTGGCACGCCGCTGGTTGTCTTCGCAGGCAAGGAATACGGCACAGGCTCGTCTCGTGACTGGGCAGCCAAAGGCACACGCCTTTTGGGTGTGCGGGCCGTGATTGCTGAAAGCTTTGAGCGTATTCATCGCTCAAATCTGGTTGGCATGGGCGTTCTGCCACTGGTCTTTACGGGTGGCGATAGCTGGCAGTCTCTGGGCATTACAGGCTCTGAGCAGGTCACCATCAAAGGCCTGGACGATCTGAACCCACGCCAAAACCTCAACGCCGAGATCACTTTCTCGGACGGCACAGAAAAGACTGTGGAATTGCTGGTGCGGATCGATACGGAAGACGAGCTGGAATACTACCGCAATGGCGGCATTCTGCACTATGTTCTGCGCAATCTGGTCAAAGCTGCGGCTTAGACACCATCGCAATCAAGAATGTAAAAACGGCCCCGTTCGGGGCCGTTTTTGTATCCAGCTTCAGAACCCTTGCATTGATCAATACCGCGATTGTCCAACACGGTAAGAAATGCGTTCAAGACACCATGCACAACGCCCCGCACCGACTTTGATGCGTGAGCCTTGATTATCGAATTTCAGAAATTCCTCAAGCGGATCCGGGCCACGGAAAGCGCAAGAGAAACACCCGCGCAATATCGCTCTCCATCGCTTGATTCAAGGCATATCATCGCCATATCTAGCGGAGAAACCCAACAGGAGAGTGCCTAAATGCAGATGAAGTCCCTTCTCGATCAGTTCCTTGGCTCTAATGGCGGTGAGAATGCGCAAGGGGGTGGCTCCAATACTGGCGCGCTCGCGACAGGGGCTGTGGCTGGTGGCCTGTTAGGGCTTTTGATGAGCGGCGGTTCTCCAAAAAAGATGATTAAACGCGCGGTGACTGTGGGCGGCGCGGCGGCGATTGGCGGGCTTGCTTACAAGGCCTATTCCGACTGGCAGGCTGGTAAGAGCCCTCAGGCCAGTGCCGCACCGGATGCGGTGCCAAACCTTCCATCGCCGGAAGGCACAGCCTTCATGCCGGCGGATGCTGCTGCGGCCGAGGATTTATCGCTCCGCCTCGTGCGCGCCATGGTTGCTGCCGCCAAGGCCGACGGCCATGTTACCAGCGCTGAACGCCGGCGCATCCTGTCGCAACTGCCGCAACTCGGCCTTGGCCCTGAGGCCGAAGCGCTGATCGCGGAAGAACTTGACGGACCCTTGGATGTGGGCCGTGTGGCCGAAATGGCCAATGGTCCCGAGGAAGCTGCCGAGATCTACGCCGCCTCGCTTCTTGTGGTCGACCACGAAGCTCCGGCCGAACGCGGTTACCTTGCCATGCTCGCTGCCCGCCTCAAGCTTGACCCGCGCCTGGTTGAGCATTTGCACACCAACGCCCACGCGTTGGTCGAACTCTAAGAGTACCTCTTTCACCACACGTCTTACAAAACGCTATCCACAAGGCTTGGTATTGCAAGCTTTGTGGATCTTGAGGCAGACAAGGCTGAGCAGGGTACTACTCGCTGGGATTCTGTCTGTATCAGGCGTCGACTTTTGGAATGATCAATTGATCAAGGGTGCAAGCATCCAGCACCGCAAGAAATGCATTGGCCGCATTGTGCACAACGCCCCGCAACAGACATTGGGGCATGAAGGTACAGGTCGATGCCTCTGCTTTCATGCACTCGACTATTGCAAAATCGGCTTCGATCAGCCGAACCACATCTCCAACTGAGATTTGATCTGGCGTGCGCCCCAGCAAGATGCCGCCGTTTCTGCCGCGCTGTGTTTCAACAAAGCCTGCCTGCGCCAGTTTGGCGGTAATCTTCATGATATGAGACTTCACCAGGCTCAGTCGTGTCGCGACTTCATCAATTGTCATGGGATCATCTTCCGATGCCAGAAGCATGAGAATGCGAAGAGCGAAATCGCTTGCCTGATTGAGACGCATGGTCTGATTTCCAATTGATGCATTTAATATGTTGCTTTTATCGCATGGTCTGCTAAAAATATAGATACATATTAAATGAATGTATTATCATGACATCCAATCAAACAAACATTCGAATTATTCCCGCGCCGCCAGCACGCAGGCCCGCACATGACACCATCACACCCGAGCAAGTGTCCCGTTTGGTGGACAGCTTTTATGAACGCGTGCGGTCAGATGAACAGTTGGCGCCATTGTTCCTGCAGCATATGAGCCTCGACTGGCCGGAGCATTTGGGTAGGATGAAAGCATTCTGGCGCTCGGTTCTTCTGAAAACCGGAGAATACAAGGGTAAGCCAGTGCCTGCACACGCCAAGATGCAGAATGTCGAAACCGAGGATTTCGCGCATTTGCTGGACTTGTTTGGAATGACGGTGAGGGAGGTGTTTACACTTGCTGCACAACCCATTGTCATTGAAGCTGCAGAAAGGATTGCCACAAGCTTGTGGCTGTCTATGAAAGCCGATCCGTTTTCAAAACCACCAATCTGGCCAAAGGCCGGAGGAGGCGAATTAAAATGATTATACTCAAAATGGTGCTGGCCCTGTTTTTATGGCCCGGAAACGCAATCAGCCGCGCACTTTCAATCGACATATCAGAGGATGGCGGTCAGGTGAGGTCCCTTGTGAATGGCCTTTTCTGGGGCGCGCTTCTGCTCATCCTGGCGCTGATCTATCACGGCTAGCTCGCGCTTTTCTGAGACACATCACGATGTTTTTTCCAGGATAAAAGAACGAATTTGCAGTTAAAATCCATATCAGCGGACATGGGATGCAACTAATTGGGCTTATTTGACGTATCTGAAACAGTGCAACATTCTATTTCAGTTGATGATCCTTGTTATGACCGTTCTCAAAATCGTAGTTCTGGCTCTCGCAGCCCTTATCCTTCTTCTGGCAGCATACACCTACGCCGCAAGCCGCTGGCTGGAGCATGAGTACCCGCCTTCGGGCGCATTCATTGAGGTGGGTGACCAGAAACTGCACTATTTGGCAAAAGGCGAGGGGCAGAGCATCGTACTGCTGCACGGCGCCAGTGCATCCTTACGTGATTTTGAAGCCAGCCTGTTTGACGGCTTGAAACAAGACCATCAGGTCATTGCATTCGACCGACCGGGTTACGGATATAGCAGCCGGACATCTGAGACATGGCCCAATCCGGAAATTCAGGCAGACCTGATCCATCAGGCGCTTGAACAATTGAATATTAAAAACCCGGTTATCATCGGCCACTCATTGGCTGGCTCCGTAGTGATGGCCTACCTCCTCAAATATCCCGACCAGGTGTCTGGCGCTGTTCTATTGGCTGGAGCAACGCATTCCTGGACTGATGGTGTCAGCGCCAATGTGCAATTGGCGGGAATTCCCCTTTTGGGCAGATTGTTCTCATCCACACTGGTGATGCCAATTGGCCAATTGCTGTTTGATGGGGCTGTCAAAAATGTCTTTGAACCAGAGCGGTTGACGCAAGACTATCGAGAGCGCACAGGCGCTATACTGGCCCTGCGGCCCGGTGCATTCCAATCCAGTGCAGAAGATGTGCGCAATCTGAGCGACTTCCTGGAACAGCAGGCCAAACGATATGGCGAAATCAAAAAACCACTACTCATGATCACGGCGGAAAAAGATACGATTGTGCCCGCCTGGAACCATGCCGACAGGGTGGAAAAACAGGTGCCGCAATCTGTTCAGGTTTCGCTTCCCGGTGCGGGCCATGCTTTGCATCATAGCCGGAGAGAGAAAGTGGAAGGCCTGATCCGAGACTTCATCTCAGACCTTCCATCAGATTAAGCCAGTATTTTGTACAACCGGCCGATTGTCTTTGGTTTCGCTACAAGCGACAGGCGTTCAGTTGAATGTTGGTGCGCGCATTTGAACCGAAGGTTCCGGAGGCGGACTTGCTGTCCTGTGAAAAAGCCACCTGTGCGCCCGCAATTTCAGAGCCGGACACAGTAATCTCACGGCCACCCATCGTGTCGTCGACATCAATGGTGAATGAGATGTTTTGGCCTGCATCAAGCTGACGGATATCCAGAGTAATCTGATTGTCGCCATCCTTGACGGTTGGAACACCGCGCAAAGCGTCAGCGCCGGATACCATTTCCAAAGGTTGAAATACCTCAACGCCGGCACCCTTGCCGGTTACATCAAATATCAGGCCTGATTTCGAGCCGGACAGATCCAGCGTCACTTTTGCATTTGCGATTGTGCAGGAGCCATTGTTTTCGAAAGTGAAACGATCTTTCGGGGCACCCTCATCAAATTCTACGGCTATGTCTGCGACGGCTAGCGATGTTGCGCAGGCGTAAACACCGGCAGCAATTGTCAGAGTTTTCATCAGGGAATTCATTATCTGGTATCCGGTTGTTACGTCTAAAGAAAAGCCGCTGACCCGATATTTGGCGGATCAGCGGCAGGATCAAATCAGTTTGTGGCAAAGCACATGAACAAGCCCGCACCGCCGGTTGAGGCCAGTGCTTCTGGAGAGCAGCCTCTGGAGTTATGCGCAGCGTTCCAGGAGATATTGCCGCCACCGTGGCGGTCGTGATGTCCTACAGTCGCGCTGCCTTCGCCAGAACTCGTCCAGTTACCGCAGGTCCGGTCTTCTGTGACACTTGGGAAGTATGCGGTTCCATCCATCATCGTTCCTGTCAGCAGATCATGCTCGTTCGGGCTGTCGCCCCTGCCGTTTACAAGGTTACCGGCTTCATCAAGCGCTGTGGTCTTGATTATGTTCGGGTTCAGATGCAGCACATCCACATCATCCGCGATCAAAACGCCCTTTGCGTTATGCCAAGGACCACTACCGATGCGATCACGCGCGGAAACGCCGCGCTTTCCATCTTCCTGGGTGCTGAGATAAGCCTTCCAAGTCTTGCCCGTAACGCCGGCGGCTTCTGCAAGTTGGGTGCAGTGCGCATCCGCACCGTCAAGGCCGCCAAGGTTACCACCATTACCGGAACCGACACTGGTAACAAAAAAGCTCGTTGAGGTATCCTGAGCGTATGCCGCTGGAGCGCTAAACGCGATCAGAGGCAGGGCAGCGAGTGCAAGTCTTGCAAGTTTCATAGGAAATTCTCCACATTGGTTGGACCGTCATGCGCAGTGAGCGCGACGTGACCGTAACTAGCCTGATTTTCTGCCGCCTCAAGTCGTCGCGAGTGCCATTTCGTCAACGGCATCGACGCGTGTGCGGATTGTTCCAGATAAATCCTTTGATTCAAGGGTTTTGAAGGCCATAGTGCATTCAAGAAGCATGAATGGATTGCATGAATGAAGCACATCGAAGAGCGATATATGGCATTTATTGCCTTGTTTGCCGCATGCCTCATTGCAGCTCACAGTGCTGGGGGAAGCCCCGCAGCCTTTCTTGGCACCTATTTCTACTGGCTTGTCCGCATTGGAGCGGAGAGCCTGCTGTTCTTCGGGGTCCGGTCCAACATCGAGAGTTACGCGTCAAAATCCCTTTCGCTGACGACGGTCACAATAATTGCAATCCTTGTGAGCCATCTGCCCTTTGTTCTGTCGGTCACGGCTATGGATATTGTTCTGGGGTTTCCTGAATTGGGCATCAACGGTTCAGAACCGGGTGAAAGATCTCGGATAACAGAGCTTGCACTGGAGATGATCTATCTCTTTGACAATCATGTTGCCCTTTGTTTGCTACTGACCGTTCCACGGCTCATTCAGCGCTCTTTGTCCATGCGGTCATTGCCTCAGGAGGGCGGCAACAAAGGCACACTCTTGTCTGCAATTGATCCAGCGCTGAACGGGGATATCTTGTGGGTGGAGGCGCAGGAGCATTATGTGCGCATCACAACAGAACATGAAAACCGCATGGTGCTGGCGCGGTTTTCCGACATCGTCCGGGAGCTGTCAAAGACGGATGGATTGCAGGTTCATCGATCCCACTGGGTGGCAAATTCAGCGATTGTCAAAGAACAGAAGAGTGGACAAAATCTGACGCTGCTCCTGAGCACAGGCGATAATGTGCCAGTGAGCCGGTCATTCAAAAGCAAATTGGCGGCAATCAGAAACGACAAGGCGTAACGCTAGAACTGAAGAATTGTTAGGTCTGGGCGCGATTTGGCCCAGCCTGCTGTTGCCATGACACCGGACAGTTTGAAACGGTGTTGAGGCCACGCCCATGTAATAGGGGTGCGGCCCCTTATACTTACATAGCTTCCGGACCACGGCTGAGCGCCGCAATGCCAGTCCGTGAGACCTCGACCAGACCCAGGGGACTCATGATCTGGATGAACTGTTCAATCTTTGAACTGCGTCCGGTGATCTCAAACACGAAATGGTTGATATTGGCGTCGATGACCTGCGCACGGAAAGCATCGGCAAGACGCAGTGCTTCAACACGCTGGTCACCTTTTCCGGCCACTTTGACCAGTGCCAGTTCGCGCTCCAGCGGTTTGTCATAGCCACGTTCATCCGCCAGCCGGGTCAGGTCAACCACACGATGGACCGGCACAAGCCGCTCCAGCTGTGAGCGAATCTGGCGCAGAACCTGCGGTGTGCTGGTTGTCACGATGGTGATGCGCGACAGATGCTTTTCATGCTCGGTCTCAGAGACCGTCAGACTGTCAATATTATAGCCACGGCCGGAAAACAGGCCAATGACCCGCGCCAGAACACCCGGCTCATTATCGACCAGAACTGACAGAGTATGTGTCTCGAGCGTGTCGAGAAATTCGGGAATGAAATAGGCCGATCCCGGTTGGTCTTTAAGATTTGTATCGCTCATAAGTGTCTCAATTCATCTCTTTCAGAAGACGCAAATGCACTGGATTACACCAGCGCTTTGCCTGCTTCGTCAATTGCAGAGCCCATGGCTTCATCACTGGCTTCATCCGGCAGGAGCATTTCATTGTGTGCCTTGCCCGATGGGATCATCGGTAGGCAGTTTGCCAGATTGGCAACACGGCAATCAAAGATAACCGGTCGCTTTACCGCAATCATTTCCTTGATTGCATCATCCAGCTCGGCTGGCTTCTCCACCCGCATGCCGACAGCGCCGTAAGCTTCAGCCAGTTTGACAAAATCTGGCATGGCTTCTGTGTAACTGTTCGACAGGCGATTGCCGTGGAGCAATTGCTGCCACTGCCGCACCATGCCCATATACTGGTTGTTCAGGATGAAAATCTTGATCGGCAATTCATGCTGAACCGCTGTTGCCATCTCCTGAATGTTCATCTGAACAGAGGCATCACCGGCCACACACAGACAAAGACTGTCTGGATGCGCAACCTGCGCGCCAATCGTTGCAGGCAATCCATAGCCCATTGTACCCAGCCCGCCGGAGGTCAACCAGTGGTTCGGCTCTTCAAAGCCATAATACTGGGCTGCCCACATTTGATGCTGGCCCACTTCAGTGGAAATATAGCTGTCCAGATGCTTGGTCAGCTCATAAATACGCTGAATGGCATATTGCGGCATGATGACGTCATTATTTGGCGCGTAGGCCAGCGAGTTGCGGTCGCGCCAATGGTCAATCTGTTTCCACCACGTTTTCATTGCGGCTTTGTCCGGTTTGCGGCTGCTGCCACGCACCAGCCGGATCATATCTTCCAGAACATGAGCGATATCGCCAACGATCGGCACATCAACGCGTACGTTCTTGTTGATGGAAGAGGGATCAATATCAATGTGGATCTTTTTGGCATTGGGCGCAAAAGCGTCCAGCCTGCCAGTGATGCGATCATCAAACCTTGCGCCAACACAAACCATCACATCGCAATCATGCATGACCATATTGGCTTCATAGGTTCCGTGCATGCCCAGCATGCCCAGCCAATTATCTCCTGAAGCCGGATAGGCTCCAAGGCCCATCAATGTGGAGGTAATGGGAAAGTCTGTCAGGGCAACCAGTTCGCGCAGCAAATGCGTTGCTTCCGGGCCGGAATTGATGACACCACCACCGGTATACAGGACCGGCTGTTCGGCATTCATCATCATGTCAACGGCGCGGCTGATCTCACTCAGCTCGCCTTTGACCTGCGGATGATAGGTTTTATGCGCGACATTTTTGGGTCCGGTATAGATGCCTGTCGCAAACTGCACATCCTTTGGAACATCAACAACAACCGGTCCGGGACGTCCGGTTGTGGCAACGTAAAAGGCTTCATGCAGAATGCGCGACAGATCATTTACATCGCGTACCAACCAATTATGTTTGGTGGCAGGGCGCGTAATACCCACAGTGTCGCATTCCTGAAAGGCATCATTGCCGATGAGGTGCGTTGGTACCTGGCCGGTAATGCAGACAAGGGGAATGGAATCCATCAGCGCATCGGTGAGAGCGGTCACCATATTGGTTGCGCCTGGACCAGAAGTCACCAGAACTACGCCTGGCTTGCCGGTTGAGCGCGCATAGCCTTCAGCTGCATGTCCCGCACCCTGTTCATGGCGCACAAGGTAGTGGCGCACATCACTTTGTTGATGAATTTCATCATAAATTGGCAGCACAGCGCCGCCCGGATACCCAAATAAATCTGTAACACCCTGATCTTTCAGGGCCTGAATGACCATTTCTGCTCCGGTCATTTCTTTGCCGTCCATATTGCGCGTCACGATGCTCTACTCCCGTATATCTGTGCGCCGAAAACTAATTCATGCAATTTCTGTATTCTGATCGGGCAACAAAAAAGGCCCCGTTCGGGACCTTAGCTGCGCGTTACCATTCGGTGCGATTATCAAATCGCCCCGGCAACGCGCCTCATCACCACAAGAATTACAGATTTCAACATCAAATGCTCCGTTTCAAGTGTGGGCAAGTTAGATGCGACGTGAAATGCGGTCAAGCCTGTTTTTCCAATTCTTGCGCGATTTGCTGCAAATCTTTCAGCATCTTATCACCGTCGTTAACCCATTCCATCGGATCAAGCCGAGGCCAGTCTTTCATCTGGTTGCGAAACCACGTCATTTGCCGCTTGGCGTAGCGCCTCGTATCACGCACCGACTTTTCAACAACGCCTGTGCGGTCAATCGTCTCAGGGTCTTTCACATGGGCCGCGTAGTGCGGCAGGCTGATGGCATTCATGACTGGCAGACCGTCTGCCAGGTTCTTCTGCAACAGGTTCAAAGCCTCAGCTTCCCCGCCTTCATCCAGCATGGCCAAAAACCGCTTCTCAATGCGCTCATAAAGCCAGGCCCGGTCGGCTGGCATGAGAACCCGGTGAACTGTCTGTGCCAATGGCAAAAGCGCCTGCTGCTGAGCACTGCGTTGCCAGTCCGACAGGCTCTGTCCGGTATGGTCCAGCACCATCAGGGCACGCAGGGTTCGCTGTCGGTCATTGCGTTCGATCTTGTTGGCTGACACCGGATCAAGCCGGGCAAGGCGGTCCTGCAAATCCTGAATGTCGATATCGGCATGATCCGCCACAAACGCTGCGTGTTCTTGCTCGGAAATGTGAGGTGTTTCTGCAATGCCTTCTGTCAGCGCTGTGAAATACAGCCCAGTGCCACCAACCAGGATTGGCAATTGTTTTTGGTCCCAAATGTCCTGCAGTGTGGGTGAGATATCCCGCAGCCAGCCGCCGACCGAATAGCGCGTGTCCGGAGCAACATGACCATAAAGCCGGTGGGGCAGGGCCTGCTCATCTTCTATTGAAGGGCGTGCAGTCAAAATCCGCAGTCCATCATAGACCTGCATGGAATCTGCGTTGACAATGACACCGTCAAACTGCTTTGCCAGCTCCATGGCAAAGCCGGACTTGCCGCTGGCCGTTGGTCCGGCTATCAACACCGCGCGTTTTGTCACCTTGTCCAACCTTAAATTCTTTAAAGCCCTGGAGTTTCCATGCCATTTGTTCTGACGTTAATTGCCGCCCCCGACTTTGTGGATTTTTCCGGTTTCGTCACAACAATCAAGCAACGACTGGCTAGCACGCAGGAACCGGTCTGGCTACATCCTGGTCAGGCTGTTGATCTGCCAGTGGCCGAAAGTGATTTTGCGGCAGCTGAAGAGCTTCTTCGAGGGCAGGCAATCGATTACGCTTTTCAAGCATCAGATGCGCGCCGTCGGAAATTGCTGATCGCAGACATGGACAGCACAATGATTGGTCAGGAGTGCATTGATGAACTGGCCGCAGAAGTGGGCCTGAAAGAAAAAGTGTCCGCCATAACCGCAGCTGCCATGCGTGGTGAGATCAAATTTGAACCGGCATTGCGAGAACGCGTTTCCTTGCTCAAGGGTCTGCCGGAATCGGTTGTCGATGAGGTAATCCAGAACCGCATCACCCTGACGCCTGGCGGCACAGCGCTGGTCGCCACCATGAAACAACATGGCGCTTACACCGCGCTTGTATCAGGTGGCTTTACAGCGTTCACAAGCCGGATCGCCAGCCGCATCGGATTTGATGAAAACCGCGCCAATATTCTGAATGTCGAACAGGGCTTGCTGACCGGCACGGTTCAGGAACCTATTTTGGGACGACAGGCGAAAATTGAAGCGCTGGAGCAAATCACTGCGCGCCTTGGCACCACTCCGCAACAGGCTATTGCCGTTGGCGACGGCGCCAATGACCTCGGTATGATCCGTCTTGCCGGTCTTGGCGTCGCAATCCACGCAAAGCCAGCTGTCTCGGCTGAGGCAGATGTGCGCATCGAGCATAATGATTTGTCTGCGCTGCTGTATCTTCAGGGCTATGCACGGGAAGAATGGGTCACAGAAGCGGGATAAAAAAAGACCGCAATTTCAACAGGAAATCGCGGTCTTTTGAATCAGTTTGTGAAAAACGGCTAGCGCTTACTCGGCCTCATCTTCTTCAAGCCGAACAGCGACAAAGCGCAACTCATTTTCCTTGTTCACCAGCAACAGCAGAGCTGATCGGCGACCGCCTTCTTCCTTTAGTTCTGCAATGCGCTTTACCACATCATCGACACTGCTGACTTTCTGCTGAGAGACTTCTTGAATGACATCGCCAGCACGAACCTGCTTTTCAGCCGCATTCGAGTTTTCGACAACATCAACAACCAGAACACCTTCAGCATCATCAGCAAGTTCGAACTTGGCGCGGGAATCATCGTCGATCTCGCCAAGCATCATGCCCAGAACTTCAACCGGTTTTGACGCTTCATTCTCGTCAGCATCAGCTTGAGCCGCGATCAGCTTTTCGCCTTCTTCCAATCGGCCAAGCGTGACGGCAATCTCAACTTCTTCACCATCGCGAAGCACAGTCACGGAAACCGCTTTGCCAACAGCCGTATCGGCCACGATGCGAGGCAATTCGCGCATGCTGGGCACTTCTTTGCCATCGAAGGTCAAAATGACATCACCGGGCTGGACACCAGATTTTTCAGCGGGTCCGTCTGCGGTTACGCCTGCCACCAGCGCACCAGTTGCTTCTTCCATATCCAGGCTCTCGGCGATGTCATCAGTAACCTGTTGAATGCGGACACCCAGCCAGCCGCGACGCGTCTCGCCAAATTCCTGCAATTGATCGACAACACTGCGGGCCAGATTTGAGGGGACCGCAAATCCGATACCGATGGATCCGCCAGTCGGTGAAATGATCGCTGTATTGATACCAATCACTGCGCCATCTGCGTTAAACAGCGGACCACCGGAATTGCCCCTGTTGATTGCGGCATCTGTTTGAATGAAGCTGTCATAAGGCCCGGAGTTAATGTCACGGTTCTGGGCAGAAATGATACCCACCGTGACAGTGCCACCCAAGCCAAACGGGTTGCCGATCGCCATAACCCAATCGCCAACGCGCATTGATTTTGAATCACCAAAGTCAACGGCAACCAGAGGCTCTTTCGGCTCAACTTTCAAAACGGCCACGTCGGTTTTTGGATCTGTGCCAATCAACGTTGCGGTCAATGCCGAACCATCAGAGAAATTAGCGATAATTTCATCTGCACCTTCAATCACATGATTGTTGGTAATGATGATCCCGGAAGGATCAACCACAAACCCGGAACCAAGAGACTGTACCTGACGTCCTCTTGGGCCACGTGGTTGCGGTGCTTCTTCACCGTCTTCGCCGCCATCTCTTTCACCAAAAAACTCGTCAAAAAACTCCTGAAACGGTGAGCCTTCAGGGGCTCTTGGAACAGGCACACGGCGCTGGTCTGTGGCCTGCACACGCTGCGATGTTGAAATGTTGACCACTGCGGGCAAAAGCTTCTCTGCCAGGTCTGCAACCGAATCCGGGCCATCTGCCTGGGCCGAAAAGCTGCCGGCAAATGTCATGGTTACAATCAGGCTCGTGGCAACAAAGCTGCGCTTGATGGTCTGAATAGCCGCTTCATGGAACATGAATCGTCTCTTTTTCTGCTGAAGTTAAAATTGTGACGTGAGAATTGGCAAAAGGCGCGGGGAATGCAAGCCCCTAACCGGATTTGCGAATTAAACTTCGTTCATAAAATTTGCAAGGGGCAATGATACCAGGGCCCAGACCCTAATGCCGCAGCAGCCAGACGATCACAAAGCCAAGGCCCATGGCGATCAGTCCACCCGTTCGCAACCTGTTTTCAGGAATGGGCAACATTTGCTGTATGGCGCGTTTCATAGCACCAGGGGCTAGCGCATACAAAACGCCCTCGATCACAAGTACGAGACCGAGGGCGGTAAGTAGATCGTTCATTCAGATACCGTCAATTCGTGGTTGCCGGTTCTGCAGGTGCCGCATCATCAGATGGTGCAGCAGTTTCATCATCGACAGCTTCTGTTTCTGCTCCTGGAACTTCACGGAAAGCGCTCGGCGCTGCCGCTTCGCCAGGAGAAGCGAAGAACTGGAAGAACTCGCTGTTTGGAGAAATGACAAGCTGAGTGCTTGCACTGTCCAAACCACGCTCATAGGCCTGCATGGAACGGTAGAAGGAGAAAAACTCCGGATCCCGACCAAAGGCGTTTGCAAAGATTTCGTTTCGCTTCGCATCGCCTTCACCACGGACACGTTGGCTGTCACGTTCAGCTTCAGCACGGATCACGATACCATCACGGTCGGCTCTTGAACGAATGCGTCGACCGGCTTCTTCACCACGCGCACGAATGTCTGTTGCTTCACGCTCACGTTCTGTCTGCATCCGCTGATAAACCGCCTGACTGTTGGCTTCCGGCAAGTCTGCACGGCGGATACGAACGTCTACAACCTGTACGCCAAAGTCACTGGCTTCGCGGTTCAACGATGTTGTGATGCCTGTCATCAAAGTTTGGCGGTCATCCCGAACCAACTCCTCAAATGATGCCTCACCAAGAACCCGCCGTGTTGCGGAGTTCAAGACCGTTTCAAGCCGCTGATTGGCATTTACTTCAGAGCCAGCTGCCTGGAAGAAGCGCAATGGATCAACAATTTTGTAACGCGCAAAAGCATCCACGACGATACGCTTCTGATCAGAAGCGATAATCTCCTGCGCAGGCGCTGAGAGGCTGAGGATACGATTATCGATATATACAACATTGTCGATCAACGGCAATTTGAAGCTGAGGCCAGGTGAGGTGATAACATTCACCGGCTCACCAAAGCGCAACACCAGCGCTTGTTGCGTTACATTGACAATGAAGAAACTACCATAGGCCAGCAGAACCAGCACACCTATGATGACAAGGCCTGCGCCTCCGAAAAGACTCTTCTTCATTGTGTAGTCCTTTTATTCAATTCGTTCAGTGGCAGGTAGGGCACTACGCCTGAACCAGCCCCTTCTTCCAGAATGACCTTGTTTGTTCCCGCAAACACTTTTTCCATGGTTTCAAGGAACATACGTTTGCGTGTCACTTCTGGCGCGATTGCATATTGTTCGTAAATGCTGATGAAACGATCTGCCTGACCTTCGGCCTCTGCAATTGTCTGTTCGCGATAGGCTGCTGCGTTTTCGAAAATACGAGCTGCTTCACCGCGAGCACGTGGCAGAATACCATTCAAATAGGCCTGCGCTTCGTTCTGCGAACGTTCAGCATCAGCACGAGCTGCCTGAACATCACGGAAGGCATCGATCACCTGGCTGGGCGGATCAACTTTCAAAAGCTGAACCTGTGTAATGAGAATGCCAGATGCGTAGCTGTCCATGGTTGTCTGCATGACTTCCTGAACGGCTGTTTCTGTAATCTGCCGTGCCTGTGTCAGGATCGGCTGAATATCGGAACTGCCAACCACTTCACGCATGGCGCTTTCTGCGATCGCTTTTACCGTCGCGTCAGGGTCCTTGAGGTTAAACAGATAATCGGAAGCATTGTTGATAACCCAGAAGACGGCAAAATCCACATCGACGATGTTTTCATCGCCTGTAAGCATCAGGCTTTCTTCCGGCACGTCGCGGATTGCAGTGGATTGCGGCCCATTGTCGCGCATGCCCACATCAACGCGATTCACGCGCGTTACAGAAGGTGTGTAGACAGTTTCCAGCGGGAAAGGCAGGCGGAAATTCAGGCCCGGCTGGGTCGTGCGATTCATTTCACCAAATCGCAGCACAACGCCCTGCTGTTCTGGCTCAACGCGAAATGTGAAGAAGTTGTAGAGAACGAACCCAAGAATTGCCAAAGCGGCAAAACCAAGGAAAACTGGGTTGGCGCCACCGAGGCCGCCACCGGAGCCGCCACCGCCGGGCAGAACCTGCTTAAGCCGGTCTTGGCTTTTGCGGATCAGGTCCTCAAGATCGGGCGTGTTGTCACCGCCGCCGCCGCCGCCATTCTGGCCGCCGCCCCACGGCCCCTGATTCTTGGGTCCGTCATTCTTTTTGCCGGATCCCCACGGCCCGCCACTGCCGTTCGATCCGCCACCGGTTTGGTTGCTCCAAGGCATAAATGTGTCCTTACAAGGAAAAAATTGCTTGAAGGGGTTATAGGCATGGCGTCGCTGGCTTTCAATGCGGTGAGAGCAATGAGCGTGTTGAAAGTAATTAATTTTCACTCATTTAGTGAAGTAGTCGCCCTAGAGATCATAAACGACCCTTCTGGTAGGGAAGTTCAATTGCAAAATTTTTCTGCGCAGCTAAAAGGATGGCCATGAGCTGGTTTAACGATTTAGCAAATCCAACACGTTTTCTGAACCTGTCAGCAAAGCTGCTGCCGTGGCTGTGGGGTGCTGCCCTGATAATCCTGACAGTCGGTTTCTATATGGCGTTCTTCATTGCGCCAGAGGACTACCAGCAGGGTCAGACCATTCGCATCATGTTTATCCATGTGCCATTTGCCTGGCTTGCAATGGCAACCTACGCGTTGATGGCAATTTCAAGCATTGGCACGCTTGTGTGGAAGCATCCATTGGCCGATGTCTCGGCAAAGGCCGCAGCCCCGCTTGGTGCCGCCTTTGCGTTGATCTGTCTGCTGACCGGTTCGTTCTGGGGCAAGCCCATGTGGGGCGCCTGGTGGGTCTGGGATGCGCGGCTGACCTCCATGCTTGTGCTATTTCTCATGTATCTTGGGCTGATAGCGCTCTGGAACGCGGTTGAGGATCCAATCCGCGCTGGCAAAGCTGCGGCTGTTCTGACACTGGTTGGCTCCATCAATCTGCCCATCATCAAGTTTTCAGTGGACTGGTGGAATACGCTGCATCAGCCTGCCAGTGTCTTTCGGTTTGACGGTCCTACCATCCATGTTTCCATGCTCACTCCGCTTCTGTTGACGGCTGCCGGGATGACCATTTTGTTTCTGGCGCTTCATATGGTCGCAATGCGCACAGAAATCTTGCGCCGGCGTGTCAGAACACTTCGCTTGCTGGAAGCTTCACGGGCTGCGGAGGCCTGATCCATGGAGCATTTCGGATTTATCCTCGCGAGTTATTTGTCCACTGGCCTCATTATTGGCGCTGTTGCGTTGTGGCTTATACTTGACCACAAAAAGCAGAAGTCCGCTTTGCAGGCTTTGGAAGCGCGTGGGGTGCGGCGCAGGTCACAATCCGCAACAGACGACCGGGCTAACCCGACCCGTACCAGCGAACAGGTGACAAAGTGACCTCACGCCGTATGCTTGCATTTGTGCCGCTGCTGATCTTTGCCGGTTTGGCAGCCTTGTTCTTCATTCAATTGTCTCGGGGTGGCGGCAGCAATGTGGTGCCCTCCGCCCTGATCGGCGCAGCGGTTCCGCAAGTGGAACTGGCCGCGCTGGACGGGCTGAAGAACAATGGCGTGCAGGTGCCAGGCTTGTCACCAGACCAAATGAAGGGCCAGGTCAGCATCGTCAATATCTGGGCGAGCTGGTGTGCGCCCTGCCGTGCCGAACATCCGATTCTGGTGGAATTGTCTGAAGATGAGCGGTTTCAGGTGATTGGCATCAACTATAAGGATAAGCCCTCGAACGCCCTGCGGTTCCTTGGATCACTTGGCAATCCCTATGACATAGTGGGCGTGGATAAGGATGGGCGTTCTTCTATCGAATGGGGCGTGTATGGCGTCCCGGAAACCTTCATCGTCGATGCTGATGGCAAGATCGCGCACAAACATGTGGGTCCGTTATCAGCCGCATCAATGGAAAGCTCCTTCATGCCGGCGCTGTCCGATGTGTTGGCGTCGCGTCCTTCAGCCATCTTGAAACCTGATTGAGAGCACTCCTGGATGCCTAAAAAACCCAAAGACCCTATACAGATCGAATTGTCGCGCGGCGTGGCAGTTCCGATCATTGCTGTCCTGCTGGGTCTGGCGACCTGGCTCATCGTCACACTCTTTGCCTTGCCAACCGTTGATCAAACGGGAGTGGGCTTGCCGGGCACCGAAATTCTGACACGCTTTACGCTGGGTGGGCTTCTGGCAGTTGCCATGATCGCTCCTGCCTACACGATGATAAGAGCGATTTTGGACAAACGCCCGTTGATGACATTTGATGAAACCGGCATTCGGGCACTCAACTGGCCGCTGATGCGGCGCTCCATCATTTGGCAAGACGTGGATCAATTGATGGGCAAGGGAATCTGGGTCGTCATGTTGGACAAGAATAAGCGACGCCACAAAATGATTGAAAGTCTGACCGGAGCCAAGGGTCTGTGGTTGCCAACTGTGCTGGCAAAAGGCGGTACGGCTGCTGTTGCGGACGCCGTAAAGACGTTTCGGCCTGAATTGTTCGAAGCGGGTAAAATATCGTAGCCGTTTAATCCCGGCTACTTAATCTGGGCTACAGCGTCAAACAGTGCGCGTTGGGCAAACCCACCAGTTTGGATGTAATCTCTGCAACGCCTGTGCGGCGATAGCGGCGCTTTGCGAATTGTCAAAAATTCCGAAGCATGTCGCCCCGGAACCAGACATGCGCGCCACTTGCGCACCCTCATGAACCAGTTGCGAAATCACAAATCCTATGTCGGGGCAAAGCTTGCAAGCTGGCTCAAAAAGATCATTGCGTGTTCCTACTAGCCAGGTGAGCCAGGCGCGATGATCATTTTGATCTGGAAGAAGGGGGAGTGTGCTCTGATCCGTATTCTGAAGGGTCTGAAACACCTGCGGTGTAGAGACTGGCGACCCAGGATTGACCAATACAATATCAAAGCTGGGAATATGCCTCTCTGTCAGCGGCATTAATGTCTCACCAATTCCACTCATCCGGCTACTCTGTTGAGCAATGCAAACGGCGACATCAGCGCCGAGACCTATACCGATAGCTTCAAGCACTTTGTGCGGGAGGTTCAGGCCCCAAAGACGGTTCAGGGCTCGTAATGTTGCTGCCGCATCAGCTGAGCCTCCGCCAATACCAGCTGATACAGGCAGGGCTTTCTCCAACACCAAATCAGCACCGGCACAGCTTAGATCCAGTCCATTTGTATGGGCATGGTGCAACAGCGCATGGGCGGCAGCCAGAACACTATTATTTGCATCAGAGGGCACCGATTCTGCGCCGATACCCTGAATCGTCAGTGACAGACTGTCGGCCGTAGTCGCTGAAATCCTGTCTCCGGCCTCTACAAAGACAACAAGCGAATCCAATTCATGATAGCCGTCAGCCCGCTTGCCAGTAACATGCAATGCCAGATTGACTTTCGCGCGGGCGGTCTCTGCACATTTGGCCGTAGTGCTGTTCATCACCTTTGAGCGGCTCAAGTCCCGATCTTATTTACGGTCAGGAATATGCAACTCGGTGCCAACCACAAGTGGGCCGCTTTCTGGCAGACGATCACGGTTCAATTCCAGAATATCAAGGTAGGCATCGCCATCTCCCAAAAGAGATTTGGCAATATCCCAGAGGCTTTCACCATCGGCCACAATATGCGTGCGCCTTGCCTTGCCCTCGTCACTGGCCTGATCAATCACGGTTCCGGTTTGCTTGGCAGCAACTTTTCTCGCCGCTTCCGGCGGCAGGCCGTTTTCAAGCTTGGCTTCAATCTTCACCAGATCATCGGGATTTTCCGGTTCCAGATCACGGGCATGCGCCCATTGAAATTGCGCCTCCAAAGTGCGGCCAACGCGCCAATAGGCATCGCCAAGATGATCATGAACCAGAGGGTCTGCGGCCATTTTCTCGGTTGCTTTTTCCAATTGAACGACGGCTTCTCCATAACGACCAAGCTTGAAGTAAGCCCAGCCGAGACTGTCCAGAATGAAACCTTCTTCGGGCCGCTGCTCGACAGCTTTTTCTATCATCCCGAGCGCTTCATCCAAATTGATGCCCTTGTCGACGAATGAATAGCCAAGGTAGTTCAGTACCAGCGGTTGGTCGGGAAATAATTCGAGTGCTTTGCGAAAATCGGCCTCTGCGGCGTCCCATTGGTCTGTGCGCTCATAAGTAATGGCGCGGGAATAGAACAGCGACCAGTGCCGAAGCTCAGGCGCTTCAACCCCATCAATGATGAGGTTGTAGATTGCATTGGCTTCTTCGAAACGCTTTTCAAACCGCAGCACATTTGCTAGCGCCAGATTTGCCGGAAACGGATCGTCCGTCTCGCGTGCTATATTGGTCAGGCGCTTAATCGCCTCATCGACTTTCTCCAGCCGGGCCAGATTCCGTGCCGCTTCAATGTTGGCAGCATCTGCAAACACGGATTCTTCCGGTAAACTATCGACCAGATCAACCGCCAGAGCATACTGCTCATCATCATTGTAGACATCCACGAGAGCCATAATCGCCAGATCGGATTGCGGATTGAGGTGCAATGACAGTTGGAGATAAATTTTCGGGAGTTCCGAGCCGCCGTCGCGGCCAAGAGCTGAGCCCAGGCCAAACAGCACCTCTGCGGCACCCTTCAGGCTGGAGCCTGCAAGCTCAACCTGCTTGCCATCATTTATATCTGCTTCAACCCGATCCATATACGGATGGCGAGGAACCTGCTGCTTGAAGGCGCGGATTGCGGCAAGCCCTTTCTCAGGGGAGCCTTTCAGTGCCTGCAGCCGCGCAAAGCCTTCGACAATGCGCAGAGCCGACTGATCATATTCATAGGCGCGGGCCACACGTGCAAAAGCCTGTTCCTGATCACCAAGATGGGCGGCGATCAATCCGCCGTGGAAGGAGCGGAAACTCTCATACCAATCAGGGCCTTCCAGCTTATCAATGCGCGCAATGCTCGCGGTAAGGTCTTCCTTACCCGCTTCGGACCATGCGGCCAGCAATTGATTGGTCAACAATTCCAGTGGGGCTTGTCCAGAGGCCATGTCAAATTGTCCGGCCGCCTGCCCAAAATTACCGTTTTTAAGCGCTGTCACGCCAAGAACTGTCCGTGCCAGATCATTGGAGGCGTCAAATTGCAGAATATCCCTGGCAAAAGGCAGGGCTTCATCGATCGACCCATTTATGAGATGCAGGAAAAATGCTTGTTGAATAAGGACAGGGTTGCCCGGATCGCGACTAAGCGCCCGTTCAAAGAATTGAACCGCGGATAGCGTATCATTGTCACCACCAGCAATTTGAGCTGCCAAAAAATTACCTGAAAATCCGCGGGCAAAGCGCAATGGCTCGGTGTCTTCATCTGCAAAAGACGGCGCTTGAAAAGCGGCGCTGAAACCACCGACCAGTAAGGCAGCGGTCAGAATTTTAATCCGCTTTAGAGTGCGGTCAGACAATGTATGCCTGGACTTTGAGAGTTTCACGGGTGTGATTTGCTTCGCCATTTGGTCCATCTTTGTTTCAACCTGAGCCACGGTTCTTAGACGTGCTGTCGCATATCTTACCTCAACCATCAGATCGTTGCATCTCGCGGTTGGTCGGTTTGTAGACTGTCTGATGACGTTTAATTCCGACAATTTCGCGGCGAATCCCAATCTGGGCTTCAATGTCCACGATAGATGCAGAAGTCGACAGTCTCCAATAAACTTTTCTTCATGTTGCTGTCAGGGAACGCGGCCAACGCATCTTTCGCCACTGCACCATAATGGCTAGCGCGCTCGACTGTGTCCTTAAGTGCATCCAATTGGTTCATTGTGGCAATGGCGGTTTCAAGGTCGCCATCCTGCACATCACCTTCCATCAGCACGCGGTCAAAGAAGGCTCGATCTGCATCGCTGCCACGGCGGTAGGACAGGACCACGGGCAGGGTGATTTTCCCCTCGCGCAGATCGTCTCCAATATCCTTACCCAGATCAGCTGCAGACCCACCGTAGTCCAGAGCATCATCAATGAGCTGAAAGGCAAGGCCCAGATTGGTCCCGTAAGAGCGGAAAGCGGATTTGGCTGCTTTGGGTGCATTGGCCAGCACCGGTCCCACTTCTGCTGCCGCTGAAAACAGAGCCGCTGTTTTGGCCCGTATTACTTCCAGATATTCATCTTCTGTCGTGGCTGTATTTTTGGCCGCCACAAGCTGCATCACTTCGCCTTCTGCAATCACAGAGGATGCTGTGGAGAGAATATCAAGAGCTTCCAGAGAACCAACTTCCACCATCATGCGAAATGATTGGCCCAGCAGATAATCACCAACAAGCACACTGGCCTGATTGCCCCACACTATGCGCGCTGATTTCTTGCCGCGCCGCATGTCGCTCTCATCCACCACATCGTCGTGCAGCAGGGTGGCGGTATGCATGAATTCGACACAGGCAGCCAGCTTCACATGGCCATTGCCCTCATAGCCGCACATATCCGCTGCAGCCAGGGTAAGCATGGGCCTTAGCCGCTTGCCGCCAGAGGAAATCAGGTAATCTGCAATCTCCGGAATCATATCCACATTGGCACCAGCCATTTTCAGAATCAGATCATTGACCTGACCCATGCCTGGTTTGGTCAAGCGGATCAGTGCTTCGACGCTTGGCTTCTGCTCTTTGTCTGGATTAAGGGGAACCACAATGCCCATTATACTGCTTTCTGATTGCCCGGTGTGATGTGCCGGATTTTTTGGTCGAGATCGTGCCCTAGATTAGAAGCTTGCATGGCCAATAACAACTCTCGTCGGATTTATTTATGTAGTCCGATCCGAACACAAAACCAGTCAGACAAACATTCGATCCCTACCGCCTGATGTGAGCACGACACTTGGTCTATCGATAGTGGTCCAAACGCAAGGATTGCTGTGTGGCAAATCTCAACAAAACCCTTTCCAGCTGTCACTGGTGGTCAGGAAGACGATCAGGGCCGCCCGTCTGTTAGCTGGATAGCAACCGGCGGGAAATGAGAAACTGATTAGTGCTCATTTCCCGTTGTAATGGCCGGTCGACGTCGCTTGATCAGCGGGATCAAGAGCATTACCGCAGATAGAAACAGAAACGTTGCCGTAATGGGCCTTGCCATAAAGTCCCACAAATTGTTGTCACTCAAAATAAGGGCGGTGCGAAAGTTGGTTTCTGCAATTGGGGTCAATATGAATCCGATTACGAATGGAGCAACAGGAATGCTCCATGACCGGAACAGCAATCCAACCAGACCAAAGCCCAACATGACCCAAATATCGAAAACGCGATTGTTCACGGCAAAGGCGCCCACGACACAAAGCAGCAGTAGAATTGGCACAAGAAACTTGGTTGGCACGTCAATTAATTTGGCCAGTAATCGGATGCCAAAGATCATAATGAACAGCATCAATATGTTGGCGATCATCATCGTGCTCATAAAGCCGTAGACGATATGTGGCTCATTTTGAAAAAGCAGTGGACCAGGTCGAATATTATGAAGCGTCAATGCAGCTATCAAAATTACATCAATGATTGATCCTGGTATGCCCATCGTGATCATGGGGATCAATGCTCCACCGACTGTGGCGTTGTTGGCAGCCTCTGACGCCACAACACCCTCATCGCATCCGGTTCCGAATTTTTCGGGTGTCTTGGACATGTTCTTGGCGGTCACATAGGAAACGATTGAACCCACGGAACCGCCGATGCCTGGCAGGATGCCGATCCATGTGCCGATCAGTGACGATCGCACCATGTTAAATGCCTGTTTCGACAGATCGGACAGCGCCACAAAATACATTTTTCCCGAAAGTCGTATTCTTTCGGCAGAAGCCATGCTGCTTCCAGCATCTGTTAAGAGTTGTGTGACCGCAAAAATGCCAAGCAAAACCGCAAGCAGGTCAAATCCTGCAAGCATTTGAGGGAAGCCAAATGTAAGACGGGGTTGGGCTGTGATCGTATCCAGGCCTGGAAATGCAACGAGCATTCCAAGGCAAGCAGACATGAGCGCTTTAGCCATTGATCCTTCGCTCAATGACGAAATCAACATCAGCGCGACCAAGACCAGCGCAAAATATTCATGTGGACCAAAACTGAGTGCAATTTTAGCCAATGGCGGCGACAAGAAAACCAATGCAAGCCAGGAAACAGTACCGCCGACGAATGATGCAATGATTCCCAATTGCAACGCACGCTCGGGATTGCCTTTTTGGGCCATTGGAGCGGCATCGAGCGTTGTCATCATACTTGACGGGCTACCCGGTATGTTTAGCAAAGTAGCGGAAACCAAGCCTCCGGATATCGATCCCACATATTGGCCTACAAGCAGGCCGATAGCATTCAATGGATCCCAACCATAAGTCAGCGGAAGAGACAGGGTAACAAGCATGGCGCCGTTAAGGCCAGGGATAGCTCCGATCACTATTCCAGAGAGCGTGCCGAGCAGTATGAAGAGGAACGGAGTAGGTGACAGCATGTCACCAAAGGAGGACAGCAGATCATAGATCATGGCAGTATCACTGTGAAAATCTTAGTGAAGAATATGATGGTTACGCCAACACTGACTGCCGCGATTGATGCTGCGATCAAAATTGATCTGCTGGAAATTCCCGACATGGCGAGTACAGACAGGAAGACAAAACCCAAGGCCAGCAACCAGAATTCGGTCAATCTGAATTCCAGGCAGATGACGAAAACGATCATGAATGACACCAGCAGTGCAATTCTAATGCGTCCGTCGTTACGCTCAGTTCGATCATCGATGGCACTTGTCGACGTCTGAGAGTTGGATGTCCGATTTGCAGAAAACACAAAGATCAGATGTAAGATCGCCAATAGTATGAGAGAGACAGCAACGATCTTGGGCACAAGACCGGCGTTAATCTTGGCTAGAAGTGAAGATGGGATTTGGTTGGCAGACCAATAAACTAACGTTGCAAGGGCTAAACACGCAACGACGAGCATTAGCTCTTTTGTCCGGTTGTTCATCAGCCCGCCCTCCAAATCAGCTATGCAATCAGTTCCCGACTACATATTTCTCTGCCAGAGCTTTGGTTTCTGTAAACCGAGCATCCAGGGCCGCCGTAAGATCGGATCCAGTAATCAATTCAGGCGTGATGGATCGTTCAACGAGGGTGTTTCTGAAGGCCTCATCGCTGATAACCTCTGTGAGAACAGAGGCGAGCGTGGCTACCCTGTCATCCGGTGTTTCTGCAGGCGCATACCAAACATAATGCAGGCCAACGCTCACATCATGGCCTTGTTCGCTGGCCGTTCTTGTATCAGGCAAATCAGCGTGGCGGTTTTTGTCAAAAAGCGCAATTGGCACAATATCGCCACTGCGAATTGCCTGAATTGACTCCGATACAGCAAATACTCCGGCATCAATTGTGCCGCCCAGAAGAGCTTTGAGCGTTTTTGCGCCACCGCCTGTTGGAATGAACGTAACATCGTGATCGATAGGCGACAATACGCTCAGGAAGAAGAAATGATTGGCTGCACCGGGGCTCACGCCAAGATTGAGATTCGCGTCCGAATGACCTTTCGTTGACGCATCATAGAAATCTGCAAGACTTGTTATCGCCGACCCCTTGGGAACGGTCAGAACAATGACTTCTTTGGCGACCTGGGCAATTGGCTTTACGCTTTTCGGACCCAAAGTGTTCACACCAAGAGCAGAAGACGTCAAAAACGCCTCATGCGTGGACAATAGTGTGTATCCATCGGGAGTTGACTTTGCCGCTTCCATTGCGCCGATGGCGGTGCCTCCACCACCCATATTCACAATCGCCAGATTTTGACCCAGTTTTGCCGAGAATTCCTTTGCAACCAGGCGAGAGGTTATGTCTGTCGATCCCCCTGCGCCATTTGGAACGATGACCTTGATTGGTTTGTCAGGATAGCTTTCTGCCAGTGCTCCAATTGGAACTGAGAAAAGCATTGTGGCAGCCGCCATGGCTGCGAGTGTTTTGCGAAGCATGATATTCCTCCCTTTCGCGATTATGGCCATTGAATGGCCTCGATGTTGACCGACAGATATGGCGTCGGCCATGACACGTGTTGTAAGTTCAGGTTCATTCCTGATCTGATTTTCCGGATGACCAATGCCCGGTTTTATCGAGTTCATTCGCCAGTTTCTGATTGAGCTCAACGCCAATACCCGGTGTCTGTGGAACAAGGGCCAAGCCGTTTGAAATTGGTTCTATTGCCTTGCTGACCAATTCATCGAAGAGGGGGCTTTCATCAAACTGGGTCTCGAGGAAAACATCTTCCGAAACATTGGCGCATATCTGCAGCACGGCCGCGTGTGCTATCGGACCGGTAGGATTGTGCGGAGAAAACTCGACTGCAAAATGTTTGAACATTTCAGCAATCCGCAACATCTCGCATGGTCCGCCAACATATTGGATATCCGGCATCATCACGTCATAAGCTCCAGCTACAAAATATGGTTTGAAGCCTTCACACTTGATCTTTGTTTCGCATCCAGCCAGCCGAATGCCGTGACTGTTTGCTGTTGATCTGAGTTTTATAAGAGTTGGAATGTTATCGACTGTTTCGTCGATCGGACATTCAATCCAGTAAGGATCAAACTGGGCCAGTTCAGTGGTGGCTTGTTGGGCGCTCATCTCGTTGAAACGCCAGTGACAATCCAACATCAGCCTTGCATCAGAACCGATCGCCCTTCGAACGGCATCAACACGAGCAACACCCTCATCAATGTATTTGATGGTTTCTATCTTTGATTGCTCAGGAGCCAAACCGTCAAAAGGCGCAATCTTAATTGCATTAAATCCAGCACTGATTGCATCTGAAGCACTGTCCGCAAATCCTTCTGGCGTGCGATCCAATGTGCGGCGGTTGATGTTGGCATAGACAGGAATTTTGGTCCGAAGAGGTTCGCCCAAGATTGCGCTTGTCGGCTTGCCGGCATTCCGCCCTGCAATATCCCAGATTGCTTGCATGACCGCAGAGGAAAAAGCTGCTTCTGGAAGTGTCGAAAATGGAAGCGTTTGGAAAAGTGTATCAGGGGCATTTGCATCGGCACCCAACACCAATCCTTGATGCTTTTCCGCTGCTGCTACAACTTCAGCATCCTGACCATTAAGTGTCGCCTCGCCGATACCTGCAATTTCTCCTTCCGTTCTCAAGGACACAAATATCCATGATGTCTTGGGAGTGATCTGAAGGCATAAGACTTCAAACTGAGATATCGTGCAGGTCATGCAGACTGCTCATGCGTGTCAGACTGTTCGTTTTTACGCTCTTGCTCCAGTTGTTTCGTTTTGCGAATTTGCAGCAACAATTGCTGCTTTGATTTCATCACGTGCGCGCCCGTGATCAATTCTGCAGCATGAGTGTCGTGAGCCTCGAGGGCCATGATCAAGTGACGGTGATCATTCTCCACTCCTGCAAATCTCTCCGGGCCATACCCGTAACGATGCCATAGGGCCGCTAGCAGCAACCAATGGCCTTTAATGATATCGATTGGATAGGAGCTCGCCCCAATTGAATTGATAAAATTGTGGAATTCCTTGTTTACGACGAGGGCGGCCTCGTAATCTTCTTGCGCAATCGCGTTTTCAAATCTGTTTTCAATTGCTTCGAGTTGACGAATTTGAAGCTCCGTTGCGCGTTCGGCTGCGCGCTTTGCCAGCTGTGCTTCTATGCCCGCGCGGAGATCCATCAATTCAGTGATGAAACTCTCATTGATCGCTCTGACCCGCGCGCCACGATTGGGTTCAGTGACGATTAGCCCCTCGCCAGACAGCTGCCGCAGCGCTTCTCGAACCGGCATGTGACTTGTTTCATATCGCAATGCCAGCTGGTCAATCGTTAGCCGCGATCCAAATGGCAATTGCCCGGCGACGATGTCCGTTCGGATTTTCTGAGCAATATCGGCACGTGGTTTCATGATCCCACCCTTTAAGATTTGATCAAATCGTGACTCTTCTGCGAAAATTAATCAAGATAAAAGTCAAGAACTTATTATTATTTGATCAAATAACTGGAATCGGGATGTGGATCCACTGATGCAACAGGGCAAAACTGTTAGAATGGTTTGAGAATTCAATCAGGCCCGCGCATCAGTTTCCCTGGGCCAAGGAACTGCGGCGCGCATCACAGATTGCGCAACATCATGACGGGCCCCGCTTGGCTACAATCGGTTCGAGTTATTTCTGGAACGTCAGATGACCAAGACTGCCGGAAGCAATTGCGCCAAAGATAATCTGACGCCTGATAAGCGCACTACATCTGACGCACCAACCAAGTGTTCCGCTAGCGCCAGTCATGAAAAACTGGGGCTTAGATGAAGCAAAGTCTTCAGGATACTGAGCGATGCAATCAGGGCCGAATGGAAATAACATCCATTTTGTGGTACTGAATTCTACAGTTTGGCGCTGCAGATCCACTGCAAATACAGCACGCAAGTCGTCAATCATACGTAACGACCGTCCAGATTCTGGTTAGTTTTTGCTTACTCGCATTTAACGACAGGGCCTTGGGGTTCGAACCTTCGTTGCTTCCAAGGCAACTATGGACAGGTTGGGGTAACTGCCCCGGCTTGTCGGAAATGGGTGAACATGCGTAACAACTTACTCTCTTCACTGGCGAGCGCCGGTCTTGTCATTTTGGCCTTGTTTGGCGCTGCACACGCTCAATCGACCGAATTCAGGGAGCCGACAGTGCGTGGCGTGCGCGTGGATCTGTGCAAACATAATGGCCGGGAGTGCGGAAAGCCCGCGGCAGATCTGTTTTGCCGGGAAATGGGATTCAGCCGCTCAATCGGGCATGTTCCTGATCCACGGATGGGGGCACGCGGAATTCAAAGCCTGATTTTTGGCGATGGAATGCTTTGCAATGGCACACAATGCAAGGGGTTTGGGTCCATTATTTGCCTGAAGGATGAGGTTGTCAGAACACCAGTCCCTCAGATCCCTGAATTGCCAGCCAAGCCTGCGCCTGCGCCGAAGAAAAAAGCCGAAACCAAGCCCGTTCCGAAAAAACCCAGCCAGCCACCCCAAAAGAAGAAAAAACCAAGGCCTGAAACCGCAAAGCAGCCACTTGTTGCGCCTGTTCCGGTGCCACGGCCAAGTACGGTAGATGACGAGACAGCAGAAGCGGAAACGTTTGAATCGCCGGACAAATTCGTACTGATTCCGCTCAAACTGAAGAAGAACCTGCCCACAGGAGCCTTGCTGACTTATTGCATTCTTGGCGGCGATAATTGCCAATTCCCGGTCACGTCACCTGCCAGTCTTGATCCGCAAGCTGTAAACAAGGTTCGGAAATTCCAGTGGTCTATCGATAGTGTTCCAAATGCAATGATTGCTGTCTGGCAAGTGTCGACAAAGCCTTTTCCAGCCTTCACGGGTGGTCCGGAAGACAATCAGTTCGATGGGTTGGTCAAATATTCGGTCGTTGCGGACCCCAAGGACAACAGCGGTAACTTCGCGATAGATTTTGGCGCCGTCGAACAAGAAGCAGGAATTACAACACCGCCAAACGCGTTTTACGTCCGGATCATTCCGTTCAGTGGACTGATAAATGGCCAGAGTGTCGGGCAGCCATCAAACGTCATACAGATTTTTTATGGAAAGGAAGCGCCGCCCCAGGAACTCGATCTGTCTTACTTGCCCGCCGATGGTGATGATACAAAACATGATCCCTATTTCCAAATTCGCATAAAATCCTTCACGCCACCGGATTTCGATAAGGGCCGCTGGGGCTGTGTGGTGGTCGTGGAACATCCAACTTACTGGACGCAGCCATTTAAAGATGCCTGGCCCATCGGCTCTGAGCTTTGCCCCAAACCGTGGCGCGGGGACAGCGGCAAGATAGACAGCTTCGACGATTTTGTAGAGTTTGTTTTTGACGCCTGGGATTGGGTTGGGGACCGTTATGACGATCTGGTCGATTTGGCTGTTGAAGTTGTTCTCTATGCAACTCCGTTGGGGCAGCAGTGCAAAGCGTTCGCGGCCCTTGTTTCCGAAGTCGGCATCGAAGGGGCAGAAGATACCTGCAACACGGGCGCGCGTGTGGCAGTCAATGCCGGAATGGCGGCTTTGGGACTTCCTCCGACAATCCCCAGTTACAATGAACTTGTCGATCAGGGCGTCGATTACGCCGTTGAGTTAGCGATGGATGAGTTTGAGGCTCAGACAGGCGTTCCATGCTTTGGCCCTTGCGAAGATGCATTCAGAATTGGGATGGAAAAGGCTGCGGACGAGCTCAAGCGCCGACCAGACAGAACTGCCTGTGTAGACCCGACGGAAGCGCACAAACATGGGCGTGAGCCAATGTGTCTTGATCCCAATCTTCTTGTGCGTCCGGCTCCGGGAACCCGCTATGTTCTGCCCACTGCAGAAATCGAAGTAACCCGGCGTACCGATGTGGGATTGCCCTGGGGCGAAGCGCCACCGGAATGTTATGTATTTGCTACCCTGAAATTTGAGAATTTTTTTGAAGGGGGCACCGTTTACGGCAAGACAGTGAATCAAAGCATTCAGGTGAAGCCTCAGAAAATAGAAGGCCGTCTGTTCAAAGGTTGGGACCGGGATGTGAATCCGGTGATGCAACAAGGCAAGACTGTAAGAATGGTCGCCGAATTCAATCCGGCTCTCAAGCACCAGTTTCCCTGGACCAAGGAGCTGTGGCGCACATCGCAAATTATGCAACGTGATGAATTAGCCCCGTTTGGCCCCAATTGGTTCAAGTTGTTCCTGGAAGGTCAGATGACCATGACAGCTGGGAGCAATTGCGCTGGTGAGAATGTGCAACTTCAAATGACGATGCCGGATTGGTAATCTGAATTTGATGATTTGTGCAGCTTTGATTGCAGCAAGTGCGACCTAGATCAGGCCCTCATAGGCGCCACCATCGAGTTGTAAATTCTGGCCCGTCATGAAGCCTGCCTGATCGCTGCACAGGAACGCGCAGGTATCGCCAAACTCAATCGGTTTTCCAAATCGGTTGGCTGGCAGGGTCGAAGCGATGCGGCGGCGGGCTTCCTCCATATCCACATCATACTTTGCCATGATCCGCTCTGCCATGAATTTCTGACGGTCCGTATCGAAGCGTTCCGGCAGCAGATTGTTGATCGTGACATTGTCGACCACCACCTGACGTGACAATCCCTTGCAGGCTGCGGTCAACCCAGCCCTTGCAGCAGTCGATAGCGTCATATGAGGTCGCGGAGATTTCACCATCGCTGAAGTGATATTGATGATGCGGCCAAACTTGCGCGCCTGCATTCCTGGCAGCACGCCCCGGATCATCATCAGCGCTGCCAGCATGTTGGCCTCGATTGCCTCAATCCATTGATCATGCTCAAAGCCCAAAAAATCACCAGGGGGAGGGCCCATATTATTATTGATCAAAATGTCCGCCTCTGGACAGGCAGCCAGCAGCGCTGCGCGTCCGTCAGCTGTGTTGATATCGGCCGCCACAGCTCCAACCGGGCGCTTGAAATTGGCTTCCAGATCGGCTTTTGCGGCGGCCAATTGGTCAGGATCGCGCCCATTGATGACGATTTCTGCTCCTTCGCGCGCCAGTGATGTCGCGCAAGCAAATCCCAATCCTTTTGATGAGGCGCAAATCAGCGCCTTGCGTCCGGCCAAGCCTAATTCCATGTCAAACCTCGTTGTATTGAAGACTTCATAGTGGGCTGTCGCCAGTGATATTTCCGGCGACATGACCGGCGAAATGAATTGTCAGGACAATGGTCTATTCGTGCCCCGGTGCGCAGCCCGGATGAACTTGTGCATAGTGTTGGCGCAAAAGATCCTTGCCATAATCATTTCCATTCGGCGTGCGTACCACCGTATGAATATGACATTTTGCTGGCTCCTCATTGGCAAGCCAGATGCCGCTGTGATGATCGAACTCCACCATAAGCAACGGGCTTTGGATGCGATAGTAAAATGGGTCATCATCGCCCCAGCCACCAATCCAGCTCCACGATGTGCGCCCCAGTTCGGCTTCGAGTTGCGACATTCGTGCTGTGCGGACAGCGTCTGGAAGATAGCAGATGAAAGCCTCAATGATTTGCAATAATTGATCCTGCGCACGCGGCGCAAATTCCGACACCGGAACACCCTCTTCTGGGATGATTTGATTATCGCGGAAGGCACCGCCCAGATGCCTTTGATCCGCAAAGTTCCAGCGCCCCTCTGGCATTGCCGGGTCGTGCATTTCTGCATAGGTCTGAGCGCGGCCCTGCATGGCAGGCGATAAAGACCGCATAAGTTCAAGCCCGCCATCTTCTTCATCGCTGAACAGGCGCAGCCCTTCATGAGGTCCGGCATCGATGTGGTTCGGCTCTGCCCCCATAAAAGTGGGCGAAATCACCATTTGCCCGCCAAGCACAAAGCAGTTGAGGGCAAGATGATGACCATAAAGGCTCCAGCCCCATGGCTCGCTTGTCGATGGTGTTCCGAACAGGAGTATGTTGTAGCTCCATTCGTTCATCAGGTTTTCCAACCCACAAAGTTGGCCAAGAAAGGCATTGGTGCGCATGCAGCCCAATGCCTTTTGATAACCGGTACCGCTGAGGCTGGCGCGCACGAGCCCCATGGCGGCATCGCGCGCTGCCGGGTCCATCTCCTCAAGCCGCAAGCCGTTAGGATTGATCAAAAATTCCGGATTGGCCCATCTTCGCCACTCGACTGCATCGAGCGAGTAGACAAGCTGTGTGCGATCCTTGGCTGAGAGCCTGGATAACAGCGCCTCGGCGGCTGACACCATCTCATTGGTGGGCGCGCCCTCTTCAGCGAGGCAGAACAGCCCGCTTTCAACTTCGCCATTGCTGGTGATTCCCTGAAATGGCTCATTACTGAGACTGTCCCACTTTGCAATCAGTGGCCCAACCATGGGGTCCTGTCGCACGGCCATGCCAAAGTCACGGGCCGAAACCGAGCGAAGTTCGGAAAACCGGGCACAGTCAAACGGGAGAAGAAGGTCGCGAAAATTATTGGACGGCATCAGATCGCCCTCTGGTTCCATGCTGAATATGAATTATGGTCGTGTGCACTTTGTCCAAATGACAGGTCTTCAACATAGCTTCCCCCCAGAAACTGATTATTCCACCAATATTGGTGAACACGTTCAGTGTATCACGCACGAAAGGCGGATCAAATGCCAAAGACATTGCTATTGCGACTTAAGCGTCAGATGTTGAGTCTACGACGACTGCAGAAACTTTGTTGAACGGGAAAACTGTGATCATATATGCTTGGAGTTGATGACGCTTTGGAGGCATTGGTGTGAAAGAAATTCTCAGAACGAATGATATGGTACTGATTTCATTCGTCGAAACGCTGCTGACCGAAGCCCGGATCAAATATCTGGTCCTTGATCAGAATATGAGCGTTCTGGATGGCTCTATTGGTGTTCTCCCCCGGCGCCTGCTGGTGGCGGAAGAACAGGAAACGGCCGCGCGTAAATTATTCGAAGAGGCCGATATCGGCCACGAATTGCGCAGCGCATAGGGTCGCAAAATAAGATGACCACCACGGCCTCGAAAGATCAGTTTATAGGCGGTGGTGCTTATGTCCTACAGCCACGCAGCGATGGGCATCGTTCGGGCCTGGACGCAGTGTTTTTGGCGGCAACAGTGCCGGGAACTGCAACAGGTCTTCTTTATGATCTTGGCTCGGGAACCGGTGCTGCCGGATTTTGCTGTGCCGCCCGCGCACCAGACCTGAAAGTCCGTTTGGTCGAACGCGATGAGGATATGCTTGAACTGGCAAAAGAAGGCTGTGACCTTCCTGAAAACAGAGCATTTTCTGATCGGGTGGAGGTGTTGTCAGCTGACATATTAATGCCGGCGCCCGCCCGTGAAGAGGCTGGCCTTGTTGCCAATTCGGCTGACTGGGTGATTGCAAACCCACCCTTCTATTTGCAAAAAAAGGTGCGCAGTTCCCCGCATCCGCACCGGCGTGAAGCGCATGTGCTGGAAGAGGGAGATTTGGAAACGTGGTTTCGCCTGACCGCCATGTTGCTGAAACCCGGCGGCCAGATGGCGATCATTCATACCGCCGACGCTTTGATCGACGTGTTGAAATTGTGCGAAGGGCGGTTTGGCAGCCTTGAAATCCGCCCAATCCACCCAAGGCCTGGAAAGAAGGCAAACCGGGTTGTCGTGTCGGGACAAAAAGGCAGTCGAGGCGAATTGACGCTTCTTCCTGATTTCATTGTTCATGATGATGCTGGAAACACGACACAAGCTGCTGCCATACTGCGTGAGGGAAAGGGGTTTTCAGATTTGGAAACACCCCTTTAAATTCAGCCCGAAATAGACCATTTAAACTGAACTGACATTCCAACCCACCGGAGCCCACCTTGTTGAAAGCCCTCAGAGACCGCATCCGCGTTTATTTGCCGGAGAAATATCGCACGCCAGCCCCTGTCGTTCCGGTGGTCAGGTTGTCAGGCGTTATTGGCGCGGGCAGTAGTTTCAGACCCGGTCTCAATCTGGCCAGTGTTGCGGGGCCTTTGCAAAAAGCGTTTTCGCATGAAGATGCGCCAGCTGTCGCAATTCTCATCAACTCTCCTGGCGGCTCTCCAGTGCAGTCGAATCTGATTTTTAAGAGGATTCGCCAACTAGCTGAGGAAAAAGAGAAAACCGTTCTCGTCTTTGTCGAGGACGTTGCGGCATCCGGCGGGTACTTTATTGCGGTTGCCGGCGATGAAATTATCGCTGATCCATCATCTGTGGTCGGGTCTATCGGTGTGATTTCATCAGGCTTTGGCCTGACCAAAGCCATCGGCAAACTGGGCGTTGAGCGCCGCGTTTATACTTCCGGTAAAAGCAAATCGACACTGGATCCCTTCATGCCGGAAAAGAAGGAAGATGTCGCCCATCTGAAACAGCTCCAGGAAGAAATCCACGAAACCTTCATTGATGTGGTAAAATCGCGCCGCGGCGATGTTTTGAAGGAAGATGACGAAACGTTGTTCAATGGCCTTTTCTGGACGGGCAAAACAGCACTGTCCATGGGCCTGATCGACGGCATTGGGGATTTGAGCTCAACTGTCAAAGAACGGTTCGGCGAAAAAACCAAGCTCAAGGTCATCGACACCAAAAAGGGATTTAGCATGCGCCGTCTGTTTGGCGGCGCCATAGATGAGACAGCCATAAGCCGAATTGGTGACGGTATTATCGGATCTGTCGAAGAACGTGCCCATTGGGCCCGGTTTGGATTGTAGGCCCGGATATGCTGGCAAAAATACTCATCTTTATCGGCAGCCTGATTGCCGTCTATATCGCCTCCAAACGACATCAGATCTTTGCCAATCTGATGTCGAGGGTGAGCGACAATCTCGGTGCAAAACAAACTCCGCCGAAGCAGGCGGATGCTAATCCTGCCAAATCGGCGCAGGACGAGGCAGACCAGATAGAAGAACTGGATTATGATCCCGAGACCGGCCGTTACTCAGTTCGGAAAAAGCGGAAAAGCTGATCCTGCATTCATCGCCGTTTCGATGGACTTTGATGCGGAATCTTATGCGCGCACATGGTTGCATGGCTTGACCCTTTGTCCGCGTCATGGCAACACCGCGCCACAATTGCGAAAAGCTTGTCCCAGGTCACCCCATGTCCCCATCTGATCAGTATTCCGCGGCACTTGATCTGCCGCCTCATATGCGCCCCGAACGTTCCTTTCAGGGGCTTATACTGGCGCTGCAGCGTTTTTGGGCAGATTATGGCTGCGTCGTGCTGCAGCCTTACGATATGGAAGTGGGTGCGGGAACCTTTCATCCGGCGACAACTTTGCGTGCACTGGGGCATAAACCCTGGCGCGCCGCCTATGTGCAGCCCTCACGCCGTCCAGGCGATGGCCGCTATGGTGAAAACCCCAACCGCCTGCAGCATTATTACCAGTTTCAGGTGCTGCTGAAACCATCTCCACCTGATCTGCAGGACCTCTATCTGAAAAGTCTGGCAGCCATTGGTGTGGATGCAGCGTTGCATGATGTGCGCTTTGTCGAGGATGATTGGGAAAGCCCGACGCTGGGTGCTTGGGGCTTGGGCTGGGAATGTTGGTGCGACGGCATGGAAGTCTCGCAGTTCACATATTTCCAGCAGGTTTGCGGCATTGAATGCAGCCCGGTTGCAGGCGAACTGACCTATGGTCTGGAGCGTCTGGCCATGTATGTGCAGGGCGTCGACAATGTTTATGATCTGAATTTCAATGGCCGCGATGGTGACGAACGCATTTCCTACGGCGATGTCTTTTTGCAGGCCGAGCAGGAATATTCACGCCACAATTTTGAGCACGCCAATACTGACATTCTGTTTCAGCATTTCAAGGATGCTGAAGCCGAATGTCAGGCTCTGCTTGCCGCCGGAGCACGGCAGATGGAAGAAGCTGGGGACGGCATCCACAAAGTTGTATTTCCTGCCTATGACCAATGCATCAAAGCCAGCCACGTTTTCAATCTGCTGGATGCACGCGGAGTGATCTCGGTGACTGAGCGTCAAAGCTACATTCTGCGTGTGCGCGATTTGTCAAAGGCATGCGGGGAGGCCTTCCTTAAAACCGAGGCCGGTGGTGCTGTTGCAATGGAGAGCCAAAATGCCTGATCTCCTGCTAGAATTGTTTTCAGAAGAAATTCCTGCACGCATGCAAAAGCGGGCCAGCGAAGATTTGCAAAAGCTGGTGACCGATGGCCTGGTAAATGCCGGCCTGACCTATGAAGGTGCTAAAGGATTTGCAACGCCGCGTCGTCTGGCCCTGACAGTCCATGGCGTGACTGCGCGCTCTGCCGATACGCGCGAAGAGCGCAAAGGCCCGAAAGTTGGTGCGCCTGAAAAAGCGCTGGAAGGCTTTATGCGCGCCGCAGGTCTGTCCTCTATCGACGAGGCTCAAATCCAGAGCGACCCGAAAAAGGGTGAGTTCTATGTTGCCGTGATTGAAAAATCAGGCCGCGATGCACAGGAAATCATCGCCGGGCTGATTCCGGGTATCATTCGCAATTTTCCTTGGCCAAAATCCATGCGCTGGGGCGCAGGCTCCACCAAACCGGATACGTTGCGTTGGGTGCGCCCATTGCGCTCAATCCTGTGTACATTTGGACCGGAAACCGAAGACCCTGAAGTGGTTTCATTTGAAGTCGATGGCATCACATCAGGCGATGTGACGTACGGCCACCGATTTATGGCGCCGGAACCTTTGCGCATTCGCCGGTTTGACGATTACACCGACAAGCTGAATGCAGCAAAAGTGGTGCTGGATAGCGCGCGCCGTGAAGAGATTATCCTTGAGGAAGCCAAGAATTTGGCGTTCTCCCAGAATTTGGATCTGGTCGAAGATTCAGCATTGCTGCATGAAGTGGCTGGTCTTGTGGAATGGCCGATTGTTTTGATGGGCACATTTGACGAACGGTTTTTGAACCTGCCCGATGAAGTGATCCAGCTCACTATTCGCGTCAACCAGAAGTGCTTTGTGCTGCGTGACCCGAAATCCGGTGCTTTGACCAACCGCTTCATTCTTGTCTCCAACCTGATCGCCAGCGATGGCGGCAAACAGATTGTAGCCGGTAATGAAAAAGTGGTGCGGGCGCGTCTGTCCGATGCAATGTTCTTCTGGGAAACAGATTTGAAGACGCCACTGCAGGCACGCGTGGAAAAACTCGGAAATATTGTTTTCCATGAAAAGCTGGGCACTCAGTTGCAGCGGGTTGAACGGATTAGAACCCTGGCAAAAGCGCTGGCACCCGCCACATCTGCAAAAGCTGCTGAGGCTGATCGGGCTGCTGAATTGTGCAAGGCCGATCTTGTCACCGAAATGGTCGGTGAGTTCCCGGAACTGCAGGGCCTGATGGGTCGTTACTATGCTACCGCGCAGGATGAAACCAGTGCGGTTGCGGCTGCCTGTGAGGATCACTATCGGCCGCAGGGACCGGGCGATACGGTTCCATCCGATCCCGTTTCCATTACGGTTGCGCTTTCTGACAAGCTGGACACCCTGTCCGGGTTTTGGCTCATCGACGAAAAACCAACCGGATCAAAAGACCCATATGCTTTGCGCCGCGCAGCACTTGGCGTCATCCGATTGATTTTGGAAAACAATATTGAAATAACTTTGTTGGATGTGTTTGAGGAAACGCTGGAATTGGTACGACAGGATATTCGGATAGTCTCTGGCCTACCATCCGGTACCGTAACTTATCCAGTCGAAGGCAGAGGCAGCTACAATGTTGTCGGAATAGAACTTCTGTCCTTCTTCCATGACCGTCTGAAAGTCTATCTGCGCGATCAGGGCCGTCGTCATGATTTGATTGATGCGGTTATCAGTGAGGACGCTGATGATCTGCAACTCATTGTGCGCCGTGTTGAGGCATTGAGCGATTTTCTGGCAAGCGAAGACGGCAAGGCGCTTTTGTCGGGCAGCAAACGGGCTGCCAACATTTTGCGCGCTGAAGAAAAGAAAGAGGGCAGGGCCTTCGACAGCACTGTATCATCTGAGCTTTTGACACTCCCGGCGGAGAAGGCATTGGCGGAAGCGGTGGACATGTCTGTTGGAAAGGCGAAAGCAGCGGTGGATGCGCATGATTTTACCGCAGCCATTGAAGCGCTGTCGCAACTGCGTGCGCCTGTAGATGCTTTTTTTGAGGATGTCATGGTCAATGACGACAATCTGCAAATCCGCGAAAACAGGCTGAATCTTCTCAATCGAATCCGACAAGCCACGCAAACCGTTGCCGATTTCTCAAAAATAGAGGGGTAATGGCAACAATATGGTGAATCAGATAAGAACGTGCTTTTTTGCGCAACATGGACTATTTGGAACTTAAAGATCGCCAGACGGTCACATTTCTTCGATAACAAAGATCAGACATACTCTCAGGGGAATACTCATGAATAAAGCAATTGTTGGAATTTTAGGTGCTGTGGTTGGTGCTGCAGGTGGCTATTTCGTCCAGGACGGAAATGTCAAAAACGTTATGGCTGAGGTCACAGCATTGACAGAAAAAGCCACAGGCTTGGAAAGCATGGTTGGCGAATCCAAGACGGCCGCCGAAGCCGCTGTCGCTGACGCAGCAACTGCGCTTGAAACAGCTAAAGCTGAAGCACAGTCCGCACTGGAAGCTGCACAGGCAGAAACCGAAGCTGCTAAATCTGCCGCTGAAGAGGCTGCAAACGCACTTGAAGGCGCAGAAGCTGAGGCAGCTGTTGCCCTGGCTGCAGCAAAAGCCGACGCAGAAGTAGCTGTCATGACAGCCAAAGCTGAAGCAGAAGCAATGATGGCACAGGGTGCAGATGCTTCAACTGCTGAACTGAGAACTCAATTGTCTTCCTATCAGGATCAGGTTGCAGCTCTCACATCTGATCTGGCCAGCAAAGAAGTCATGGCCGCTGATCTGGGTTCCGTTGTTGAAGGACTGAAAGCCGAAGTCGCTGCAAAAGCACAGATGGCTGCTGATATGAGCGCAGAGGTTGATGCGCTGACTGCCGAAGTTGCGACGAAAACGCAAATGGCTGCTGATCTTGGTGCAAATGTTGAAACTCTGACAGCTGACGTTGCTGCCAAGGACGGAATGGTTTCTCAACTGACCGCAACCATTGAGCAGATGAAAGCGGCAATGGAAGCTCCTGCTGCTGACGATGCGGCGCCTGCCAACTAATCTATTCTAACAGCTGAAAATTCGATTGGGCGGCCTGCATACAGGCCGCCCTTTTTTGTGTCGTCATGCAATGCTCGGTTTCCTCAAAATCCCTGTTTCATGCTTCCTTAAGTGAACGCTGCGCATAAAGTCCGCTCTATTGAAATCTGTCAGATGCGGAATTGCAGGCATTGGTAGCATCACAAAAATCTTTGAAAAGCAGGCTTAAATCAATCCTCGCGATGCTTCGGCCTGCGCAGAATTCTTCTGTGCATGACGATGAAGCGGACACAGAAGAGTCTGACACGGCTTCTGCGGGTCGTGCCGGCCTGTTTGCACTCATTATCAGGCTGGCCAATGCTGCCATCGCCTATGTGACCCAGATTATCTTCGCGCGCATGCTGGGCGAATTTGAATATGGCATTTTTGCTCTGGGTTGGGTCTGGATCGCTATTCTTGGTCATACCACCACATTCGGATTTTCCATGAGCGCCATTCGCTACCTGGCGCGCTACAGGGCAACCGGTGAGGCGGGACTGGCAGTTGGTTTCTTCCGTTTTTCATTGATAATCCCATTGCTCGTTAGCTGCCTGGCTGCGGTTCTGGGCGTATTGCTTTTGACGTCCGGGGCCTTGCCGGTGCCGGAGTACTATGTTCTGCCCTTGATACTCGCAGCGGTTTGCGTCCCACTGTTTGCACTTCAGGATATGATGGAAAGCTTCGCCCGCGCCCGCCATTGGGTTTTGCTGGCGCTGATACCAACCTACCTCTTGCGGCATGGCTTTCTTGGCCTGTTTTTGGTCTTGGCTGTTGTCATCGGTTTTGAAGCATCAGCCGTCACTGCGCTTGTCGTTGCTTTCGCGGCCATTGGCCTGTCGCTGGCCATACAGGCAAGCATTCTGGCCAAACGTCTCATTGATGAGCGACGCGCGCTCCCAAAGGCGGTGCCGCCGCTCTACGACCGCAGAACCTGGCTCAAAACATCCGCGCCCCTGGCTCTGCAGGATGGTGCATCATTGCTGGTGTCCTATTCAGACATTCTGGTTCTCAGCTTTTTTGTTTCGCCCACCGAAATCGGGATTTATTTTGCGGCGACTCGTATTGCGCAAATTGTTGGCTTTGTCCGCTTTGCAGCCTCTGCGGGAACCGCAAACGTCTTTTCCAAACTGAGCGCTCAGGGCAAGACAGACGAGTTGAAATCCCTGTCCCGGGCCACAATCCGTATCTCTTTCTGGTTATCGCTCATTGCCTGCGCTTGTATTGCTATTGCAGGTCCGCTGTTGCTGAAACTATTCGGAGCAGGCTTTATCGTGGGCTACCCGGTCTTGCTTGTTCTTATGGCGGGATTGCTGGTACAGGCTGCGTTTTCGTCAGCGGAAGATCTGCTTAACATGACCGGCCATCAAGGCATGACTGCGTCTTCCTATTTTGGCGCGCTGGTGGTTAATCTGGTTCTCAATCTGGCGCTCATTCCCTATTTCGGTTTGATTGGAGCGGCGATTGCCACCTCCATATCAATTGGCTTCCGGGTCATCTATCTGGCATTCGGCGTCCGCTCCCGCCTCAATATTTCTCTGTTTGGTGCCCAGTTCGGGCGCTAGAGTGCTTTTAGCAAAGCGTTTATCGTAGCTTCGGCAGATCCTTCACCTGTGAGTGCAATTGCTGCAAACGCCCTGTGTACAGGGCTGTAAACCACCGCAGCTTTGGCTCCGGGAACACCGCCACTATGGCCCAGCCAGATTTCTCGTGACCCATCTTTTTGCTCAAAATCATAAAGCATCACGCCCTGCCCATAATAAGTGCCCTGATCAAACATCGGATAGAGCTTGGAAAACATGCCACGGGTCGTCTGCATGGTTAGATACTTGCCGGACAAAAGAGCCTTCCAAAGCTGGATGATATCGTCCGCCGATGCGACCAGGTTTCCCGCTGCGCCCGCCTGACTTGGATGGAATTCTTGCGTGTTAAATCTGGTCGGCAGGCTGACGAAGGCATTATCACTGCCTTTGGTGACAATGCGCATTTGGGTATCTCCCAAGGGAGTAATCAGTCTGTCCGTTACCGCCTGTGCGTAGGACACGCCATCGATTGTTTCGATGACCGCACCCAATAGCACATAGCCGCTGTTGGAGTAGCGCCAGAACTGTCCGGGGCAGAACAGCGCACCGCGCTTGCGCAGCAGCGATAATTCCTCATCCAGTTCCAGCATTCTGCTTTGTGTCTGGAACTCAGAATTTTCACTTGTGCTGGACAAGCCGCTGGTATGGTTCATCAGGTGCCTGATTGTAATGATGTTGCCGTTTGGCAGACCATCAATGAACCGGTTGACAGGTGTTTCAAGCGTCAGCTTGTCTTCCTCAATCATCTGCAAAATAACAATGGCAGTCAGAGTTTTACCGACACTTGCCCAGTAAAAAGGCATCGCCTCTTCAGCATGACCGATTGTTCGGGACCAGCGCCCCTGCGGCCCGGAGATGGAGCCTGTCATGGCACTCGCTTCCGTGTTCGCCAGTGCATGTGCAAACGCAGCATTGAGACGAGAACGGACGACGCTTTTTACGGGCTTGTCGTCTCCGATGCTGTCTTCTGCGGGCCAACTCAGTTGGGGCGGGCGGTGAAGTGCTCGTCCTTCATAGGCAGCAGTTATCTGGCAATGTCGGCTGTCGGTATTTTGCAAAAGCGATGCTGTTCCCGGCAGCACGCATGCAGATAGCGACAGACAGAGACCAATGAGCATGACCTGTTGGAACTGATTACGAGATGCCAAAATATATGTCTCCATGCCGTCTGCCGTGCATGACTGGTGTCATCGGGTTACAAGCGGTCTTGGATCAAACGAAGCAGAAAAATTATTATTGGACAACATAAAATTATTGTTTTACAGTAATTATATCGAAAATGATGGATATCAGTAAGCGAGTTGAAAATGGAACATCGTGACCATAATCTGCGTAAGATCAGTATCTGGTTGGCTGTCATCAGCACGGTGCTTGCTGTTCTGCTACCAATCGCTGTCCTGGTAGGGTGGTTCACAACGGATATATCGGTTTTGGCCAGTCAAGCCGGCTTGTCGCCAGAATTGGCGCCCGATCGGCGGCTGTTTATCATTGCCGGTTTGGTGTCGGTTGTGCCGGTGCTGTGTCTGACATGGGCGCTTTGGTCGGCAAGTCGGTATTTTTTGTTGTTAAGAAGTGGCGTTTACCTGAGCCGAGCAAATGTGATCGCCTTGAACGGTTTTGGAAAATTTGTCGCCCTGTCAGGGCTGGCCGGGCTGCTGTTGCCAACTATTATTGGCTTGTTGCTGACTGCAAACGCGGGTGAGGGGGAGAGGGCACTGATTGTTAGTCTGGGCAGCACACCCCTGTTGAGTCTGCTATTTGGCGGAACACTCTGGACCATGGCAGCCGTCACGGCCAATGCCACTGCCATTGCCGAAGACCACGCTCAGATCGTTTGATGCAGATTTTGGTGACACTTGATGTGATGCTGGCGAAACGCAAAATCCGGTCAAAGGATTTGGCGGTCCATATTGGCATCACAGAAGCAAATCTCTCTTTGCTCAAGCAAGGTAAGGTAAAAGGCGTGCGCTTTGAAACGCTGGCTAAAATCTGTGATTATCTTGAATGCCAGCCGGCAGATATCCTGACCTTTCAACGCGCCAACGATGATGAAATCAAGAATTAGTCGCCAGCCAGAAAGAACTGCCACACACCATCAGGAGAGATGCCGAGGCGGAAAAAATTATAGGCGCCAAAGGCCTTCATATCCTCATAGTCGCCTGCCGTCACCAGAGTGAAAAGCTCAACACGTTGCTGTGGTGTCAGCGTATCAAGGCGAATATTTGCAAAATAGGGCCAGACGTAAATCTCTGCGTCAGTGCCGACATCAATCTGGGCGTATCCGGCTTCCAGAACTTCCAGCAAAATGGCCAGAATTTCCTGCCCCTCATCATCTCCAGACAAATCACGCAGATATGAAACCGGGTCATCCACTTCGTCAAACGCCACAA
>Ga0163215_100525_pt1 | contig 59515 bp, 70 predicted proteins | sample SynspAceP_FD_185934 | JGI IMG/M metagenome (GOLD analysis project Ga0163215, IMG submission 185934) | Saline lake microbial communities from Ace Lake in Antarctica - Synechococcus sp. Ace-P (Hybrid Assembly) | ecosystem: Environmental > Aquatic > Non-marine Saline and Alkaline > Saline | place... | reverse complement strand
CTTGTTTTGTCTGTTCATAACAACATCCTATGCCCGTTGGGCTGGGGTGTTGCATTTGAAACTTGAGTCTAAGCGCTTTCGCAAATGAATATTGAGATCAATAGATTGATTATTTTGAATGCTGTAGAAGACCGGCTAGACTACCAATTACCGATTACACTGCTTTTCGGAAAAGCGGAATATGAAGATTTTAACAAGCAACCCAAAGGACTTGGGGCGTTTCCTGCCGCCATCGTTCGTAAGATTGACGGCGATCACGGGCAGTATTTTCGGCCCGAATTCATCAGTCAGATTGTGACGGCAATCCAGGAAAGTTGCGATTAACCCTGATCGTCGGTTAAACTTTCAATCGCAAACGTTTCTTTATAAATATCCAATTCACTACAATTGACGCTGAAATATTCCTGTTCAAAATCCGAATGGCTGTTGCCCGTTCCGGACTCTCTCATCATTTCCGACATTGATGTCGTGAGGCCGATGTTCCGTTCTTGACGGCCCAATTCAAGTACTGGTTTCTTGATGAGAAGCTGAAATAAATCCGGCATTTCAAATTTCCAGAAATCCCGTCAGTGAAACGCAAACAGCCGCCCTTTTTCAAAGGCGGCTGTTTTACATCGCTATGATCGACGCCTCAGAGGTTCTCGCCCTGCGGCATCCCCAGCACATGATAGCCACCATCGACGTGAATGATCTCGCCCGTTGTGCAAGCGCCCATGTCGGAGGCGAGGTAGACCGCCGTGCCGCCCACCGCTTCCAGCGTTGCATTCTCGCGCAGCGGTGCGTTCAGGCCAGTGTGCTTGTACGTCTTGCGCGCACCGCCAATTGCCGCCCCGGCGAGCGTCTTCATCGGACCGGGGCTGATTGCATTAACACGGATGCCTTCCGGCCCCAGATCATTCGCCAGATAGCGCGTGGCGCTCTCCAGTGCGGCCTTGGCCACCCCCATCACGTTATAGCTGGGCACGACCTTGTTAGACCCCTGATAGGTCAGCGTCAGCAGCGTGCCGCCATGCTCCGTCATCAGCGGATGCGCACGGCGCGCGACTTCGATAAAACTGTAAGCCGAAATATCCATCGTATGTTTAAAGTTCGCGCGGCTGGTGTTCAGGAACCGCCCCGTCAGCTCGGATTTGTCTGAAAACGCAATGGCATGGACGACAAAATCAATCGTCGGCCAGCGCGCAGCCAGCTGATCAAATGCCGTGTCCAGTGACGCATCATCGGTCACATCCACATCGACCATAAAGTCCGACCCAACAGACTCTGCCAAGGGCTTCAGGCGCGTGCCGAACGCCTCGCCCTGATAGGTAAAGGCCAGCCCCGCCCCCGCCTCTGCCATCGCTTTTGCGATGCCCCAAGCGATAGACCGCTCGTTCGCGACCCCCATAATCAGTCCACACTTCCCGCTGAGCAATCCAGTCATGTCCGTGATCCTAACCTTGGTATTTCGAGAGGATCATAGATCCGTTGGTGCCGCCAAATCCGAAAGAGTTGGTCATCACAGAATCAAGGCCCGCGTTATCAACCCGCACGGTCGCGATCTCGGACGCGTCCAGACGCTCGTCCAGAGTATGCACATTAATCGACGGCGTGATGAAATCATCCTCCAGCATCAACAGGCAGAAGATCGCTTCCAGCGCGCCCGCCGCCCCTTGGGCATGGCCCGTCATGGATTTGGTAGAGCTGACAGGCGGGGTGCTGCCTTGGCCGAACACACGCCGCACAGCTTCAATCTCGCCCACGTCACCGACGGGCGTCGAAGTGCCATGTGCGTTGATATAGCTGACTTTGCGCCCCTCGGGCAACGTGGACAGCGCAAGACGCATCGCGCGCTCGCCACCCTCACCGCTGGGGGCGACCATATCGTGCCCATCGGAGGTGGCCGCATAGCCGGTCACTTCGGCATAAATCTTCGCGCCCCTCGCAAGAGCGTGCTCAAGGTCTTCCAGCACCACCATGCCGCCGCCCCCCGAGATCACAAAACCGTCGCGGTTCTGGTCGAACGCACGGCTGGCAAGCTCTGGCGTGTCGTTATATTTGCTGCTCATCGCACCCATGGCGTCAAACAGGCACGACAGCGTCCAGTCCAGCTCCTCGCCGCCGCCGGCAAACATAACGTCCTGTTTGCCCATCATAATCTGCTCTGCCGCGTTGCCGATACAATGCAGCGAAGTGGAGCAGGCGGAGGTGATGGAATAGTTGATGCCTTTGATCTTGTAGGCGGTCGAGAGGTTCGCACTGACCGTGGAACTCATGCACTTTGGCACCGCAAACGGCCCGATCCGCTTGGTCGCACCGCTGGATTTCACAACTTCATGCGCCGTCAGCATCGCAGAGGTCGACGGCCCGCCCGAACCTGCAACCAGCCCCGTGCGCGGGTTGGAGACCATCTCCTCGGACAGCCCCGCATCCTCGATCGCCTGCCCCATCGCCAGATAGGCATAGGCAGCCCCCGGCCCCATAAAGCGGTATGTGCGCTTGTCGATATGGGCGCTCGGGTCGATCTTCAGCGTGCCCGCAATGCGGCTGCGAAACCCGTGCTCTACCATTTCCGGCGCGGCGACAATGCCGCTGGTGCCCGCCTTCAGCGAAGCTTTGACCTCGGAGGCATTGTTCCCGATGGAGGAAATAATCCCCAACCCTGTGACGACGACCCTTCTCATGAGCAAACCTCTGGTTTGACGCGGCGCATATGCAGCACTCCCTATTCTTGCCGGTCCTTCTTAGGCCAGCGGCGTGTCAGGGTGCAAGCAACTAGCACACTCAACTCTCGCTCAGGGCCACCTTCATATCCTTGACCTCATAGATCACTTCGCCATCCGCCTCGACGATGCCGTCCGCCACGCCCATCGTCAGGCGGCGGGTCTGGATCGCTTTGGTGAAATCAATCTTGTAGGTCAGCATCTTGCGATCCGGCCGCACCATGCCCTTCAGCTTCACCTCGCCCACGCCCAGCGCATACCCGCGCCCTTTCCAGCCGCGCCAGCCCAGGTTGAACCCCGTCAGCTGCCACAACCCGTCAAGGCCAAGGCACCCCGGCATGATCGGATTGCCCGGAAAATGGCAGTCAAAGAACCACAAATCAGGCGTGATGTCGAATTCAGCCAGAATGTGCCCCTTGCCATGCGCGCCACCATCGGCGGAGACCTCGGTAATCCGGTCCATCATCAGCATCGGCGGGGCCGGCAGCTGCGCATTTCCCTCGCCAAACAACTCACCGCGCGCACATTGCAGCAAGCCTTCTTTGTCGAAACTGGTGGGAAATAATGTCATGGTATGCTCCTGCGCGCCTTTGATTTTTGCTAAACTAGCACTGCGCAATCCGAACCTGCAAGAGGTCCGGACAGCTCATGCCGCCTGCGTCGGCATTTGCAATTGAAAACCTCCACCATATCCCCCTATATTATGGTTAGTCTGAAAAGAGGCCCGTAATGTCTGATACCCAACTGGAAACCGGAACCAAATGGCTCGCTACGGCGGGGCTGCGCCCGACACGCCAGCGCCTGACGCTGGCGACATTACTGGTGGGCGACGGCCAGCATCGCCACGTCACCGCCGAAAGCCTGTTTGACGCTGCAAAAGACAGTCCGGATTCCGTATCATTGGCCACCGTCTACAACACCCTGCGTGCCTTCTGCGATGCAGGTCTGCTGCAAGAAGTCACCGTAGACGGTGCCCGCAGTTACTTTGACACCAACACCCGCGACCATCCCCATTTTTATTGGGAGGAAGACGCGATGCTGACAGACGCCCCCTCGGAACAACTGGTGATAGCACGGCTGCCGGATGCGCCCGAAGGTGCCGAAATCGCCAGCGTCGATGTTGTGATCCGCCTGCGAAAGAAACGCTGATCCCCTTCGCGTGATCAGGCAGGCCGGACTCGACAGGTTCCAGTACATTTCCATACGCGCAAAATCATCAGAGCGCGCCTTCTTCAGTACACCGCACCGCATATCCTTTGGCTTCGAACATACCAGAGCTGTCTTCCCGACAGTGCCCCACTGTAGAAGGTCATGGGATGCGGCTGCCCCTCAGCCTGACGCAGGTAATGCTTTTTGCAGTGCCGGATCCTGATGTATCCATATTCCACGCCTGCATCACGGACATTGCGCGCGCAACAAGACACAGTCGCGTATTTGCCCTGCTCCCGCGTCATGACGTGTCCGTGCCGAACTACATCTTTCGCGCGCTCTGGACCCGCCGCTAAATAAAAAGGGCCGCCCGACAAAACCGCGGCGGCCCCTTATTTCATTTTGCCAGAAATATCCTGGAGAGTTAGCCCTGAAGGGCAGACTCTCCGCTCAATCCATCATGCCGCGTCGATCTTCATCAACTCGATATCGAACTGCAAATCCTTGCCCGCCAGCGCATGGTTCGCATCCAGCGTCACAGTCGTCTCATCCACTTCTACGACGGTCACAGGCATCGCCTGACCATCAGAGGTCTGCATCTGCAACTGGATGCCAACTTCCAGCGGAATATCCGCCGGAATCCCCTCACGCGGAATGGCCTGACGCATTTCCGGGTTCAACGGGCCATAGGCATCCTCGGGCGCAATCTTCACAATCTTCTTGTCGCCTACCTCCATGCCGGGGATCGCCACGTCCAGTCCGCGAATGATCTGGCCCGAGCCGACCTGAAACTGCAAAGGGTCGCGCTCCAGCGAGCTGTCAAAGGTCGTGCCATCCAGCAAAGTGCCAGTATAGTGTAAATGTACGGTGTCGCCTGCCTTAACTTCGGCCATATGTCGTCTCCAGTTTGTTCAGGGGATGGGGGGCGGAGGCCGCGTATCTGCGCAGGTGCTCCGAAAGATGGCCATGGTGTTTCAAGCCCTGCGCCAAACCGCAACCCCCTTTTCGCCCTTTTCCAGCCCCCCGCCCCGTGCCACTGTGCCACGCGACACCCCCAACCCGCGCGGAGCCTTCATGCCCATCACCACCTGTATCTTCGACGCTTACGGCACGCTGTTTGATGTCGCCGCCGCCGCGCGACAAGCCGCAAGCGAGCCTGAATATGCCGCGATCAAGGACGACTGGCCGCAATTGGCCGAACATTGGCGCCAAAAACAGCTTAACTACAGCTGGCTGCGCGCCATCACGGGGGCGCATTGCGATTTCTGGCAAGTGACCCAAGACGGCCTCGACTGGGCGCTTGAGAAAACCGGCCATGCAGGCGACAATCTGCTGCGCGAGCGTTTGCTGGCGCTCTATTGGCAACTGGGCGCCTACGCGGAAGTGCCTGCGATGCTGCAAAAGCTCAAAGATGCAGGACTGAACACGGGGATCCTGTCCAACGGCTCTCCGGCCATGTTGCGCGGTGCGATAGATAGTGCAGGCATCGGCGGTGTGCTGGACGCGCTGCTGTCAGTAGAAAGCGTGGGCATTTTCAAGCCCGATGCCCGCGTTTACGACATGGTCCGCTCTGAATTCGGCTGCTCTAAAAAGGAAGTCCTGTTCGTCTCGTCCAACGGCTGGGACGCGGGGGCTGCCACCGGCTACGGCTTTACCACCGCATGGGTGAACCGCGCGGGCGATCCGGTGGACCGTCTGCCCTGGCGCCCCGCCCACATCCTATCCGATCTCACAGGCATTCCCAAACTGGCAGGAGCATAACCCATGGCACATTTCACCACTTCCGACGGGCTGAAACTCTACTATACCGACGAAGGCGCAGGCCTGCCGATCCTCTGCCTCGCGGGCCTGACTCGCACCACAGCAGATTTCGACTATGTCACGCCGCATCTGGCAGGCAACCGCCTGATCAAGCTGGACTACCGCGGGCGCGGGCAATCGGATTTCGACCCCGAATGGAAGCATTACACCCTGCCCGTCGAATGCCGCGACATCATCGAGTTGCTGGACCATTTGAGGCTGGAAAAAGTCGCCATCCTTGGCACCTCGCGCGGCGGGCTGAACGCCATGGGGTTGGCGCGCGGCGCAAAACAGCGCCTTCTGGGCGTGGCGCTGAATGATGTAGGGCCGGTGATTGACCCCAAAGGCATGGCGCTGATCGCAGATTACATCGGCCGCGATCCCGCCGCCAAAACCCATGAGGATGCCGCCGCCGCAATGGCGCGCGCCTTCCCCGAGTTCAAAAACATGCCCGAAGGCCGCTGGCTGGAGGAAGCGCGCAAGCATTACACGCAAGACGCGAGCGGTCTGCACATTACCTATGACAAACACCTGCGCGATGCCGTTCTGGCCGCAGGCGCGCAGATGATGCCGGATCTCTGGCCGTTTTTCGACGCGATGGAGGGTCTGCCGCTGGCGCTGGTCTGGGGTCTGAACTCCAACCTGCTGACCGCCGACACGGTGGATAAAATGCAAAAACGCCGCCCCGATCTGATCCTTGGCCGCGTGCCGGATCGCGGCCATATCCCGTTTCTGGACGAGGATGAGGCCGTCGCTGCCCTGCATCAATGGATCGGCATGATGCAATGAACATCGAGATGATCCGCGCCGCCGCCGCCCGCATCGAGGGCCACGCGCGGCGCACCCCGCTGCTCAATTCGCCGTTCCTTGACGAGATCGCGGGCCGCCGTGTCTGGATCAAACCCGAATGCCTGCAACACACCGGCAGCTTCAAGTTTCGCGGCGGCTATAGTGCGCTGAGTGCGCTGGTCCCCGAGGTGCGCGCGCGCGGCGTGATTGCGTTTTCCTCGGGCAACCATGCGCAGGGTGTGGCCCTTGCCGCAAAGATGCACGGCACGTCGTCCGTCATCATCATGCCCTCGGACGCGCCGCAGCTGAAGATCGACAACACCCGCGCGCTGGGCGCCGAAGTGGTGCTCTATGACCGCGCAACGGAATCCCGTGACGAAATCGGAGACCTGCTGAGCACAGAGCGCGGCCTGACCCTGATCAAACCCTATGACGAGCCTCAAGTCATCGCGGGCCAAGGCACCTGCGGTCTGGAGATCGCGCAAGATGCCAATGCGCTGGGGATCAAAAACGCCGATGTGATCGTCTGCTGTGGCGGCGGTGGCCTGACCTCTGGCATCGCGCTGGCGCTGGAGGCGGACGCCCCCACCCTGCGTGTGCGCCCCGCCGAGCCGCAGGGTTTTGACGATGTGGCGCGGTCGCTGACCTCTGGCAAGATCGAGCGGAACGCGGCCCTGTCCGGCAACATCTGTGACGCCATCGTGACACCGCAAGCCGGTGATCTGACATGGCCTGTTATACAGCGTCTGTGCGGTGCAGGGCTGGTTGTGTCCGAACAGGACGCCCTGCGCGCCATGGCACAGGCGTTTTTGCGCCTCAAGGTTGTGGCAGAGCCCGGCGGTGCTGTGGCCCTTGCCGCCGCCCTGTTCCACCGCGAGCAGATCGAAGGTGATGATGTGATCGTCACCATCTCTGGCGGTAACGTGGACCCCGCCATGTTTGCCCGCGCATTGGAGAGCCTGTGACCCGTTTCACCATCGCCAGTTTCACCATCGCCAGTGTCAACGTCAACGTCAACGTCAACGTCAAAAATCTGATCGGCGCGGACCGCGACGACAACCGCTTCCAGCCCTACACGCCCGAAGAATATGTGCGCAAGCGTGACTACTGGCGGACCAGATGATGACGCTGGACGCGGATACCGTCGGCTTTCAGGAAGTATTCGATGAGGCAGCATTCAGCGGTGTGATACCGCTGGCCGATGCCTACAGCACGCAGCAGAGCGATTTTGCCTTGCCCGACGCCACCGAACACCACCGCAAAGGCGCGATTTTCGACCAGATGACCTATGGCACCTACCGCGATGCGGAGATCGCCTTTGCGCCCGCCATGAACGACGGCGAGGCGGGCAACCGCCGCCCCGGTGTGGCCATCGTCTCCCGCCTTGGCTTGGTAGACGAGCCGGAGATCCTCAGTGGCGCCCCCCCGCTTCGGAACTCTGAATGGATGCTGCGCCATGACACGGTGCATCGCGGCGACCGCTCTCCACAGGCCGGGACAGCGCAAATCACCCGCAACATCCGGGCCGTCCCCCTGCACGCTGCCAAGAAGCTGTTTGTTCACAAATCCCTGTGCGATAGAGTCTATACTACGGCCTTCGGCGGCGTCTACGAGAGCATCAACCAGATCTACCTGTCGCGCCATATTTTGCCGGAAAATCCAAACAAGATTGGCGGGATAGCATATTCCAGCGTATTGAACGACCATCTTACAGACGGTAGCCATCGGCCCGCGCCGTATACTAAACTCGCCTCAGATCATGGGCAGATCATGGCACGTATCAAACCGAAGGGAGACGCATAATGCAGATATTCGATGCCGGAGACGTGCGGATACACTACCGCATAGACGGCCCCGCAGATGGCGCGCCAGTGGTCTTCGCCAACTCGCTGGGCACAGATTTGCGCCTGTGGGATCCCATCCTGCCGCTGCTGCCCGAAGGGTTGCGGATCATCCGCTGGGACAAACGCGGGCACGGGCTGTCCAGCGTGCCTTCCGGCCCCTATTCGATGGGATCGCTGATCACCGATTGCGAGCGGCTGCTGGACCATCTGGAGGTCCACGATTGCGCCTTTGTGGGCCTCAGCATCGGCGGGATGATCGCGCAGGGCTTGGCGGTCAAGCGGCTGGATCTGATCCGCACGCTGGTCCTCAGCAACACCGCCGCGAAAATCGGCAACCCCGCGCTCTGGGACGAGCGTATTGCGGCCGTGCACGCAGGCGGCATCGAGAGCCTTGCGGACGCCGTGATGGAGCGCTGGTTCTCGGAGGGTTTCCGCGCCAAGCCCGAACTGGAGTTGTGGCGCAACATGCTGGTGCAGCAGGCGAATGACGGCTATGCAGGCTGCTCTGCCGCCATATCGGGCACCGATTTCTACACCCCCACCTCGGGCCTGCGCCTGCCCTGTCTGGGCATTGCCGGCACCGAAGACGGCTCTACCCCGCCCGATCTGGTGCGCGAAACCACCAACCTGATCCCCGGTTCCAAATTCCACCTGATCCGCCGCGCAGGCCATTTGCCCTGCGTCGAGCAACCAGAGGAATACGCCCGCGTGCTGACAGACTTCTTGCGCAGCACCGGCCATATCTGACCCAGAAAGCCCACCCGATGACCGCATCCGTTTTCGACAGCCCACTTTTTGCGCATCTTTTCCCGACCGGCGACGCGGGGCGGCTTTTTTCCGACACCGCCGCCATTCGCGCGATGTTGCTGGTAGAAGGTGCGCTGGCCCGCGCACAGGCCGCACAGGGCATCATTCCAAAGGATAGCGCGCAGGCGATCCAGCGCGCAACGATGGAAATCCAGATTGATCCGGGTGCCATTGCGCGCGCCACGGGCGAGAACGGCGTCAGCGTGCCGGGACTGGTGGCCGCCTTCCGCGCCGAGATGAACGCGCCCGAACATGCGCAATATGTGCATTGGGGGGCGACCTCGCAGGATATTATCGACACGGGGCTGATGCTGCGCTTGCGGCAGTTGCTGCTGCTGGCGGAGGCTGATCTGCGCGCGGTGATTGGCGCGTTGGCAGATCAGGCTGAGCGACATGCCGCGACCCCGATGGCAGGGCGCACTTATGGCCAGCACGCCACGCCGACCAGCTGGGGGGCGGTTGTGGCCGATTGGGGCCATGGTTTGTGTGATCTGCTGGACGCTCTTCCAGCCCTACGGGTGTCATCGCTGCTGGTCTCGCTGTCGGGGGCGGCGGGGACGTCAGCGGCACTTGGGCCGGATGCGGCGGCCACGCGCGCGGCACTGGCAAAGGGGCTGGGCCTGAACGACCCTGCGCGCAGCTGGCATGTGGACCGCGGCCCGATTATGCGCATAGCCGACTGGCTGGTGCAGGTCACTAGCCAGCTGGCGCGGATGGGGGGCACATTGGTCGCGTTGACAGGCAGCGAGCTTGGCGAAGTGCGGCTGGCTGCTGCCGGTGCCTCCTCCACCATGCCACAAAAGCAGAACCCTGTGGCGCCTTCCGCACTGCAAGCCTTGGGGTTTCAGGCGACCGGTATGCGCGCGGCGCTTGCGCCTGCGACCCAGCACCTGCACCAGCGCGACGGGGCCGCATGGTTTGCCGAATGGATGGTCCTGCCGCAAATCGCGCTTGGCGCCGCCTGTGCCTTGCAGCATGCCAAGACGCTGACCGCCGGCATGCAGCCTGATCCAGACCGGATGGCAAAAACGCTGGATGGCACTCTGGGTCTGATTCACGCCGAAGCCCTGAGTTTTGCCTTGGCAGCGAAAATGCAGCGGCCCCAGGCGCAGGCAGAGACAAAAGCACTCTGCGCAGAGGCTCAAACCAGGCAGACACCCTTGGAAACATTGGCCCGCGCGGCACACCCCGATCTGGCCGCTGACCTGTTTGATGCGGCGCAGGGATTGGGCCTTGCCGCGTCGGACGCAAGCACCTTCGTGCTGCGCGCAAAGGCACTCTGACCGCGATGCGCCTGCCGGTACTTTTCATACTGCTGACGGTGATGATGGATGCCATGGGCATTGGTCTGATCATCCCCGTAATGCCCGATCTCATTCAGGAGGTTGGCGGCGGTACATTGGCGCAGGCCGCGATCTGGGGCGGCATTCTGGCGACCACATTTGCCGTGATGCAATTTGTGTTCGGCCCCGTTGTAGGAGGCCTATCGGACCGCTTTGGCCGCAGGCCGGTCCTGCTGGTGGCGCTCATTGTGATGGCGCTGGACTATGTGCTGATGGCGCTGGCGGGGGCGATCTGGCTGCTGTTGCTGGGCCGTGTGATTGGCGGGATTACCGCTGCCACGCATTCGACCGCCTCGGCTTATATGGCCGATATCTCTGCTCCGCACGAGCGTGCAGCGCGCTTTGGTCTGGTGGGGGCAGCCTTTGGCGCGGGCTTTGTACTGGGGCCTTTGCTGGGCGGGCTGCTGGCCGGATATGGTACCCGCGCCCCTTTCTGGGTCGCCGCAGGGCTGGCAGCGGCCAACGCGCTGTTTGGCTGGATCGTGCTGAAAGAAACCGTGACTGAAGAAAAGCGCCGCGCCTTTGACTGGCGCCGTGCAAATCCGCTGGGCGCGCTCCGTGCCTTGGGCCGCCTGCCGGGGCTGATGCCCCTGATGCTGGTCTATTTCATCTACCACGTCGGCTTTGCCGTCTATCCCGCCGTCTGGTCCTATTTCGGCAAGGAACGCTTTGACTGGACGCCCGCGACCATCGGCCTGTCGCTGGGCTTGTTCGGCCTGACGATGGCGCTGATACAGGGCGGGTTGATCCGCCCCATCCTCAAGACGCTGGGCGAGCGGGGCACGGTGATCACCGGCCATCTGTTCAGCATCGTCAGCCTGATCCTAATTGCACTCGTGACCTCCGGCACATGGGTGCTGCTGCTGACGCCGCTGGCGGCAATGGGGGGAATCATCCCGCCCGCCCTGCAAGGCATCATGTCGGCGCGGGTGGCTGATGATGCGCAGGGCGAGTTGCAAGGTGCGCTGACGTCCGTCTCGGCGCTGGCCATGATCCTGTCGCCACTGGTGATGACCTATACTTTTGCACGCTTCACCCAAGCCGACGCGCCGGTCTATTTGCCCGGTGCGCCGTTCTTGCTGGCGGCAGGCCTGTCCATACTTGGCCTTGCCGCACTGCTGATGGGCACGCGGCGCAGCGGCTGACGCAACGTCGCCGGACAGCGCGGGGAAAGCCCTTGCCGGGCCGGGTAATCTGCGCAAGTCTGGTCATAACAAAGAGAAGGGACATCTCATGAAACAGATCAAAGCCGCAGTGTGCCACGCGTTCGGCGCGCCTCTTGTGATTGAGAATATCATGCTGCGCGCGCCCGAGGCGGGCGAAGTGGAAGTGGCGCTGGATGCGGTGGCGGTCTGCCATTCGGATATTTCTTTTGCCGAAGGCGCATGGGGCGGATCGCTGCCTGCGGTCTACGGCCATGAGGCGGCGGGCGTTGTGGCGGCTGTGGGCGCGGGCGTCAACGGCCTCGCAGTCGGGGACAGCGTTGTGGTCACACTGATCCGGTCCTGCGGTACTTGCCCGTCCTGCGCAGGCGGCGCACCAACCCTGTGCAGCACACCTTATGACGGCGATCATGGCCCAATCAAGACATCCGAGGGCGGCAGGTTGCATCAGGCGATGGCCTGCGGCGCCTTTGCCGAAGCTGTGGTGGTGGACCAGCGGCAGGTGGTGAAAATCAGCGCCGACATCCCGAAAGAATGTGCTGCCCTGATCGCCTGTGGCGTGATCACGGGCGTGGGTGCCGTGGTAAACGCGGCGGGTCTGCGTGCAGGGCAAGATGTGGTGGTGATTGGTGCAGGCGGTGTGGGCCTGAACGCCATTCAGGGCGCGCGAATCGCCGGTGCGCGGCGGATCGTTGCCGTGGACATGAGCGCGGAAAAGCTGGAGATTGCCCGGGAGTTCGGTGCCACGGATGGCGTATTGGCCACCGGAGCCAAGCCATGGTCGGAAGCCAAGAAGGCCATCGGGCGCGGTGCGGATGCCGTAATTGTCACCGTGGGTGCGATACCCGCTTATGAAGCGGCACCGAGATACCTCGCCTACGGTGGCAAGATCGTGATGGTCGGCATGCCGCATTCAGGCGCCAAGGCCAGCTACGAGCCCGTAATGCTGGCCGCTGTCGGGCAAGGCATGGTCGGCTCCAAAATGGGCGATGTGGTCATCCAGCGCGACATCCCGTGGATGGTCGACCTCTATACCCAAGGACGGCTGAAACTCGACGAGCTGATTTCGGGACGGTGGGAACTGGGCCAGATCAACGAGGCGATTGCGGATACCAAGACGGGTGCTGCGCGGCGCAATGTAATATTGTTCAACCGTTAGGCGCAGCAGGCAGGTGTCTGCGCCCGTTACGAGGACGGGATTGAGTTTAAGGGCAAAATAAAGAAGTGCCTGGACTGTGGTAGGGTGAGACGCGGGAGAGATGCGATGCAATTGAAAGATCTTGATATTATCGTAACGGCCCCGCCGGCACCCGGTTGGGGCGGGCGGTACTGGATTCTTGTGAAGGTTACGACGGCTTGTGGAATTGTCGGCTGGGGCGAATGTTATGCGTCCTCCGTAGGGCCGGATGCCATGCGTGCGGTGATCGAGGACGTGTTTGCGCGCCACATGTTGGGCGAAAATCCCGAAAACATCGAGATGATGTTCCGGCGGGCCTATTCCGCAGGCTTTACACAGCGGCCTGATCTGACGGTGATGGGGGCGTTTTCGGGGCTTGAGATTGCCTGTTGGGACATCCTGGGCAAAGCGCGGGAGCGGCCAGTTTATGCATTGCTGGGCGGGGTGATGAATGCCCGTGTGCGGGCCTATACCTATCTGTATCCGCTGCCGCATCATGAACATACCGCCTTCTGGTCCTCGCCTGATATGGCGGCGGAATCTGCGCTGGATGCGGTGAACCGTGGCTATACGGCCGTCAAGTTTGACCCCGCAGGCCCCTATACGCGGCGCGGCGGGCATATGCCTGCGATGCGCGATATCACGCAGTCTGTAGCGTTCTGCAAGGCGATCCGCGAGGCGGTGGGGGACCGTGCAGACCTTTTGTTCGGGACCCACGGGCAGTTTAGTACGGCAGGCGCGATCCGGTTGGGGCAAGCCTTGGAGCCCTTTAGCCCGCTGTGGTACGAGGAGCCCATTCCGCCGGATAATGTGGCGGAGATGGCTAAGGTTGCCGGCGCTGTGCGCATTCCGATTGCAACGGGCGAGCGGCTGACCACAAAGGCTGAGTTTGCCACAGTGCTGCGCAGCGGGGCGGCGACGATTTTGCAGCCTGCCTTGGGGCGCGCGGGAGGCATCTGGGAGATGAAGAAGGTCGCAGCGATGGCTGAGGTCTATAATGCGCAAATGGCACCGCATCTCTATGCAGGGCCGATTGAATGGGCCGCGAATATCCAGCTGGCGGTCAGCATTCCGAACCTGCTGATGGCGGAAACAATCGAGACGCCGTTTCATGATGCGCTGATCAAGGGGAGCATGCGGGTGGAGGGCGGCTATGTCACTGCGCCCACAGCCCCCGGTCTGGGGATCGATGTAGATGAGGCGTTGGCGCGTGCCCATCCGTTCACAGGCACAGGGCTGCATTTGGAGATGCAGGAGGCGCCTTGCGACTATGTGAATGGCAACAGCTTTGAGGGCGGCGCACCGGCGCCAAGCACATAGACGCCGCCCCTATAACTGCTAAGCGCAGGTGCCCGAAATGGAGGCAGTGGCTTGTTCATCGCGGTCGATTTTGATGCTTGCTACATTACCGCCCACGCCACAGACCGCGCCAAGTTCATTCTGGCGCAATTTGCGGTCTGTCCAATTCGCCCCCGCTGTTCCCGTGAAACTACCCGGGCCAGGCTTGATGGAAATCAGGTCGGGATTAGATCCGCCGCCGCAAGCCATCAGGAATACAAGCGGGGTCAGGGTCAGTAAAATACGCATGAAGAGCTCCTTTCATGAAATGATTTCAGAAAATTAACAGTCTGCCGCGTACAGTCGAATGCAAAAGCCCGCGCTGGTGTTGCGCGGGCTATCTTCAGTTTTACGATGAGGTTTGGCGTTTAATAAAATGCCTGCAACCCCGTGATGGCACGGCCAAGGATCAGCGCGTGCACATCATGCGTGCCCTCATAGGTGTTCACCGTCTCGAGGTTCATCATATGGCGCATGACCTGAAAATCACCCGAAATGCCGTTACCGCCGTGCATATCGCGGGAATGGCGTGCAATTTCCAGTGCCTTGCCGCAGTTGTTCCGCTTGACGATGCTAATCATCTCGGGTGCCGCGTTGGCGTCATCCAGCAGACGGCCGACTTGCAGGCTTGCCTGAAGACCCAGAGAAATCTCGGTCATCATATCGGCCAGTTTCTTCTGGAACAGCTGCGTTTGCGCCAGCGGTTTGTTGAACTGGTGACGGTCCAGACCGTACTGGCGGGCTGCGTGCATACAGAACTCGGCCGAGCCCATGACACCCCAGCTGATGCCATAGCGCGCACGGTTCAGACAGCCGAACGGGCCTTTCAGACCCTGCACATTCGGCAGCAGGGCGTCCTCGCCCACTTCGACGTTGTCCATCACAATCTCGCCGGTGATCGAGGCGCGCAGGCTGAGTTTGTTGCCAATTTTCGGCGCGCTCAGGCCCTTCATGCCCTTTTCAAGGATGAAACCGCGGATCTTGCCGCCATGCTCTTCGGACTTTGCCCAAACCACAAACACATCCGCGATCGGCGCGTTCGAGATCCACATTTTGGAGCCGGTCAACTTGTAGCCGTTGGCGGTTTTTACCGCACGGGTTTTCATGCCCGCAGGGTCGGAGCCCGCGTCAGGTTCTGTCAGGCCAAAGCATCCGATGTATTCACCGCTGGACAGCTTTGGCAGGTATTTGTTGCGCTGTGCTTCCGAGCCGTAGGCATAAATCGGGTACATCACCAGCGACGACTGTACAGACATCATGGAGCGGTAGCCGCTGTCCACACGTTCGACTTCGCGGGCGACCAGACCGTAGGAGACATAAGAGCCACCCAAGCCGCCGTATTCCTCGGGCACGGTAATGCCCAGCAGGCCCATATCGCCCATTTCGCGGAAAATGCCCGCGTCGGTCTGCTCATCTGCAAACGCCGCAACGATACGCGGTTGCAGCTTTTCTTGTGCGTAGGATTTCGCACTTTCCATGATCATCCGCTCGTCTTCGGACAACTGGTCATTCAGACGCAGCGGATCGGACCATTCGAATTGACCCAGATCAGGGGCGTCTTTGGCTTTGAGAATTGGGGCTTGCGAGTTCATGGCAATTCCTTTCAGGGGAAAACGAGAAGAGCTTCTGAAGTATCATTGCATATTTTTACACCAAGTTCTAACAATGCTTGATCCTTAACCTATGAGTTTTAGTCATACATGATCGCGCCCCGCCGGTATCTGCCCTCTGTCTCTGCATTGCTGGCCTTTGAGGCCTGCGCGCGCCTTGGCAGTGCCACGCAAGCGGCAACCGAGCTGTCGTTGACGCAATCAGCGATCAGTCGCCAGATCAAGGCGCTGGAGGGACAACTGGGTGTGCAACTGATGGCGCGGCAAGGGCGCCGCCTGACCCTGACACAGGCGGGAGCGGAATACGTGCGTGAAATCCGCGAAGTGCTGGGACGGCTGGCGCAAGCTTCGGTGAATGCGGCGACAGAGGCCCGTTCGGGTGTGCTGACGCTGGCGATTCTACCTGCCTTCGGCATGCACTGGCTGGCGCCGCGCCTGTCGGACTTTGCCGCAGCCCACCGCGAGGTGACGGTGAACCTGTCCACCCGCCTGCATCCCTTTGCGCTGGGGCCCAGCCCGTTTGATGCTGCCATCCACTTCGGTCACGAGGATTGGCCGGGCGTGCAGTATCTGCCGCTGATGCCGGAAATCGTGGTGCCTGTCTGTGCGCCGGATCTGGTTGGCGTCCCGTTTGACGCCCCCGCAAGCCTGCTGTTACACCCGTTGTTGCATCTGGAGACACGGCCCCGCGCCTGGGCGCGGTGGTTCGAGGCCGTCGGCCACCCCTGTGATCCGCCGCACGGCATGATGTTCGACCAGTTTGCCACCATGGCACAGGCCGCCCTGCACGGGCTTGGCATAGCCCTGCTGCCTACCTTTGTGGCAGAACCTTATCTGCGCGACCGCCAGCTGGTCATGGCCAGTAACAAGACAACCGAAAGCATCGGCAGTTACTTTCTGGTCTGGCCCGATGACCGCCCCGCCCCGCCCCCTTTACTGGCTTTTCGTGACTGGCTGAAAACACAGACCGGCACGCCCTAGCATATGGTTAATCAACTCTTGCCGCCTCACTTCAGCCACAATCAACCCCTATACCAGACTTCTGTGACGGTGGGGGCTGACACGGAGGAGCATAGCATGCTTAAAAAATACATTCTGGGCGTTGCCGTTGCGGCCACCGCTTTTACCTTCTCTGCGGGCGCCAGCTCTGCCGAAGAATTCCGTATTATGGTAATGGACGAAGCTTTCTTCCCTGAGGTCAGCTATATTTCAACCGATGACGTGCTCATCTTTGTGAATATGTCCGGACAGACACTCGATATCACAGCACATGATGAAAGCTGGGTCATCCCCGACCTTTCGGACGGCAGCGAAGGCAGCCTGATCGTCACGGCCGGTATGGCAAACGTCTATTCGACCACGGGCATCAATGGCGATATCACAGGCAAACTGAGCTTTGGCAGCGCGCCGAACATTCCTGTAAACAACTGATCCGGTCCGGTCAGCAGCGCAGGAAGTCACGAATCCTCCGGCTCTGTCCATGGCTCGATCAGTTCGGGTCCAACGGCGCGGTTTGAATTGACCGCGCGGCTGGTCCTGTGCCAGTGCAGTACGTCATTGGAAGCTGCCCGCATCAGGGGTGCGGCCCCTTTACCCTGCTCGCCCAGCCAAAGGGCACGGTCGTGCGGCTCTATGATGACAGGCATCCTGTGATGGATTTTCTGCATCGCGGTATTCGCAGCAACGGTAAGGGCGGCAACGCTGCGGATATCCTCGCCGCTGGCCGGATCACGCCAGTGTTGCCACAGTCCGGCAAGGGCCAGCGGCGCACCGTCACAGCGCGTGATGTACCACGGGTCGCGCGCACCTGCGGCGTCTTTGGTCCATTCGTAGAAACCGCTCGCGATGATCAGCACACGCCGCCCGGTGACTGCACTGCGAAAGGCGGGCTTTTCCAGCACAGTCTCTGCACGCGCGTTGATCAATAACGGGCCATCGTTTGGCGTTTTATACCACGCGGGAATCAGCCCCCAGCGCATTGCCTCCATCCGGCGCGGCTGCGCAATACCGCCTGTGATCACCGCAATCCGGTCTGTCGGACAGATGTTGAAATTAGGCCCTGCCGGCAATGTATTTGAGGGGGCCGCATCAAACAGCCGCGCCATGGCTGTGGGCGGCAGGGTCAGAGCCATTCGTCCACACATAAGCACCTCCCTTTAAACAAGCTGTCCTGTTTAACACCTGCGCAAAAATACGCAATAAACCGGTCGCGTGGGCGCGCGCCTTTGCGGCATACAAGCCCAAAGGAGACAACAAATGACAGATGTTACATTCCACCCCCTCCCCACAGCAATCGTAGAAATGCTACGTGCAGGCGGGCCAGACGCAAATCGCCTGCCCGCAGAAAAAGCCGTATCAGAAGGGACAGGGATGCCGTGCCGTCATTGCCTGAACAATATTCCAGATGGCGCAGCGATGTTGATCCTTGCCCACCGTCCGTTTGCAACACGTCAGCCCTATGCCGAAGCGGGGCCTATATTTCTGTGCGCAAGATCCTGTGAGGCCCATACAGGCACAGATCTACCGCCAATCCTGCGCACAAGTGCAGGCTACCTGCTCAAAGGATATACTGTGGACGAACGGATCCGGTATGGCACGGGAAAAATCGTGCCTCCGGAAGATATAAAGGCCTATGCCGCATCCCTGCTGGACGCCACAGACAGTGCGTTTGTGGACATGCGTTTGGCCCGCAATAACTGCTTTATGACACGCATCACAGCGGCCTGAACATAGCGCGCCCTTTGTGCAGGGCGCGCCGGTCTGCCCTATGTTCGCGAACCGCTTACTTCACCGAAATCCGGCCATCAGTATAGGGAGTATAGGGTGCATTGGCAGCAATGAACTCTGCCGTGACATCCGCCAGATCAGGGCCAAAATCATAGGCATTTGCAGCCGACCTGAACATCGCAAAGCCGTCGCCGCCATTGCGCACATAGTCGTTGGACACAACGCCATAAACCTTTTCCATCTCCAGCGGTGCGCCACCAGTCATCACGTTCGAGATCCGGCTGCCCGGTGCCGCCTTTGGATCAATCGTGTACGTCATCCCTGATACTTGCAGAAACCGCCCCGCGCCTTCTTCAATCTGGCTTGCACCGTTCTCCAGCGCCTCCAGCAGCACGGCCCCCGTGACCTCAAATGTCGAAAGCGTGTTCTGGAACGGCAGCACGGTCAGCACATCGCCCATGGTCACCTGCCCTGCCTCGATCGAAGCGCGGATGCCGCCGCTGTTTTGCAGCGCAATGGTCACACCCTGACCGGCCACTCGCGCCAGCATCGCATCGGCGATCAGGTTGCCCATGGAGCATTCCTTGACGCGGCAGACATTCCGGTCCCCGTCAATCAACGCGACTGTTTCGGCCACGATTTTGTTGCGGATTTCCTCAAGCGGCTTGGCCATCTCGGCAATCCGCGCGACAGTCTCGGCATCCTCGGCCACGGAAGCGTTGATCAGCACCGGCTCGCCTTTGGCCTCCGTTATGTTGCCCGCATCGTCGAAGGTCACGTTCAACTCGCCCAGATACTTGCCATAGGCATAGGCCTGCACAATCGCGGTATTGCCCACCATAGTGGGATAGGGGCCGGCAGCTTTTTCATCCGTATTGCTGAGCAATGTATTCGTGTGACCGCCGACAATCACATCGACGCCCGTGGTCCCTGCGGCCACCGTCTGGTCCACGCCATAGCCCGAATGGCTCAGCACGATGATCTTGTTGATGCCCATTTCTGTCAGCTTGTCCACCTCGCCCTGCACAGCGGCGACCGGATCGGTGAACTTGACGTTCTCGCCGGGGCTTGCCAGTTCGTCCGTATCTTGGGGCGTGAGGCCGATCAAACCGATCTTTTCGCCGCCGCGCTCTATTACGGTGGATTTGGCCAGCTTGTCCGCCAGCAACGGCTCCGCGCTCACGTCAGCGTTCGACATCAGGATCGGGAAATTGATGGCCGACATAAACGAAGCGAGCACCTCGGGGCCATCGTCAAACTCGTGATTGCCCACGGTCATGCCGTCATAGCCCAGCTTGTTCATAAATTCGGCCGCCATCTGGCCTTTGTAATAGGAGTAGAACAGCGTGCCCTGAAACTGGTCACCGCCATCCACAAGGATCGCGTTGTTGCTGCGCGCACGCGCCTCCTTGATGGCCGTCACCAGACGGGCGGTGCCGCCAAAGCACTCTCCGGCCGTGTTATCCTCGGCGCTGCAGGGACCATCATAGGCGCTGACCGGCTCGAACCGCGCATGGAAATCGTTGGTGTGCAGGATGGTCAGGCTGTAGTCGGCGCTGGCCGTACCTGTGCTCAATGCCAAGGCAGCGGCGCTCAAAAGGAATCGGTTCACAGTGGGGTCCCCCAATTGAAATGAATATGCATATCGTGGCGCGCGGGAATAAACCTGTCAAAGCCGGATGCAGCATAGGCACTTGACCGCCCAACCCTGCAAAGGCATCACTCCATCCCATGATCATATATAAAATTTTCCGCACCGATGAATGGCAAACCCTGCGCGCGCAGGGCCGCACCGCAGGCGCGCCGGTGGATCTGGCTGACGGCTATATCCATTTCTCGACCGCCCTTCAGGCCGAAGCAACAGCCGCCAAGCATTTCGCAGGACAAGACGGATTGTTCCTGATTGCCGTGCAGACGGATGCCTTGGGCGATGCCCTGAAATGGGAAGTCTCGCGCGGCGATGATCTGTTCCCGCATCTCTACCGTGATCTGGTGATGGATGATGTGGTCTGGGCACAGCCTTTGCCGCTGGTAGACGGCGCACACCGGTTTCCCGCCGGACTGGCAGAGGCGTCCGAATGAATGCCCTGATCGAGGCCATGGGCCTGAACGTGCTGCGCCGGTTTGACCCCGAGACAGCTCATGGTCTTGCCATCCGCGCCTTGCGCGCAGGTCTGGCACCGCGCCCCGGCGCTGTCACCACTTCGCGCCTGCGCGTTGAGTTGGCGGGCATGCACCTGCCCAACCCCGTGGGCCTGGCCGCCGGTTTTGACAAGAACGCGACCGCCATCGCGCCGCTGAGTGCGGCCGGTTTCGGGTTTATCGAGGTCGGTGCCGCGACCCCGCTGCCGCAAGCTGGCAATGAAAAACCTCGCCTGTTTCGCCTGACTGAAGACCGCGCTGCGATCAACCGTTTCGGATTCAACAACGAAGGTATGGACGCGATTGTCGCGCGGATTGCCGCCGCAAAACGCACCATTCCCGTGGGCCTGAACCTTGGCGCCAATAAAACCAGCACCGACCGCGCAGCGGATTTCGCTCGTGTGATGGAAGCCGCCCGCGATCATGTGGATTTCGCCACCGTCAATGTCTCCTCGCCCAATACCGAAAAGCTTCGCGATTTACAGGGTAAGGCAGCGCTGGCAGGCTTGCTCGAAGGGGTAATGGCCGTGCGCGGCGCCACGCCCGTGATGCTGAAAATCGCCCCCGATCTGACAGAGGCCGAGATTGCCGATGTGGCGCAAGTGGCGCAGGATGCGGGTGTGTCTGCGATCATCGCGACCAATACGACGCTGTCGCGTGAGGGTCTGCGCTCGGCACATAAGGGCGAAATGGGGGGCCTTTCCGGCGCGCCCTTGTTCGAGAAATCCACACGCGTGCTGGCGCGGCTGGCCACGCTGACTGATGTGCCCATCATCGGCGTCGGCGGGATCAGCAACGCCGATCAGGCTTACGCCAAGATTTGCGCGGGCGCTTGCGCAGTGCAGCTGTACACCGCGCTGATATTCGGCGGGCTGTCGATGGTGGGCGAGATTGTGCGCGGCATCGACGAACGACTGGCCCAAGACGGCTATGCGACTGTGGCCGACGCCGTGGGCAGCCGCCGTGCGGAATGGCAGTAATCAGGCAGCCGCACGTTCCAGCGCGGGGTAGCGCGCGCCAAGTGTAACACCCCGCGCGATGAACGACACCAGCATCGCCAGCCACAGCCCGTGGTTGCCCAGCACAGGCACCATAACCAGCACACACACCACATAAACGCCGAAAGACAGCGCCATCATGTTGCGCATGTCGCGGCTGCGCGTGGCGCCGACGAATATCCCGTCGAGCATGAAGGCCGCACAGCCTATCACCGGCATGACAACCAGATAGGGCAGATAGACCCGCGCCTGTGTGCGCACTTCCTCCGATGTTGTCATTACGTCCACGATGATCCCGCCCGCCATGGCAAACACTACGCCCATCGACACCGCAGCGCCCATGCCCCAACCAGAGGCCAGCAGCGCCGAGCGGCGGACATGCGCCGGATCACGCCGGCCAAACGCCTTGCCCACCAAGGCTTCAGCCGAAAAGGCAAAGCCGTCCAGCGCGTAAGCGGCGATCATCAGGAATTGCAGCAGCACCTGATTGGCGGCCAGTGCCACATCACCCTGCCCTGCGCCCATGAACATGAAGCTGACGAATATGGCCTCCAGCAGCAGCGAGCGGATCAGGATATCGGTGTTCACCCCCATCATCCGCCGCCAGCGCGCACCGTCAAAAACGATATGCCACGCCCGCCATGCCGCGCCCGCAAACGCCACGCGGCAGAACCACAGGCCCAGCGCAAATCCGCTCCATTCCGCGATGGTGGTGGCAAAGGCCACGCCCTGCACGCCCCAGCCAAGGCCCAGCACAAACCACAGATCGAGGCCGATGTTCAGCCCGTTCATCCACAGTTGTAGCACGAGCACGGCGCGCGTGCGCTCTTGGGCGATCAGCCAGCCGGTGATGCCGTACAGCGCAATGGCCGCAGGGGCGGACCAGACCCGCACGGCCATATATTGCCGCGCCAGCCCTTCGACCTCGGCACTGGCGGGCGAGACGCGAAATGCCGCCCAGAACAGCGCCCCTTGCAGCGCGATAATCACCACACCAGCCCCAAGTCCGATCATCAGCGCGCGGGTAAGCAGGGCGGCAACCTCGCCACTGTCGCCCTGCCCTTCGGCCTGCGCGGTCAGGCCCACGGTGCCCATGCGCAGGAATCCGAACACCCAATAAAGCGCCGAGAGAATGATCGCGCCGATGCCCACAGCGCCAATCGGGGCCGCCAGCCCCATCTGGCCGATCACGCCTGTATCCACCGCGCCCAATATCGGAACGGTCGCGTTGGACAGCACGATAGGAATGGCGATGTTTAGGACGCGGCGGTGGGTCAGCCGTTCGGCGGCAGTCTCAGCCACCTGTGGTGTCGCGCGGTGCAGGCATCACGAAATGCCCCATGGCCTGCGCGTACAGACGCTCGCGGTTGTCTTGCCACGCCTCGACCTGAACGCTGGCATAGCGCCGACCCGCGCGGGTGATCCGTGCGCGCGCGTAAGCGTCGCGCGGCAGACCCGTGCGCAGGTAATCCACAGTGAAATCCACCGTCTTGGGCTGTCGCGGCAGCGCCTCGGGGGGCAGCCCCTCAAGGTTGAGCCTGCCCGCCTCCAGATCATCCCAGATATAGGTCCAGTTGAGCGTGATCACGGCGGTGATTTCCAGAAACGCCGCAGTGGAGCCGCCGTGCAGCGCGGGCAGCAGCGGATTGCCGATCAGCTCTTGCTTGAACGGCATAATCCCCGTCAGCTCGTCACCGCGCCGCTCGAACTCGATCCCCAGAAAGCGGATATAGGGCACGGCACCGGCAAGCGCGCGCAGGGCGGAATCGCGGCGCTGTTTGATCACCTGCACGGGTTCGGGCCTGCCGCGACCGCTCATCGCTTGGCCTCCACGGTGAAGGCGCCCGTGGCGGTGGCCACCGGATTGCCGGTATCGTCATCGGTCGCTACAGCGCGGACAAAAGCCACCGAACGGGTAAAATGATAGCAAGTCGCATGCGCAACAATCGTCTGACCGGGGGTCGCTGCACGCATATAGTCGATGCGCAAATCAATCGTGGCCGTGCCGCCACCGTTATCAGGATGGCACATCACTGCCGCCCCGCAGCAGGTGTCCATCAACGCGGAGACAGCCCCGCCATGGATCACACCCGTGACCGGATCGCCGACCAGATCAGCCTTGTAGGGCATGCTGATCGAGGCTGTGCCTGCCCCCATCTCCTGCGGCTCCATCCCCAGCATTACCGAATGGGGCAACGCCTGAATAAACTGGCGTGCCAGAACTGTCATATCGGCCATAAGCCCTCCTGATCGGCGGGAATACCGGCCCGCGCCCTGGCTTCTTTACACCAGCCGCCTGCACAAAGGGCAAGAGCACCCGTTGCACATTGCGCGCAGGGCTTTTAGCGTAGGTTCCGGAGGATCTTCCTAAAATGAGCGATGCCATTCGTCTGAGCTTTAAAGAGATGTGCGCCAAATTTGACGTCACACCCCGCACGCTGCGCTATTACGAGTATATCGAGCTGCTGTCGCCCGACCGCGAAGGGCGTACCCGTTTTTACGGCGCGCGTGAACGCGCGCGCATGGAGCTGATTCTGCGCGGCCGCAGCTTTGGCTTTGCGCTGGAGGATATTCGCCAGTGGCTGCTGATCTACGAGAATGAAGGCACAGTGGCGCAGATGCGCGCCTGGGTGGACATGGCGAATGGCCAGCTGGAAGAGCTCGCGGAGAAAAAGCGGCAGCTGGACGGCGCATTTACCGAGCTGACACGCCTGCGCGACGAGACCTTGCGCACATTGGGCGACGAAGCCTGAGACGTCACGGTCATTGGTGACGCGAAAACCGTCTTTCATTCAATTTGACGTGAAGTCACCACGCGTAAGCCTGTCAACTGACGTTACGGCGCACTAGGTAAACCTGCACAAACGCGGTATCGGTGCCTCAACCAGTGCACCGCCGCGATCCGCTGCAACAGTGAGAGACACATGAACACCGATACACTGACCATCCGCGAGATGTGTGACACCTTTGATGTCACCCCGCGCACCTTGCGATTTTACGAGGCCAAAGAGCTGCTCTTTCCAGAGCGGATCGGCCAAAAACGCCTGTTTACCAAACGTGACCGTGCGCGGCTCAAACTGATTATCCGAGGCAAACGCTTCGGCTTTTCGCTGGAAGAAATCCGCCTGCTTCTTGATCTGTATTACAAGGGCGACGGCCAGCAGAGCCAGATGGAGCAGAGTTATGCACTGGCTTGCAAACGGCTGGAGGATCTTGAGCGCCAGCGTGCCGAGCTGGACAGTGCCATCACCGATCTGCGCGACCAGTTAAAATGGGGCGAGAAGATGATCACGACCCTGCGCCAGCCCCGCAAAGCAGGCTGAGCCAACCATACACACGACTTTCAGAATTCGTTTCAGGGAGAAACCAGATGCCAACCTACACAGCCCCGACCAAAGACATGCAATTCATTCTTCATGACGTGCTCAAGATCGCAGCTTCTACAATTCCGGGCTATGCCGATCTGGAGCGGGACTTCACATCCGCGATTCTAGAAGAAGCGGGCAAGCTGACATCCGAAGTACTGGCCCCTCTGAATGCGGTCGGCGACAAGGAAGGCTGCCGCCTTGAGAATGGTGTTGTCTATACACCAACAGGCTTCAAAGCCGCCTTTGAAAAAGTAAAAGAAGGCGGCTGGCCCGGTCTGGACATGCCAGAGCAATATGGTGGCCAGAACATGCCCGCGGTCATCGGCTCGGCCGTGGGCGAGATGTTCTCGTCCGGCAATATGGCGTTTACGATGTATCAGGGCCTGACACATGGCGCGGCGTCTGCCATCCTTGCCCACGGATCAGAGGCGCAAAAGGATTTGTTCCTGCCGAAAATGGTCAGCTGTGAATGGACCGGCACCATGAACCTGACAGAGCCGCATTGCGGCACCGATCTGGGCCTGATGCGCACCAAAGCTGTGCCGCAAGCCGATGGCAGCTATAAAATCACCGGACAGAAGATCTTTATCTCGTCGGGCGAGCATGACATGGCCGACAACATCATCCATCTGGTGCTGGCCAAGATCGAAGGCGGCCCCGAGGGCATCAAAGGCGTGTCGCTGTTCATCGTGCCCAAGGTCAACGTCAACGAAGACGGCACATTGGGCGCGCGCAACGGCGCCACTGTCGGGTCCATCGAGGACAAAATGGGCATCCACGGCAACGCCACCTGCGTGATGAACTATGACGAAGCCACCGGGCATCTGCTGGGCGAAGAGCATAAAGGCATGCGCGCCATGTTCACCATGATGAACGAAGCGCGTCTGGGCGTGGGCATGCAGGGCGTGGCACAGGCACAGGTCGCCTATGAAAACGCGCTGGCCTATGCCCATGACCGCCTGCAAGGGCGTGCGGTGACTGGTGCCGAAGCGCCTGACAAACCCGCCGATCCGCTGATCGTGCATCCCGATATTCGCCGCAGCCTGATGGACCAGAAAAGCTTTGCCGAAGGCGCGCGCGCGTTTATCCTGTGGGGGGCCACGATGATCGACGCTGCCCACCGCTCCGAGGATAAAGACGCGGACGGTCTCGTGTCCCTGCTCACCCCGGTGATCAAGGGCTTCCTGACAGACGTAGGCTATGACATGACCGTCAAAGCCCAGCAGATCTACGGCGGTCACGGCTATATCGAAGAATGGGGCATGTCCCAGTTCACCCGCGATGCCCGTATCGCCATGATCTATGAAGGCGCCAATGGCGTGCAGGCCCTTGATCTGGTCGGCCGCAAGCTGGCGCAGGACGGTGGCAAGCATGTGATGGCCTTCTTCGAGCTGGTGAAAACCTTCTGCAAGGACAACGCAGGGCAGGATGCAGCCTTTGACAAAGACTTCATCGAGCCGCTGAAAGCCGCCAGCAAGGATCTGCAAGCTGCGGGCATGTACTTTATGCAAAACGGCATGAAAAACCCCAACCACGCGCTGGCCGGTTCTAACGACTTCATGCATATGTTCGGCCATGTCTGCCTTGGCCTGATGTGGGCGCGTATGGGTAAAGCGGCCAACACCGCGCTGGAGAATGGCGCCGCCGACGCCACATTCTACGAGACAAAACTGGCGACCGGACGGTACTATATGGCACGCCAACTGCCCGCGACGGCCCTGCACCTCACCCGCATCCAGTCGGGCGCGGATACTGTTATGGCGCTCGACGCGGCAAACTTCTAAACTGGTGTGGCGGGGGTCTGCTCCCGCCGCTTACCAACCGGAGAAACCATGCCGAAACGCTTTCGCCTGACCCGCCGCTTTCCTGTTGCCATGACGGAAGACGGCTATCGCCGTCTCAAGAAATTCAGCGCCGATGCCGGGCTGGATGAAGGCGAGGCATTGTCATTCCTGTTCGAGAACTTCTCGTCGGTGATGAACGAGGAGAACCTGATCGCCCGCCTGAGGCTGTTCAATTCGGACTTGGAGAACCGCAAGAAATAGAGCTGACCAGAGGCAACATCTGGCAGATCACAAAGCACTTGTCCTGTGCTGACCGACACAAGAGGAGACCAAGTTATGATCCGACTTTCCCTGATGGCGACAGCCCTGTTTCTAGCCGCCTGCGCCGCACCCTACGCCGTGCCGCCGCAAGACCGTGCAGATATCGCCGCGCGCATCGCGAGTTTCGAGCGCGCTTTTGTCACGAACAACACCACCGAAATTGTCAACGTCGTCCCCCCGCGCATGATTGCCGCCATTGCAAAGGATGCAGGCGTCCCCGAAAAGCTGCTGCGTGAGGAAATGGCCAAGCTGACACGCGAGGCCACCCGTGACATGAAAGTGATTTCTTTTGGCATGTCGCTGGACACTGCCAAATTCCTCACCACGCCTTCGGGTCGCGCCTATGGGCTGATCCCGACGCAGACCATAGTTCAAACGCCAGACGGCGAAAAATTGCAATCCAGCAACCAGACGCTCACGCTGGAAGACGGAGGCAAATGGTACCTGATACGGATTGATGACGCCCGCCAGATCGCGCTAATGCGCAGGGTCTACCCCGACTTCAAAGGCGTCACCTTCCCGAAAGGCACGGCAAAAGTGATTGGCTAGAAAATAAAAAGACTGTTCATGCGAGTCGTCACCACTGGCGCATGCAGGGTAAAACAGGATTGAGTTTAAGGGCAAAATAAAGAAGCCCGGAAGTAGGACATACCTTCTCAATCCAGGGCACCCGTTTTTCATTTTGCCCTTAAACTCACGTAGGGCTTGCCCTGCTTACGACCTCAACAACAGGAACCAGAATATGACCATCAAGCTCTATTGTTTCGGCGAAAGCGGTAACGCATATAAAGCGGCGCTCGCACTTGAGCTTTCCGGTCTGGTGTGGGAGCCGGTAAAGGTCGACTTCTTTGGCGGAGAAACGCGCACGCCCGCGTACCGCACAAACATCAACAGCTTGGGCGAGGCACCTGTCATGATTGACGGTGATGTAAAGCTGACGCAATCAGGCGCTATTCAAGATTATATTTCTGAGAAATCCGGCAAGTTCGGCGGCAAGGATGCTGCCGAGCGGCGCGAGATCCTGCGCTGGGTGCTGTGGGACAATCACAAGCTCAGCTCCATGGCGGGTATGACGCGGTTCTTGATGAATTTTCTACCCGCCGAGAAACAGCCACAAGAAGTCATTGCGTTTAATCAGAGCCGTTTGGCGGCGGCCTATGATCTACTCAACAGCCATCTTGAGGGCCGCAACTGGATTGTCGGCGACAGCATCACCAACGCTGATCTGAGCTGCTGCGGCTATCTCTATTACCCCGAGCCCTTCGGTTTTGACCGAAGCGCACATCCCAATATTGATGCCTGGCTGACCCGCCTGTCGAACACAAAGGGCTGGAAAGCCCCCTATGATCTGATGCCCGGCTCGCCCGCCGACCGCGCCTGAAATTGAATTCGCGGCCCACGGGGTACTCACCCCGCGCGGCCAAACAAGGAGAAGACCATGACCGAAGCCTATATCTATGACGCCTTGCGCACCCCGCGCGGCAAAGGACGCCCTGACGGCGCGCTGCACGAATTGACATCGCTGCGCCTGTCCGCGCTGACGCTGAACGCCGTGAAAGAACGCAACAACCTTGAGGGTCACGCCGTCGAGGATGTGATCTGGGGCAACGTGACGCAAGTCATGGAACAGGGTGCCTGCCTTGCGCGCTCTGCTGTGCTGGCCTCTGATCTGGACGAGCGTATTCCGGGCCTTGCGATCAACCGCTTTTGCGCGTCGGGCATGGAGGCTGTGAACTTGGCGGCCAACCAGATCAAAGGCGGGGCAGGCATGGCCTATATCGCAGGCGGCGTGGAGATGATGAGCCGCGTGCCGATGGGCAGTGACGGTGCCGCGATTGCAGTCGATCCCAGCCTTGCGCTGGAGCAGTATTTTGTGCCGCAGGGGATTTCCGCCGATATCATTGCGACCGAATACGGGTTCACCCGTGATCAGGCGGACGCGCTTGCCATCGCCTCGCAGCAGCGGGCGAAAAAGGCGTGGGACGAGGGCCGCTTTGCGAAATCCATCATCACCATCCGTGACCAGAACGGCTTGGAGATCCTGAGCCATGACGAATACATGCGCCCGCAGACCGATATGCAGACGCTTGGCGCGCTGAACCCCGCGTTTCAGGCCATGGGCGAGGTGATGCCCGGCTTCGACAAGGTTGCCCTGCTGAAATACCCGCATCTGGAGAAAATTCATCACATCCACCATGCGGGCAACTCCAGCGGGATTGTGGACGGTGCGGCGGCTGTGCTGATCGGCAACAAGGAATTTGGCGAGAGATACGGGCTGAAGCCGCGCGCGCGTATCCGTGCCACGGCCAAGATCGGCACTGATCCGACGATCATGCTGACCGGTCCCGTGCCTGTGACGCAGAAAATCCTTGCCGATAGTGGCATGGATATCAAAGACATCGACCTGTTTGAAGTGAACGAGGCTTTTGCCTCCGTCGTGCTGCGATTTATGCAGGCGTTCAACGTGGACCATGACCGCGTCAACGTGAACGGCGGCTCTATCGCCATGGGGCACCCGCTGGGCGCCACGGGTGCGATGATCATCGGCACGCTGCTGGACGAGCTGGAGCGCGCGGACAAAGAGGTGGGCCTTGCCACCCTTTGCATCGCCTCCGGCATGGGTGCCGCCACAATAATCGAGCGCGTATAATGGCCGCGCATACGCACCCCTTTCATGCGGTCGCAAAACTGGCGGCTGCCAACGGCATGGACGAGCTGGAAATCATGGTCGCCCATGACGGCGATTATGTACGCCTTTACCAGAACGAGCCGCCGCTGTTTTTCAAGCACAAGAACGACCCGAGCGACGACATCGACCGCGAGGAGTTCAACGACTTCAAACGCATCCTTCTGAGCGAGGAAGATTGCAGCAGCGGGCCGGACGCAACACTGGCGCTGATTGAAATGCTGCTGGAAAAATTCGCGGATTATCAATCCGACCGCGCTGCCAAGAAACCCACATCGGGGAGAAACACATGACCGATTTTACGCTGAACACAGACGCGACCGGCATCGCGACCATCACTTGGGACGTGGCTGACAAATCCATGAACGTGATGTCCATCGAAGGGCTGACCGAGCTGAATGATTGCATCGACACGGCCCTAGCCGACGAGGCTGTCAAAGGCATCGTGATCACCTCCGGCAAGGCGGGATCGTTTGCAGGCGGGATGGACCTGAACCTGCTGGCGAAAATGCGCGAGGACGCGGGCGATGATCCGGCGCGTGGCCTGTTCGAGGGCACGATGAAAATGCACCACCTGCTGCGCAAGATCGAGCGGGCGGGCATGGACCCCAAGACCAACAAGGGCGGCAAGCCGGTTGCTGCTGTGCTATCCGGCACTGCGGCGGGCATCGGTCTGGAACTGCCCTTGGCCACGCACCGCATCTTTGCGGCGAACAATCCTAAAGCACGGATTGGTCTGCCAGAAATTCAGGTTGGTATTTTTCCGGGCGCGGGCGGCACCACACGTCTGGTGCGGATGCTGGGGGCTATGGCCGCAGCACCCCTGTTGCTGGAAGGCAAGATGTTGGCGCCGGATGCAGCCAAAAAAGCAGGCATCATCCACGAGGTGAGCGATGATCCTATAGCGGACGCGCGCGCATGGGTGCTGTCGGCCACCGATGCCGACATTCTGAAACCTTGGGATGCCAAGGGGTATAAAATGCCCGGTGGCACGCCTTATCATCCTACGGGTTTTATGACCTTTGTGGGTGCCTCGGCCATGGTCAACGGTAAGACCAAAGGCGCGTTTCCTGCGGCCAAGGCGCTGCTGTCAGCGGTCTACGAAGGCGCGCTGGTGCCCTTTGATACCGCGCTCAAGATCGAGGCGCGGTGGTTTACATCTGTGCTGCTCAACCCGACATCCTCTGCCATGATCCGTTCGCTATTCCTCAACAAGGAAGCGCTGGAAAAAGGCGCTGTGCGTCCGACAGGCATCTCCGACCAGCGGGTGAAAAAGCTGGGCGTGCTGGGGGCGGGCATGATGGGTGCGGGCATCGCGCTCGTCTCCGCGCAGGCGGGCATCGAAGTTGTGCTGATCGACCGTGACCAAGCCGCTGCCGACAAAGGCAAAGCCTATTCCGAAAGCTATATGGACAAGGGCATTGCGCGCAAAAAAGCGACCGTGGAGAAGAAAGACGCCCTGTTGGCGCTGATCACTGCAACGGCTGATCTGGACGCGCTGAAAGACTGCGATCTGATCATCGAGGCGGTGTTCGAGGACCCTGCCGTGAAGGCCGAGATGACCAAGCGCGTCGAGGCGGTGATCCCTGCGGACTGCATTTACGCCTCCAACACCTCAACCCTGCCGATCACCGATCTGGCCAAAGCTTCCTCACGGCCAGAGCAATTTATCGGCATCCACTTCTTCTCGCCGGTCGAGCGGATGTTGCTGGTGGAGATCATCAAGGGGGCCAAGACCGGCAACCGCGCGGTGGCCAAAGCGCTGGATTACGTGCGCCAGATCCGCAAGACGCCGATTGTGGTGAACGATGCGCGGTTCTTCTACGCCAACCGCTGCATCATCCCTTACGGTGGTGAGGCGAACCGCATGATCACAGAAGGCATCGCGCCTTGGTACATCGACCAAGCCGCGCAAATGCGGGGCTTTCCGATTGGTCCAGTGCAACTGGGCGACGAGACCTCCGTGGATCTGGCGACCAAGATCATGCGCGCGACCAAGGCTGCGATGGGCAACGCCTATCCCGCCTCCGAGGCTGATAATCTGATCGTCTGGCTGGAAGAGAAAGGCCGCTTGGGCCGCAAGAGCAATGCAGGCTATTTCGACTATGACGAAAAAGGCAAGCGATTGGGCTATTGGCATGGCATGCAGGACAAATACCCGCTGGCCGAAGAACAGCCTGCCTTGCAGGACGTGCAGGATCGGCTGATGTTTGTGCAGGTGTTGGAAGCCGTGCGCGCGCTGGAAGAAGGCGTGTTGATGGACATCCGCGAAGGCGATGTAGGCGCGATCCTCGGCTGGGGATTTGCCCCTTGGTCAGGCGGGCCTTTCTCATGGCTTGACATGATCGGCACGCCCTATGCAGCAGAGCGGTGTGACCAGTTGGAAGCACAATTTGGCGAGCGGTTCAAATGCCCTGATCTGCTGCGGGACATGGCGGATAAAAACCAGAGTTTCTATGGCCGCTTTGGCCCCAAAGCTGCAAGCGCAGCGTGAAACAACCTACGTCCGAAATAAAAAAGGGCACCTTTCGGGGCCAGCCCCTTACGGCAAATGTTGAAATAAATACTTCTGTTGGCCACTAAGTGGCCAACATTACCATCAAAACAGTATCTTGACCCACTTTTCGATGGAGGTGACAAGTGCTCGATGGCCCAAAAATATCTTCGGTAGAATTACCCGCCCTGGAGAGGCGATTTCCACCAGCCTATGCAGGCGTAGATTTGAACTTCTGTCGCAATACGCAATGTGCGACCTACGGCGTTTTCCTGATCCCTACAAACGACCCAAGGGTACGGAGCCTGCGCCGCCGGACGTGCTTCGAGGTGTCGTTGCGGGCAAGAAGTACGAAGAATTCTTCAATTGTCCGACCTGCAGCAAAACCTCAAGGATAAAGAACAACCGCGCGATAGTTTAGGAATACAAACGTCTCAAACATTTGCATGAGTATGATCCAACCGTTCCGTCTTGCAGAACTGATGGCTGCTTCGCGCACGGAATGGCACCGGAGACCAGCCCCGAGTTCTACCGTCGCTTCGGGAAGACGGCAAAGGGAGATCCTCGCTTCCAGTGCCGCCTATGCCTCAAGACCTTCTCTATTGAAAAGCCTGCAAGGCGCCACCTGCGCAGCGACAATAACCGGATTATCTTCCAGATGCTGTGCAACGATGTCTCGCGGTCAAAAATAAGCAAGATTGCGGATATTTCCTATCGAGATCTCTACGGCAAGATCGGCTTCTTTTACGATCAAATCCAAAGCTTTGTCGCGCAGAGAGAGGATTTCTCGAAGGTCGATTTTCGAGAAGTCGGCTCAAAGTTCGCGATGGACAGCCAGACGCTGATGCTTAACTGGCCGACCAAACGAAAACGAACACCAGTCGCAGTCCAGCACCTCTGCACCGCCCACGCGCGATCCGGCTTCATCATGGAGGCCGCGATTCAGTTTGACCCTGCGATGACAATGGATGAGGCTGAAGACATATCATTTGGATCCAATGAAGAAGATCTCTCCGTCGCCTTTCGTCGGCACGCTCGGGTCTGGACGAAGACAGAATTTCAGGGGCATCTGACGCGCCTGCGCAAGCAAAAACAGGTGAAAACCATTCAACTCTATCAGCTGCCCCACGAGGGGGTCTTGGTGTGCTACGACATCCTTCAATATGCGCACGCACTGCGGGTGCGGGAGATGCTTTCAGGGACTGATGCGCCACTCCTGTTGGTGATGGATGACGATCGAGGCTTGCAGCAAGCTTTTCAAGCAGCATTCATTGATGAGATAAGTTCTCACCGTGCAGACCTGGCTGTTGTCAGCTTCGATAAAGGGATGACTAATGATATGCGAAATCAGGTGGCAGCAGCCGCACAAGTTCGCCTGTCCCGTATGTCAGGGATGAGCCTTCCTGACATACGAAAGCTCTCAAATAAAGACTATGCTCAGCTCGTCGATTTCGTCTTGGCTTGGCAGTTAATGGGCTGGCCACTTAATCTGGGCGTTAGCTTTCCATTCTCTCGGAAATCTGAGCCGAACAAGGTCGTAAAGGTTCCGACCTGGCGGCCCAAGCGTTCAGGGAAATCCGCGGCTCGCCTCGTGCGCAGAGCAACCCTGCGCAGCGTCGATTCCTATTTTCATAAGTTTCGATGCAATGTGCGTTTCGCATCGCGGCCCGCGATTTCAACCGGAAACGTTGGCCACACCTGGGACAAGCAGTATCTATATAAACCAGAAATGTTGGCAAAGATTGTTCAGATTTTCAGTTCTACCACAACTGGTGCGATCCAGGCGGCGACAAGAAGACGCCCGATATGCGGATAGGCCTCGCGCGCGGGCGGATTTACGAGAGAGATTTTATGTAGCTTTCTGCAACTGGGCTTGAAGCTTGATATAATGCTTTTGCAAAGCCTTCAGCGCTGATTTGTCGGTTTCGTGGAATGCAACGTGCTTCCCATCGCGCAGTCGGATCAGGTATGTTGCATTATGCCGTCTGCGCCCACCGATAGCTGCTCCCGCGAGCAATCCAAGACCACCGGTCAAGACGCCGCCAGTAATCGCCCATCCAGCCGCACCGCCGGCAGAGCGATAGGTCTCTTCATCCATTTGCTGCATCGATTCGACATCATCGGGAAAATATTTGGTGGAACGGAAGCCCTTTCCACACACGATGACGAAGCCCTTTCTCCACGAAGGATCGATGCGAACTCGAGAGATGCCCTCAGATGCGTCAATGAACTTTGCCATTTTTCTATTCTCCTATCGACTGGGATGCTTTGCAGATAGGTAATGGAAGAAAGAAAAGAAAAAGCTCGCAGCCAAAAGGCTGCGAGCTTCAACATTTGCCGTAAGGGGCTGGGCCTCACGGTCCGCCTTTTTTATCATTACAAGCCATTTGGCGAGACAAAAAGCAGTCTGTTACCCGCAGGATCAGTGATCGTCATCTCGTCCCAGCCCCACGGCTGGCTTGTCCATTCCGGTTTCGCGTATGTGTAATTCTTGGCGCTCAAAACATCGCACATCGCCGACACATCCGGCACTTCGATCCGCACAACTGTACCCGGTGTGCCATCACCGAAATGCTCTGACAGATGCAACTCGCACTGCCCTTGCCGCAGTGCCAGGTACAGCGGCGCATCATGGTCTAAACGGTGCACGAACAGGACCTCGAATTCAAGAAAATCCACATAAAAAGCACGTGCAGCGCTTTCATACACGCGGGTCGTCAGCCGTTTCGGGGTCGGCTTGGCCAACCCCTTTGAAAACTGCCTTCAAAGGGAAGGCCCAGATCACGCCGGAGCCCAGGTAGATCACCAGTTCTACCCAGAATGGCGGACGGTCAAACAGGGAAATCACCCAGATCATCGCGACGATATAGACCGGCAGACCGATCAGCAGCACAAACAGGGACCAGCGGCGGCGGGCTTTGTAACTCAGGGCCATGGGGTTTCCTCGGAGTTTGGTTGCGGGACTGACCGTAAGATGGCCCGCCCCGTACCGTTTTCAATTGCGGCATTCAGTCCGCGAAGGGGTCCGTGACCAGAATCGTATCCTCACGCTCGGGCGAGGTCGACAGGAGTGCCACAGGACATTCGATCAGTTCTTCGACGCGGCGCACATATTTGATGGCTTCCGCAGGCAGATCGGCCCAGCTGCGCGCCCCTTCGGTCGATTCCGACCAGCCTGGCATTTCCTCGTAGACCGGCGTGCAGCGCGCTTGCTGGTCTGCTGCGGTGGGGAGATAGTCCAGCCGCTTGCCGTCCAGCTCGTAGGCCACGCAGATTTTCAGCGTCTCGAACCCGTCCAGCACGTCGAGCTTCGTAAACGCAATTCCGTTGACACCCGAGGTCATGCAGGTCTGGCGCACAAGAACGGCATCAAACCAGCCGCAGCGGCGCTTGCGCCCCGTCACAGTGCCGAATTCATGGCCCCGCTCGCCCAGACGCTGGCCGTCTGCATCGTGCAATTCGGCCGGAAACGGGCCTTCGCCGACGCGCGTAGTATAGGCTTTGACGATGCCCAGAACAAAGTCGATGGAGCCGGGGCCGATGCCCGTACCTGTGGCCGCCTGCCCCGCAATCACGTTGGAGGACGTCACAAAGGGGTAAGTGCCAAAGTCGATGTCCAGCAGCGCGCCCTGTGCGCCCTCGAACAGAATGCGTTTACCCGCGCGGCGTTTCTCGTTGAGAATCTTCCAGACAGGGGCTGCGTATTCCAGCACACTTGGTGCGATGGCGCGCAGATCGGCCAGCAGGCGGGCGCGGTCCACAGGCGCAAGGCCCAAGCCACGGCGCAGCGCATCGTGGTGCACCAGCGCGCGGTCCACGCGCAGCTCCAGCGTCGCATCATCGGCCAGATCGGCCACACGGACCGAGCGGCGGCCCACTTTATCCTCATAGGCGGGCCCGATGCCACGACCTGTTGTGCCGATTTTGGCAACAGTTGTCTGCTCTTCGCGCGCACGGTCCAGTTCACCGTGGATGGGCAGTATCAGCGGCGTATTCTCTGCAATCATCAGCGTTTCAGGCGTAATCGTCACGCCTTGACCGCGCAGACCGGCGATTTCTTTTTGCAAATGCCAAGGGTCCAGCACCACGCCGTTGCCGATCACCGACAGCTTGCCACCGCGCACGATGCCAGAGGGCAGCAGCGACAGTTTGAACACTTCACCGTCGATCACCAGCGTGTGGCCGGCGTTATGACCGCCCTGAAACCGCGCGATCACATCGGCACGCTCGGACAGCCAGTCGACGATCTTGCCTTTTCCCTCGTCGCCCCATTGGGCGCCCACGACAACAACATTGGCCATATTATTCCTCTCAAAGCAGCGGCAGACCGAGCGCATGCGCAATCCAAACCCGTGCCCCTGATAGCCGCCCGCGCGGGTGCTGGGAACCGGAAACTGACACGGGCCATAGACTTTTACACAAAGCCCCCCGATATTGGCATCGGACAAAATAAAGGACCCCCGTTCCATGGGCTTTCTCATACGCTGGATTTGCGCATTTGTGCTGCTTGCCGCGACCTTTAATCCGACCGAGTTCAATTATGTGCAATGGGTGCGCAGTTATGGCGGGATGAACGTCTCGATCGCCGTATTGACAGGGCTGGTGCTGCTGATCGGCTATATCATCTATTTGCGCGCGACGCTGCGCAGTATTGGCGGGTTCGGCATGGTACTGGTTCTGGCTGTGGTCGGTGCGGGCATCTGGGTGCTGTATGATCTGGGCATCTTGCGCCTTGAGGACCCAAGCATGAATGTCTGGTTGGGTCTTGGCGCGCTCAGCTTTGTGCTGGCGATCGGTCTGAGCTGGAGCATTGTGCGCCGCGCGCTGTCCGGTCAGGCGGATGTGGATGATGTCGACGCCTAATGGCCCAGCGTGACGGGGGCGCCATGGGCTGTGTGCAGATAGGCATGCTCCCACTTCGCGCGCATTTGCTCGACGGCGGCGGGATCAGTCATGTTGATGTCGGCCAGAAAAGCCTCCAGCGTTTCCAGCCACGCGGCGAAATAATCATCGCCGCCGTTCAACTCGCGCGATAACCCGTGTTGCTTGAGGGTTGCACTGAAACGCGCGGCCCAATCGAGCCAGGCAAAATGCCCCGCTTCGTTCAAATACACAGTGAGGGCAAACAGCTGTGCATGCCAAGGGGCCTCGAAGACGGCTTCGGGTGGGGTGTTCATACAGGCTCCAGATAGCTTTGCCACAGGTCCAGCACCACCTCGTCGCGCGGATGTTCGGGGTGTTGCCACAGCTGTGAGGCAGGAAAGATAACAGCATAGAGCGGCTCTGGCGCTTCGCCCAAGCCATGCGCATTGCTGTCGGGCAGAATATGCGTGCCGTGATAGCGCAGGATCCGGCCCTGTGCGCCGGCGGCGTAATTCGGCAGACGGGTATGGCCGCCAGACACAAGGATGTTTTCAGCGATGCGGCGCGTGATCACGGTGTCACCTATGGCAAAGACGGGGGCCACATCGCTGTCACGGTCCGCAGGCCCCCCGCGCGCCAGCACGCCCGCCACTTGATCGGCAGTCAGTTTCTTCGCGGCCAGATCACTGATGTCGCCTTCGGTTTTGCCTGCCAACTCGTCACGGGTCAGCACGCCAGTGTGCACCAGCATATCGGCCAGCGCGCCCATCCATTTCTCGTAATAGCTGAAGGTCATATAGTCTTTGGGGGCAAGGGATTCGCGGGCATGGCGGGAGATGTCGATGTTCCATTTACCCAGACTGCCTGCGGCAAGGGTGACGGCCAGCGCACGGGCATGCCAGTCCGCGTGAAACAGAATATCTTCGGCTTCGGGAATGACAGCACCGTCGCCAAACCTGCCCCCCATATCGTGCAGGCGGCTCATACCGGCCCCTTGGCCAGCCCTGTGCCGATCATGCTGTCGCGCGTGACCAGATCCATCAGGGCGTCCTCGGACCAGCCCTCAGAGCCATCGGGGCGTATCGGCAGCACCAGATAGCGGACCTCGGCTGTCGAATCCCAGACGCGCACGGCGGTGTCTTCCGCCAGGGTCACGCCAAAGTCAGCCAGCACGCGACGCGGTTCGCGCACCACACGGGCGCGGTAGGCGTCGGATTTGTACCAGCCGGGCGGGATGCCAAGCAGCGGCCACGGATAGCAGCTGCACAGAGTGCACACGACGATGTTATGCGTATCGGGCGTATTTTCGACCACCACCATATGCTCGCCCTGACGGCCATAATAACCCAACTCGCGCAAGGCGGCATCCGCATCTGTGCGCAAAGCTTCAAGAAACGCAGGATCGCTCCACGCCTTGGCAACCACATGGGCGCCATTGCGCGGGCCAATCTTGTTCTCGTAAGTGTCGATAATCACATCGAGGGCCGCCGGATCAACCAGCCCTTTTTGCGTCAATATCGTCTCAAGCGCCTTCACACGCAGGGCGGGCGCGGGCGGCAGGAGGGCGTGCGGGTGATCGTGGTCATGATGGTCATGGGGCATGTTTGTCAGATTGCCCTGCAATAATCGGCTTGTCTACGGGCCATCGCATGGCCCCTGCGTGCATCCTCCCTTGCCCCCATAGGCAAACTTGCCTAGATACCCCCAAACCGAACCGATAAAGAGCAGCCTGCACCCCATGGAAAATGTCGTCCTGATCATCCACCTTATTCTAGCACTTGGCCTGATTGCCGTGGTGCTGCTGCAACGCTCCGAAGGCGGTGGCCTTGGTATGGGTGGCGGTGGCGGCGCCAATTCTGGGCGCCCGGCAGCCAGCCCGATGAGCAAGGTCACATGGGTTTTCGGTGCCGCGTTTGTTGTCACGTCCATCACACTGACCATCCTGTCAGCGCAAAAATCCGCAGGGGTTTCCGTGCTGGACCGGCTGAGCGCCTCCCCGCCCGCGCTGAACCAGCCTGTGACAGCGCCCGCACTGGACAATCTGCTGCCGCCGACCGAAGACGAGAACGCCCCGCTGGTCCCCACAGTCGACTAATCCTCTGAACTCAATACATTGAGGCAACGCGGCCCTGCGCAACATGATGTTGCGGCCATTGCCTTGCCTTGCCATTCCGAATCCTGCTAGGATGAAACCCCGTGATGGTGCGAAATTTGCACCGCGACTGGTGTGGTTTCTTGCAGGTCAAGCAGACACACAAAAAGACAGACGCACAAAAGACGCATATTCGCGCACGGGAGAGATTTCATATGGCACGCTACATTTTCATCACCGGCGGTGTTGTATCCTCGCTTGGCAAGGGCCTTGCATCGGCCGCTCTGGGTGCGCTCTTGCAAGCGCGCAGCTATTCGGTGCGGCTGCGCAAGCTTGACCCCTATCTGAACGTTGATCCCGGCACGATGAGCCCGTTCGAGCATGGCGAAGTCTTTGTCACCGATGACGGCGCCGAGACCGATCTGGATCTGGGCCATTACGAGCGGTTCACAGGGGTGAGCGCGCGCAAGACTGATTCCGTCTCGTCGGGCCGCATCTACTCCACCGTGCTGGAGAAAGAGCGCCGCGGCGATTATCTGGGCAAGACCATTCAGGTGATCCCGCATGTGACCAATGAAATCAAAGATTTCCTGAGCATCGGCGAAGACGAAGTTGATTTCATGCTGTGTGAGATCGGCGGCACGGTGGGGGACATCGAAGGTCTGCCGTTTTTCGAGGCGATCCGCCAGTTCAGCCATGACAGGCCACGCGGCCAGTGTATTTTCATGCACCTGACGCTGCTGCCCTATCTGGCGGCTTCGGGCGAGTTGAAGACAAAACCCACACAGCACTCCGTCAAGGAATTACAATCAATCGGCATCGCCCCTGATATCCTTGTCTGCCGGTCAGAGCATCCAATCCCAGAGAAAGAGCGCGAGAAGATTGCGCTGTTTTGTAACGTACGCAAGGAATCAGTGGTTGCGGCCTATGATCTGAAATCCATCTATGAGGCGCCGCTGGCCTATCACGCGCAAGGATTGGACCAAGCGGTTCTGGATGCATTTCAAATCTCGCCCGCGCCCAAGCCTGACCTGACCGTCTGGCATGACGTTTATGACCGCATCCACAACCCCGAAGGTGAAGTGCGCGTGGCCATTGTTGGCAAATATACCCAGCTTGGCGACGCCTATAAATCCATTGCCGAGGCGCTGACCCATGGTGGCATGGCCAACCGTGTGCGCGTCAAGATCGAATGGGTCGATGCCGAGATTTTTGACACCTCCGATGATGTGGCCTCCCATCTGGCGGGCTTCCACGCGATCCTCGTGCCCGGCGGCTTTGGCGAGCGGGGCACCGAGGGCAAGATCAAAGCGGCGCAATATGCGCGCGAGCACAAAGTGCCCTATCTGGGCATCTGTCTGGGCATGCAAATGGCCGTGATCGAGGCCGCGCGCAATGTGGCGGGCCTGACCACCGCAGGGTCCGAGGAATTCGATCACGAATCTTCGGGTAAAAAGCGGTTCGAGCCGGTGGTCTACCACCTCAAGGAATGGGTGCAGGGCAATCACAAGGTCGAGCGCAAGGTCGGTGGTGACAAAGGCGGCACGATGCGTCTGGGTGCCTATGATGCGACACTGAAAGAAGGCTCGAAGGTGGCCGAAGTCTACGGCACCACCAAGATCGACGAACGTCACCGCCACCGCTACGAGGTAGACATCGCCTACCGCGAGCAGCTGGAAAAAGTCGGCATGGTGTTTTCAGGCATGTCACCCGATGGCAAGCTGCCCGAGATTGTAGAATGGGCTGACCATCCGTGGTTTATCGGCGTGCAGTTCCACCCCGAGCTGAAGTCAAAGCCGTTCAAACCACATCCGCTGTTCAAAAGCTTTGTGAAAGCAGCCAAGGAAATGTCGCGGCTGGTGTGAAATGCAGAGTTTATGTAACACCTTGTACCTGTATGTGATTTAAATGCGACACCCCCCATGATCTCAGTCGGCGGCGCTCGAAAGTAGTGGAAAGCTGACGCGCTTCGGATAGGGATATCTCAGAACTTAATCCTCCAAATCAGACAGCTAGGAAAAGAAATGAAGCTTTTTGTCTCCTCTGCTATTGCTACTCTCATCGCGGGCACTGCCTTCGCCGGTAGCCTTGAGTACACGCCCGTTGAAGCAGCGCCAGTGCCGGTTGAAGTGCAGTCGTACAGCGATGTTAGCTGGACCGGCGGTTATGTAGGTCTGCAGTTTGGCACCGGCGATATCGAAGCATCTTTCGAAGGTGAATCAGATAAGATTGATCTCGACAGTTTTGGTCTGCACGCCGGATATATGTACGACCTCGGTCAGGTTGTCCTTGGTGGCGAACTTTCGTTCGACCGCGTCTCTGCAGACGGTGAAGACGGCGGCGACGCAGACATGGCGCGCCTGCGTGGTATCGCCGGTTATGACATGGGCAAATTCATGCCCTTCCTCACCTTGGGCGGCGCCCGTCTTTCCGGTGACGACGATTCTGAAACCGGCATCACATATGGCATCGGTGCACAGTATCTCGTAACAGACAAGTTTGCAGTTGGTCTTGAGTATTCCAGAACCAGCTTCAGCGATATCGAAGGCGAGGCCGGATTGGATGCAGATATTGATTTGATCCAGCTGCGTGGCTCCTTCCGCTTCTAATCCTGCCCTAAGTTTAAAAACAACCATAGGCAGCTTACATGCTGCCTATGGTTTTTTGTTGCTTGGCACTTTCATACGTAGGAGAGCCAGAAGCACCACTTTACCCGTTGCACCCCCACCCCCATCCGCTACACCGTTTCCATGCTCAGTTATCAACATATCTATCATGCCGGAAACCTTGCCGACGTTCACAAGCACAACCTGCTTGCCTGGACGCTGGACTATCTCACCCGCAAAGACAAACCGCTGACATATCTGGAGACGCACGCGGGCCGTGCACTGTATGATCTGGGCGCAGACGAGGCGTTGAAAACCGGCGAGGCGGCGGCGGGGATTGCCCGTGCGCGTGGCTGGTTTGGTGCGGATCACCCCTATGCCCGCGTATTGGCCCGTGTAGAGGCCGAGGATGGACCCAACGCCTACCCCGGCTCCCCGCTGATTGCCGCCCATCTGCTGCGCCCCACCGACCAGATCCATCTGGCCGAGCTGCACCCGCGCGAGCATGCAGCCCTCGAGTTGGCCATGTCGCCCACGGGTGCCAAGATCCACCTGCGTGACGGGTTCGAGATGGCCTTTGCGCTGTGCCCACCGACGCCACGCCGTGGCATGCTGCTGATTGATCCCAGCTACGAGATCAAGACCAATTACACCGACATCTTCCGCCACATCGCCAAGCTACACCGCGCGTGGAATGTGGGCATCATCGCGCTGTGGTATCCGATCCTGACCAGCCGCGCGCACGAGCCGATGCTGGAGGCGCTGAGCGCGCAGCATGCGGATGCACTGCGCCACGAAGTCCGCTTTCCCCCTGCCCGCCCAGGTCACGGGATGGTAGGGTCCGGCATGTTTGTGCTTAATCCACCCTACGGGCTGGCCGATGAGGCGAGGCGCCTTGCCGCGCGCTATGCCAAGCTGAGATGATATAAGGAGAGACGGATCATGCCGAAAAAAGGATACTGGATCGGGAATATGGATGTGCGCGATGCGCAGATCTATGACAAATACCGCGCCGCAAATGCGAAACCTTTTGCGGATTTCGGCGCGAAATTTCTGGTGCGTGCAGGCACCCAGCAAGTGCGCGAAGGCAAGGCCCACGCCCGCACCGTTGTGATAGAATTTCCCAGCTACGCCGATGCTGTCGCCTGCTACGAGAGCCCCGGCTATCAGGTGGCAAAGGATATCCGGATGACCGTGGCCGATGGCAGCTTGATCATCATTGAAGGCTACGGGGGATAATTCCCTCTTGCTGTTGTTGGCCAACAACGCGAATACATTTGGCAACGCTTCCGATCTGGGGTAAAAAACTTATATGTTAGAACGCCTTTTCCCGCGCCGCGCGCCTTCACCCAAACCACTCCCGCAACCCAATGCCCAGCTCGCCCTTGGCGCGCTTCTTGTCCGTGTGGCACTCGCCAATCGCCACTATGTAGCGTCCGAAGTGGCCCAGATCGACCGCACGCTGGCCAATACGTTCAAGCTAAAGCCGCTGGACGCGGCCAAGCTGCGCGCCGAATGCGAAGCTTTGGAACGTCATGCGCCCGGCACGCCCGAATTTACAAAAATCCTGCGCGACGAAGTTGCTTATGCCGACCGCAAGGCGCTGGGCGATGCGATGTGGGCTGTGGCCATTGCAGACGGCCGGCGCGACGAGGCAGAAGAATTGCAACTGCTCGCCATCGCGACGGCCTTGGGCCTCAGCAACGACGATATCGCCACCGCGCGTAAAAACGCGCTGGACGGTTTGCAAAACCCTCCGGCCTGACTAGGTTATATCCCATGTTTGCAGATTTTTTAAAACGGCTGACAGATCCGGCCCCCGCCCAGCTGCCAGACACTGATGCACGTCTGGCCCTGACTGCTTTACTGGTACGTGTTGCCCGTTCGGACAATGACTACAGCAGCGCCGAACGGGTACGCATTCAGGACATTATTGTTTCCCGCTACGGCCTGAACATGCGTGCCCGCGATGCGCTTTTGTCGGATGCCGAGGCGCTGGAGGCAGAGGCCCCTGACACCGTCCGCTTTACCCGCGCCATCAAAGATGCCGTTGGCTACGAAGACCGCCTTGGCGTGGTCGAGGCCCTGTGGAAAGTTGTACTGGCCGACGGTATACGCGCCAAAGAAGAAGACGCATTGCTGCGGCTGGTGGTCAACCTGCTGGGCATCACAGATATGGACAGCGCGCAGGCCCGCAAGCGCGTCGGAGGCTGACAAAACAGGCTGACTTGACGATAGGTTACCTCTTAGTTGGCCATAATGCGTTGCAAGTTTACCGATTCTCGCATCATATCCCCGCTGGAACAGGATAAGATCGGCCAAACGTGACCAAAGACACACCCGTGATTGAAATTCGTGACCTGCACAAAGCCTACGGTGCTTTGGAGGTTCTCAAGGGCGTCAGCATCGCGGCTGCCAAGGGCCATGTTGTATCGCTCATCGGGTCTTCCGGCTCAGGCAAGTCTACTCTGCTGCGCTGCTGCAACCTGCTGGAAGACAGCCAGCAAGGCGAGGTGCTGTTCAAGGGCGAGCCGGTCAGCTGGCGCGGCAAGGCACATTCTCGCCGCCCGGCAAACCCCAAACAGGTTCTGCGCATCCGCACCAACCTCAGCATGGTGTTCCAACAATTCAATCTCTGGGCGCATATGACGATCCTGCAAAACGTGATGGAGGCCCCCCTGACCGTCCTGGCCCGCGACCGCACAGAAGTGGAGGCGTCGGCCCGCGCCTATCTGGACAAGGTCGGCATCGGTGATAAATGCGATGTCTATCCCGCGCAACTCTCGGGTGGCCAACAGCAACGCGCCGCCATCGCGCGCGCGCTGTGCATGGAACCCGAAGCCCTGCTGTTTGACGAGCCGACAAGCGCGCTCGATCCGGAGCTGGAGCAGGAAGTCATCAAGGTCATCAAGGATCTGGCCGCCGAGGGGCGCACCATGATGATCGTCACCCACGATATGAAACTGGCCGCAGATGTCTCGGACACTGTTGTGTTCCTGCACCAAGGCCTGATTGAAGAACAAGGGACACCCGAGACGCTGTTCGGCGCGCCCAAATCAGAGCGACTGCGCGGGTTCCTGTCACCGACCTACGCCGCATAAAGCCGGACAACGGCATCACCTCGGAGAAACCACATGAAAAAACTCATTCTTGCAACCGGCGCGCTGGCGCTTCTGTCCGGCATGGCTTTTGCACAAGACGGCAAAACCATTCGCATGGGCACCGAAGGCGCCTACCCTCCCTACAACTTCCTCAACGACAAGGGCGAAGTAGACGGCTACGAGCGTGAAATCGGCGACGAGGCGTGCAAGCGCGCAGAGCTGACCTGCGAGTGGGTCACAAACGAATGGGACAGCATCATCCCGAACCTCACGTCGGGCAACTATGACACCATCATCGCCGGTATGAGCATCACCGCAGAGCGCGAAGCAGTCATCAGCTTTACGCAAAACTACCTGCCCCCGGCCGCTTCTGCCTATGCTGCCATGTCTGCGGATGCCGATCTGACAGGTGGCGTGATCGCCGCACAAACCAGCACGATCCAGGCCAGCTTTGTCGCCGAGAGCGGTGCCACCTTGCTGGAGTTCGCAACGCTGGACGAAACGCTTGCAGCCGTGCGCAATGGCGAAGCTGATGCTGTATTCGCGGACAAGGACGCGCTTGTGCCTGCCGTTGAAGAATCCGGCGGCGAGATGGTGTTTGCGGGGGACGACGTGCCCCTCGGCGGCGGCATCGGCATCGGCCTGCGCCAGAGTGACACCGAGTTGAAAGAGAAATTCGACGCGGCGATCACCTCCATGAAAGAAGACGGTACCGTGAATACCGCCATCAAAAAATGGTTCGGCGACGACGCCAAGCTCTTCGAATAAACTGGATCGGGGGTGGCACCGCGCTGCCCCCTTTTCTTTACTTTGCCCTTAAACTAATATCCATCCCTGCCACGCGCACTGCATTTCAGATGATGCCCGCCCAACCCCCAAGAGCTGCCCTATTTTTACTTTTTGTACCGACCCTTCCCAGATCGAGGGCCTGACATGGCTCAGCTGCTACCTGACCACGGGCAAGCACATGAGCATTTATTGGTCCGTGCTGACTGTTCTGGCCCTGCTCGCCATCACGGCACCGGCGGCACTGGCTTTCGGCTTTGGCGGCGCCTCTGCTGCGCGATCGCGCGTGGCGCCGCTGCGCTGGCTGGGTAAAAGCTACATCGCGCTGGTGCGCGGCGTGCCGGACATTGCGTTTTTCCTGTTCTTTGTGATCGCGCTGGATCAGGGTATCGAATACCTGCGCCACAAGGTGCTCTGCCCCGACTGGGACCAGCCGATCCGGCAGGGCAATGATTTTCTCGTCTGTCAGGCCGCAAAGATGCCGCTGGGCAACGCGCCGCAATGGGTACACGAGACCTACGGCTTCTCACTCGCGGTTCTGACATTTGCCATCGTGTTCGGAGCCTTCGCAGCCAATGTCCTGTTTGGTGCCATGCGCGCCGTGCCCCATGCCCAGATTGAAACTGCCGAAGCTTACGGCATGTCGCCGCGCCAGACCTTCTGGCGGGTGCTGGTGCCCCAGATGTGGGTATATGCGCTGCCCGGTTTGGGCAATCTGTGGATGGTACTGATCAAGGCGACGCCGCTACTGTTTCTCCTCGGTGTCGAGGATATCGTCTATTGGGCGCGCGAGTTGGGCGGCTCCAAAACAACGCGCTTTACCGATTATCCGCATCCAGACTGGCGCATCTGGTATTTTCTGGCGCTTTTGGTGTTCTATCTCGCCTTCACTTATCTATCAGAAAAAGTGCTCGACCGGGTGATGAACCGGCTGACGCGCGGGCAGGCCACCACGGGCGGCGAAGCGCAGAGGAAGATGGTGTGAGTTGCATCCAGACCATTCAGGACTATGGCCTGCGCGCCATCGGCATCGGAGAGCGCCTGCTCCCGCGTGAGGATTTCACCCTGTGCGAGCAATTCACCCTGATCGGCTCGGGTATGATCTGGAACGTGTATTTCGGCCTCACCGCACTGGTGCTGGGGTTTTTCTTTGCAACGGCGCTGGCACTGGGCAAGGCCAGCCCGCGCAAGATCATACGCAAACCCTCTGAATGGTTCATCTTTATCTTCCGGGGCTCGCCGCTGTTCATCCAGTTCTTCTTTGCCTATTTCCTGTTTCTCAGTCTCAAGTCCCAGCATCCCCTCTTTGATCCGCTGACCTCTGCCGCTTTGGGCGCGCTGATCGTCCTGTTCTTCAACACCTCCGCCTATTCCGCCGAGATTTTCTATGGCGCGCTGCAATCCATCCCCAAAGGCGATGTGGAGGCGGCAGATGCCTACGGCCTGTCCGGCTGGTCGCGGTTCAAACGGGTGATCTGGCCCACCATGATGCGGCTGGCCTGGCCCGCCTATACCAACGAGGCGATTTTTTTGTTTCACGCCACGACGCTGGTCTACATCTCGGGCTTTCCCGCCTCCCAGCAGCGCGGCGATGCGCTCTATTACGCCAGCTATTTCGCGGACAAGACGTTCAACCCGTTTATCCCCTACCCCATTCTTGCCGGCTATTTCATCTTGCTGACACTGGTGGTGATTTCGGCCTACGGGCTGGTGAACCGTCGCCTTAACCGGCATTTGCCTTCCGCAAACCGCCAAAAAATACGCTTGCGTCCCAATCTGATACGGTAGTATTAATAATTTGATCAAATCCCGCGGCGCTGGCCGCAGGCGTCGGTTGCGCTCTAATTCCAGAGCGCTTTGACATATGCCAGCGCACCAAACTGGTGACCTATGCATAACTGGCTTCGTAAAAACCCCTCCGTCCGTACAATCCGTGTGGCCGCTGCCGATCTGAACGGCGTGGCGCGCGGCAAACGTATTCCCACCCGCTTTGCAGACAAAGTGGCGATAGAGGGCACGCGCTTTCCCTTTTCGGTCCTCAATCTCGACATCTGGGGCGAGGATATTGAGGACAGCCCGCTGGTGTTCGAGGCGGGCGACCGTGACGGGGTGCTGAAGCCGACCGAGCGGGGGTTTATGCCGATGCCGTGGCTGGAAGCACCGACTGGCCTACTGCCGATCTGGATGTTCCACGAGGATGGCCGCCCCTACGGCGGCGACCCGCGCCATGCCCTGCGCGCTGTGCTGGACCGCTTCAAGGCGCGTGGCCTGACGCCTGTTTGCGCGGTCGAGCTGGAATTTTTCCTGATTGATGACAGTGGTCGCAAGCTGCAAATCCCGCAATCGCCCCGCTCGGGCAAGCGCCGCAAAGGGGCCGAGACGCTGTCGATCCGTGCGCTCGACCAGTTCGACGAATTCTTCACAGCGCTTTATGATGCCTGCGAGGAAATGGACATTCCCGCCGATACCGCCATCTCGGAGGCCGGTCTGGGCCAGTTTGAAATCAATATGATGCATTGCGATGACGCCCTGCGCGCCGCCGATGATGCGTGGCTGTTCAAGATGCTGGTCTGCGGCCTTGCGCGGCGCCACGGTTTTGCTGCCAGCTTTATGGCCAAACCCTATGCGGATTATCCCGGCTCCGGTCTGCATACGCATTTCTCTGTGCTGGATGCCGAAGGCAATAACGTTTTCGACAATGGCGGACCTGAAGGCACGGACATCATGCGCCATGCGGTTGCGGGCTGTATGGAAGCGATGCCCGGCTCTGCGTTGATCTTTGCACCCCATGCCAACAGTTTTGACCGGATGGTGCCGGGCAACCATGCGCCCACCGGCGTCAGCTGGGCCTACGAGAACCGCACATCATCCATCCGCATCCCGTCGGGCAACCACAAGGCCCGCCGGATCGAACACCGCGTATCGGGCGGCGATGTGAACCCCTATCTGATGCTTGCCGCTGTGCTGGGCGCCGCCATCAACGGCATTGAAGACGGCAAAGAGCCGCCCGCGCCGATCACTGGCAACGCCTATGAGGCCAATCTGCCGCAGATCCCGCATACTTGGGCCACGGCCATCGACACCTTCCAGAATGACGCGTCCATCGCGCGGATTTTTGACCCCGAGCTGATCCAGAACCTTGTGCTGACCAAGCGGCAAGAGCTACACTTTATGGAAGAGCTGAGCCCGGCCGAGCAGGTCGAAATTTATCTGGATACGGTATAAAAATGAAAATCGGTATTCTGCGCACAGGCCATGCGCCCGACGGCTTGATCGACACGATGGGCAATTACGACACCATGTTCGAGCGTTTGCTGGATGGGCACGACTTTACATACCAGACCTTCTCCGTGGTTGACGGCGAATTTCCCGATGGCCCGCAGAATGCGGATGGCTGGCTGATCACCGGCTCCAAACATGGCGCTTACGAGGATCACGCGTGGATACCACCGCTGGAGGCTCTGATCCGCGAGATCCACGCAACCGGCAAACCCATGATCGGCGTTTGTTTTGGCCACCAGATCATCGCGCAGGCGATGGGCGGCACGGTGGAGAAATACAAAGGCGGCTGGTCTGTCGGGCCGACAGAATACACGCTGGACGGTGCACCTGTCACACTGAACGCATGGCATCAGGATCAGGTAACACAGCTGCCCGACACCGCCCGCGTGGTTGGCAGCTCGGATTTCTGTGCCCATGCCATGCTGGCCTACGGCGACAGCATCTGGACACTTCAGCCGCATCCCGAATTCAGTCCCGCCTTTATGGACGGGCTGATCAAGACACGCGGCAAAGGCGTGGTGCCCGATGACCGGCTTGACGCTGCAACTGCAAAGATCTCCACCTTTCTGAACACCACTGACATCGCCAGCCATATGGCGCAATTTTTCAAAAGCAAAGCGAGGGCCTGATGGCCGATTGGCAAGACCAGCTGCCCGAGGCAGCGCGCGAATTCCTCAAAGACCGGCGGTTGGACGAGGTTGAATGTATTGTCCCCGACCTGCCCGGCATTGCCCGTGGCAAAGCGGTGCCCGCATCAAAATTTGCGCGGCAGGACAGCTTTCATCTGCCCGACAGCATTTTTTACCAGACCATTACAGGCGAATGGGGCGAAGCCGCAGGGGCTGAAGGATTTATCGAGCGGGACATGGTTCTGCGCCCCGATATGTCCACCGCCACGGCCGCCCCCTGGACCGCCGACTGGACGCTGCAAATTATCCATGACGCCTATGACCGTGACGGCAACGCCATTCCCTACAGCCCGCGCAATGTGCTCAAACGTGTGGTCGAGCTGTACCGCGCCGAAGGGTGGGAGCCGGTTGTGGCGCCAGAGATGGAGTTCTATCTGACCGCGCGCAATCTGGACCCCTCGCAAGAAATCAAGCCGATGATGGGCCGCTCGGGCCGCCCTGCTGCGGCGCGGCAAGCCTATTCGATGACGGCTGTGGACGAGTTCGGCCCCGTTATCGACGATATCTATGACTTCGCCGAGGCGCAGGGCTTCGAGATTGACGGCATCACGCAAGAAGGCGGTGCGGGCCAGTTGGAGATCAATCTGCAACACGGCGATCCGGTCAAACTGGCCGACGAGGTGTTCTATTTCAAACGCCTGATCCGTGAAGCAGCGATGCGCCATGATTGCTACGCCACCTTTATGGCCAAGCCCATCGCGGACGAACCGGGATCGGCCATGCACATCCACCATTCCGTGCTGGATGCCGAGACCGGCAAAAACCTGTTCTCGGATGCCGAGGGTGGCGAGACGGAAGCGTTTATGCACTTCATCGCCGGGTTGCAAAACCACATGCCCGCAGCCCTTGCCGTGATCGCACCCTATGTGAACAGCTACCGCCGTTATGTGAAAGACCACGCAGCACCGATCAATCTGGAATGGGGCCGCGACAACCGGACCACGGGCATCCGCGTGCCACTGTCCAGCCCTTCGGCGCGGCGGGTGGAAAACCGTCTGGCGGGCATGGATTGCAACCCTTATCTGGGCATAGCTGCATCGCTGGCCTGTGGGTATCTGGGCCTCAAGGAAGGCAAGATGCCCCTGCCCGAATTCAAAGGCGATGCCTATGAGGGCGATGGTGACATTCCCCGCACGATGGGTGAAGCACTGGATGTGCTGGCGGAGTCCAAAGCCCTGCACGAGGTTCTGGGGCCGGAGTTTATCCGTGTCTACTCCATTGTAAAAGCTGCGGAATATGAAGAATTCCTGCAAGTCATCTCGCCTTGGGAGCGTGAACACTTGTTGCTGAACGTCTGATGAACCTGCTCTATGCCAATGACCAACGGGGAGAGTATCCGCCCAGCTGGTATGCCGCTACTGCCACCCCTTCAGCGGCTTACGGGCCGTTGAAGGGCGCGCATAAGGCGGATGTTTGCATTGTCGGTGCGGGCTATACCGGACTGTCCGCAGCGCTGCATCTGGCACAGGCGGGGCGCCGCGTGATCTTGCTGGACGCCCAGCGTGTGGGGTTTGGTGCCTCGGGGCGCAATGGCGGGCAGTTGGGGTCAGGCCAGCGGGCTGAACAGGGCGCGCTGGAAGCGATGGTGGGTGGCAGCGCTGCGGCGCGGCTGTGGGATCTGGCCGAGGATGCCAAGGCGCTGGTAAAATCCCTGATCACCCAGCATGCGATTGACTGTGATCTGAAACCGGGTGTGGCGTGGACAGGCTCGACTGATTCCGAGGTCCGGCATTTGCATGACTATGCCGCGCATCTGGCCACAAAATACGGCTATGACCGGATCGAGACGCTGGATCACGCGGCGCTGCAACAGGTCTGCCCTTCGCCTGATTATTGCGGCGGTATACTGGATATGGGCGCGGCGCATCTGCATCCCCTGAACCTCGCACTGGGTTTGGCGCGTGCTGCTGTGGCAGCAGATGTTCAGGTATACGAGCAGAGTGCCGTGCATAATATTGATGAAGGCACCCCCGCGACCGTGCGCACCGAGGGCGGGCATGTCGTGGCAGATCATGTGATCCTCGCCTGCAACGGCTATCTGGGCGGGCTGAACCGCCGCGTGGCTGCCCGCGTGATGCCGATCAACAATTTCATCGCCGCAACAGAGCCGCTTGGCGAGCGTATCAAGGATGTGTTGCCGCGCGATGTGGCGGTGGCCGACAGCCGCTTTGTGGTGAACTACTTCCGGCTTAGCACCGATGGCCGCCTGCTGTTCGGCGGCGGCGAGAGTTATGGCTACCGCTTTCCTGCGGACATTGCCGCCAAAGTGCGCAAGCCGATGTCGGTTGTCTTTCCACAGCTTAGGGACGTGAAAATCGACTATGCTTGGGGCGGCACACTGGCCATCACGATGAAGCGGCTGCCGTACCTCATGCGCGAGAAAAACATCCTCTCGGCTTCGGGCTATTCCGGTCACGGGGTCGGCACTGCCACCCATGCGGGGCAGTTGATGGCGCGGGCCATTCAGGGGGATGGTGACGGGTTTGACACGCTGGCGGCCCTGCCCACCACGCCCTTTCCGGGCGGGGCCGCGGTGCGCGCGCCGCTTTTGGTGCTGGCGATGAGCTGGTATGCCCTGCGGGACCGCTTAGGGTTCTAGCAAACGTAAAAAAAAGCGGGCCTGAACCCGCCTTGTTACCGTTTAAAACCTATAGATTACTTCAGCTTTGACAGCTTCTCTTGCAGCTCTGCCAGCTGGCGCTTGATCGCGGCCAGATCTTCACCACTCCCGGATTGCTTTTTGTCCGGCTGGGGGGCTACGCCGCCTTTCCAGCCGCCGGTCATCGCTTTCAGGAAGGCTTCCTGCTGGGCCTGCATCGCATCAAAACCGGGCATTTTGGATAAGGGGTTCAAGGTCGTGATGTTTTCCATCACCTTGGCCTGACCATTTTGCAGCATTGCAAACGATTGCTCCAGAAACGCAGGCACAACGCTAACCTTACCGGTCATATAGCTGCGCACCAGATCGTTGAGCACATCAACGGGCAGAACGCTCTCGCCGCGGCTTTCATGCTCTGCGATGATTTGCAGCAGATACTGGCGCGTCAGGTCGTCACCGGATTTCAGATCAATGATCTGCACTTCGCGCCCGTCACGAATGAAGCCCGCGATGTCTTCCAGCGTCACATAGTCACTTGTCTCGGTATTATAGAGGCGCCTGCTGGCGTATCTCTTGATCAGAAGGGGTTTGCCCGTCTGTGTCATGTAAGTTCCTCCGCAAGCGATGTGCTGCATGTGCAGCCTAGACGCCGCATGCGCAAAAAGGAAGGGCGAGCTGCATGCAACTCACCCTTCCTTTCATCCCGCCCCCCAAAGGAGAGCGGTCAATCTGGAAAACCAGACTTACTTTGTTGGTGCTGTCGCTTTTTTCGCAGCAGCTTGTGCGTCGGATGTCGCTTTGGTCATTGCTGTCTGTGCTTCGGCGGACATGTCCTTGCCGGCAGCCATCATCAACTCGACTGTTTCCATCTGAACTTTTTTCGCAACTTCAGCGAAAGCAGCCATGTGCTCGGAAGCAGCTTCGGAGTAAGCTGTTGCGAAATCAGTCATTGCTTTTGCGTAATCTGCTGGCTCGGTCTTGGCTTTTGCCATTTCGGACAGTTTTGCAACGGTGTCTTTTGTCCACTTGGAGGAAATCTCTGTGGATTTCTCGACTGCTGTCAGGGCAACGCCGGACAGTTTTTCGTTCAGTGTTGCGGATGTCTTGAAGGACGAGTCCATTGCGGATGTGTCCACTTTGAATGCACCCATCATGTCTTTGAGCATTGCGGTCATGTCTGGTGTTGTTGCGTTTGCCATTGGAGTAGTCCTTTGTTTGCACCGTGGCGGCATCATCGCCGTACCGGAATTTCTGTTCGCATTCCCTTGGGTCACCCAATTCGCTGCGTCTGCAAACTTTCTACATGCTGCGGTGCGGCATTGCAAGCTTTTTCTGCACCGCAGCATTCACTCGGAACTGTTTCCGATCTGCGTTAAATTTCAGCCCCTTGCCTTTACGGCAACATAGGTGCCCGGTGCGTCGCACAAAATTTCCTGCCCCCCTGCACCGGGCATACGGGCGGGAATCATCTCGCCTGACTGCGGTTTCAGCCACGATTCCCAGCGCGGCCACCACGAGCCTTCGGTAAAGGTGGCCCCTGCCTGCCAGTCCTCATGGCCCAGCGACAGATCCATGTTGATGTAATGGCCATATTTGCCCTTGCTGGGGGGATTGACGATGCCCGCGATATGCCCTGACTGGGTCATGATGAACGTCTTGTCTGTGCTGCCCATCTTTTGCACGCCGCGATAGCTGTCTTTCCAGGGTGCGATGTGGTCCGTCTCGCAGGCAATGGCGCAGAGCGGCACATCGACCTCGTCCAGCACCAGATGCGCGCCGCACAGATCATAACCGCCATCAGCCAGCTGGTTGCCCTGACACAGCCCGCGCAAATACTGCATCGCCATTTTTGCGGGCAGGTTGGCGCCGTCTCCGTTCCAATAGAGCAAATCGAAGGCGGGCGGCGTCTCGCCCATCATATAGCTTTTGACCGCAGGCCCGTAGACCAGATCATTCGAGCGCAGGAAGGAGAAAGTACGCGCCATCACGATCGAGGGCAGAATACCTTTCTGCGCCGTCTCCGCCTCGATCCCGTCAATGAAATCATCGGTCAGAAAGGGCTGGAATTCACCTTGATCTGAGAAGTCAGTGAGAGCCGTGAAGAAGGTGGCGGATTTTACCGACCTATCGCCGCGCTGTTTGAGCAGGGACAGCGTCAGGCTCAGCGTGGTGCCGGCGATGCAATAGCCCACAGCGTTCAGCTGCTTCTCGCCTGTGATCTTCTTCACCTGCTCGAACGCGGCCAGATAACCTTCCAGCACATATTCATCCATGCCGACATCGCGGTAGCTGGGATCAGGGTTGACCCATGACACCATAAACAGGGTATAGCCCTGATCCAGCACCCATTTCACAAAGGAGTTCTGCGCCTTGAGGTCGAGAATATAGTATTTGTTGATCCAGGGCGGAAAGACGACCAGCGGCGTGGCGTGCACCTGATCGGTTGTCGGCGTGTACTGGATCAGCTCGAACATCCGGTTGCGGAACACAACCTTGCCGGGGGTGGTGGCGATATTGCCGCCCAGTTGAAACGCGCTCTCGTCGGCCAGACGCACGATCATCTCGCCGTGGTTGGCCTCCAGATCCCCGATCAGATTTTCCAGCCCTTTGATCAGGCTCTCGCCTTCGGTATCCACCGCGCGCTGCAGCGCATCGGGGTTGGTGGCCAGAAAATTGGTCGGGCTCATCATGTCGATGATCTGGCGGGAGAAGTACTTGAGCCGCTGCTTCTCGCGCGGCTCCATGTCCTCGACATCCTCCACCGCCTGCGACAGTGCCTCGGCATTCATCATGTATTGCTGTTTGACGAAGTTGAAATAGGGGTGCTGCTCCCACAGGGGGTTGGCAAAGCGGCGGTCGGTGGCGGTGCGGTCTTCTGGCGCGCTCAGCGTGCCTTTGGCCAGCGCCTGCTGCGCCTCGACGAAATGGGTGACCGATTTGGTCCAAAAGCCCAGCTGGTGCTCGATCAGTTTGGCGGGATTCGTCATCGCCTCCTGAATGTAGGCTTTCGCGGCTTTGGTAAAAAGTTCCTGATTCGGGGCATCCAGGGCTGCCTGATGGGTGTGCCGGTTGGCCAGAACCGCCGTCAGACGCTCGCGCAGTGCCTCAACTTTGTTCATGTTGTGTGTCATACGTGCAAGGGATTCAGCGGAAGGTTCATCAGTCTTCGAGGAATTTGTTGTCATCTTAATGCTTCCATCCTATGTTTGCACTTGCAGCATTTTCGCAATCGGGGCTTTTGTCGGCACCTTAATGTGAGTGTAGCCCGTGTTTGGGCTTTGAGACAGGAGTTCCGCAATGCGCTTTATGGCAGCTTACGACATGATGGAGACAATCCGAAACACTAATGAGTGGATGGGGGCATCCGCAAAGGCAATCGCCGCATATCCCGCTTTTGCCATGATGCCCAATCCGGCGCTGGAAATGCTGGGCGCATGGGGCGAGGTGACAGAGCGCACGTTCAGCCGCATGGCCGTGAAGCCAGACTGGAACATCCCGCCCTTCGTGGGCTCCAGCGGCACGGACCGTACTGTATCCGTAGATGTGGAACTAAAAGGCGACTTTGGCGACCTGATCCACTTCAACGTGCAGGGCCGTACCGCGAAGCGCCGCAAGGTGCTGCTGGTGGCGCCCATGTCCGGCCATCACGCGACGCTTCTGCGCTCGACCGTGATCAGCCTGCTGCCCGACTGCGATCTGTATATCACCGAGTGGCACAACGCGCGTGACATCCCCGTGAGTGCGGGCAAATTCGATATCGAAGACTACACCATGCGTCTGGTGGATTACATGCGCCACCTCGGCCCCGACACCCATGTGATTGCCGTCTGCCAGCCTGCCCCGCTTGCCCTTGTCGCCACCGCCTATCTGGCAGAGGAAGACCCGAAGGCGCAGCCCAGCAGCATGACCCTGATCGGCGGCCCGATCGACCCGAGTGCCGCCCCCACCGAAGTGACCGATTTTGGCCATTCCGTGACCATGGGCCAGCTTGAGCAGTCGATGATCCAGCAGGTCGGCTTCAAATACAAAGGTGTGGGCCGCAAGGTCTATCCGGGCCTGTTGCAGCTCAGCTCTTTCATCTCGATGAACATGGATACGCACAAAGACGCGTTCACCAACCAGATCCAGCGCGTAGCCAAAGGCGAAGCGCACGAGCATGACAAGCACAACAAATTCTACGACGAATACCTGTCTGTGATGGACATGCCTGCCGAATTCTACCTCTCCACCGTTGACCGTATTTTCAAAGAGGGCGAGATTGCCAAGAATGAATTTACCATCAATGGCAAACGGGTGGATATCGGCAAGATCACAACTGTGGCTGTGATGACTATTGAAGGCACCAAAGACGATATTTCAGCCCCCGGCCAGTGCATCGCAGCGCTGGCGCTGTGTACCGGTCTGCCGCCAGAGAAAAAGGCAAGCCATGTGGAAGACGGTGCCGGCCACTACGGTATTTTCGCGGGCAGAAGCTGGCGCGACAATATCCGCCCGCTGGTGATGGATTTCGTGGACGACCATGAAAAGCAGACCCCTCCCGGTTTCCGCCGCAAGCAGATTGCGGAAAAGAAAGCCGGCAAGATCAAAGCGGCCTAAGCGTCGACAAAGCCTGTCCTTTGCCCGCCTTGCATGGTGGATCAAAGGGCAGGCTTTTTCTATTCCACAGACGCTTTGACGCTATTGCAGAACGTAAGGCTGGCGCATCCATTCGCGCAAGGCGGCCGTAGTTTCCTCTGGCTGCTCCAGCGTTGGCAGATGGCCCGAATTTTCCAATATGCGTAGTTTCGCATAGGGAATTAACTCTGCCATAAACTCATGCCGTCTAACCGGACACAGAGTGTCATAGGCACCGCACATGATCAGCGCGGGCACCTTGCAGCGGCGCAATGTGCCTTGCTGGTCCTTGCGGCGCTGCATGGCGCGGGCTTGTCGGATATAAACCTCCGGTCCCAGGGTCCGTGCCATATCCAGAACCAGTGCCAGCACTTCGCCCCTGTAGGGTCCGGGGGCAAGCGTGGCAGGCGTAATCTCGTCCCGGATGACCTCGTCCATCCGGCCAGAGCGTACCTTGATAATCTGCGGCTCGCGGTTGGCGGCCACCACAGGGGTTTCAGCCAGTGGATGCGTGTCAATCAACGCAATGCGGCTGACACGGTCGGGGGCACGGCGCAGAATTTCCATCGCCACCACGCCGCCCATCGACAGCCCCGCAAGTGCAAAACGTTTCGGCAGAATGTCCAGCAGGCCTGAGGCAATCTCCTCGATCCGCTCGCCCTGCGTCACGGGGGCAACCATCACGGCGGTATCACTGGAAAGCTCTGCGATCTGCGGACCGAACAGGCGCGCGTCACACATCATGCCCGGCAATAAGACCAACGCCTCTTTCATAGTGAATGTCTGCTCCGGTTGCCCTGCCCCCTTGTGAATGCCGTGCTGCGTGCGCGGGCGCAAGCCCTCAGGGGGCTGCGATGCCGCGCAACGGGGGGAAATCCGCGTATCGCGCCGCACGGGTGGCGGTATCTTCGTCCGGCGCATCGCCTGCGCGCAAAAGCATGCCGCGCGGCGCGATATAGCTGCTGATCGTGCGCAGCGGCTCCGAGCGCCAGACCAGATTGAACGCTGCCAGTTTCGGGAAAAACCACATTTCGGAATAGGGCAGATGGTCATGTACCCACCACGCCAGATCGCGCCAGTCACGGCCCTGCGCATATTGGTCGGCAAACCACGGGACCACCAGCGAGGTGCCGGCAATGGCGCGGTTGGGTGTATCCCAGATATGACATTCCATCGGATTGTCGCTGCGTGCGCAGTTCAGGTTATTTTCATTTCCATAAGTGTTCAGCCCCTCCGAGCGGTAGCCGGAGCGGATGGCAATGCGCCCGAAAGTCTCTTGCAGCGGGTCCAGCAAATCCTTGCACAGGCGCGTGCCATGGGCGATGGCGCGGCCGGGATCGTTAGGGATATTGGGGATACCGTGATAGGCGCTGATCTCGCTCATCAGGAAATCACGCATGTAGAAATGTTTTGACAGACGCAGGCGGCCAAGGTTTTCGAGGCCGCGCATACTGGCAGGTTTGCGCATCAATAGCCGTTCCAGCGGAATGCGCCAGCATCGGACAAAGGCGAATAAGGATTATGGGCCACTTCCCAGATGTTGCCTTCGGGGTCTGCGAAATACCCGTGATGCCCCCCCCAAAACACATCCGCCGCAGGTTTCAGGATACGCCCGCCTGCGGCTTTGACCTTCGCCAGCAAGGAGGCGACGCCCTCTTTCGTCCGCACGTTATAGCCCAGTGTTGTGGCCCCGCGCCCCAGCTCCGCCACCGGCACGCCGATATCCTCTGCCAGCTTTTCGAGCGGATAAAGGCCCAGCGTCTGGCCGATCAGATCAAAGGCGATGATCCCCTCCTCGCTGTCCACCCGTTGCCATCCCAACGCCTCATAAAACGCGGCTGTGGCCTCCATGTGGCGCACGCCAAGGGTAATCAGGCTGATCCGTTGGTCCATCAGTATTCCTCCACCACTGATGCCTCCTCGACCGCCTTTTCGATCAGGTCCAGACAGTCGCGGGTTGAAAAGCGGTGATCGGCATCCTTGACCAGCAACAACTGGCAATCGGTGCTGGCGATGTGGTCCAGCAGGCGCGTGGCAGTCGCCACACTCACCGCCGTATCCGCCGTACCTTGCAACATCCGCACGCGGAACGGCAGTTCCAGCGGGTCACGCAGTACCAGATGGTTGCGCCCGTCTTCGACCATGCGTTTGGTCACCACATAAGGTTCCATATAATCCGACGCCAGCTCGACGCGGCCCGTCTGCTCCAGCTGCGCTTTTTGCGCCTCGTCAAAGCTGTCAAACCAGCCGTCTTCGGTGAAATCGGGCGAAGCGGCAATGGTAACCAGCCCGCAGATCCGGTCGGGCCGCGCCCGCGCCAGCAGCAGCGCCTGCCAGCCCCCCATGCTGGAGCCGACAGCCACAATCGGGCCTTCCGTCAGCGCATCCACAACCGCCAGCGTATCCGCGTGCCAGTCCCCGATGCAGCCTTCCTCAAACGTGCCCGAGGATTGACCGTGCCCCGAATAGTCAAACCGCAGGAAGGCGCGCCCTTTGGCCTGCGCCCAATCCTCCAGATGCACGGCCTTGGTGCCTTGCATATCGGATTTCAGCCCGCCGAGGAAGACCACACAGGGGCCGATCCCTGCCGTGAAATTATAGGCAATTTTACGCCCTTGGTCGGTCGCCCGATACGCCGGCT
>Ga0163215_100524_pt1 | contig 59727 bp, 53 predicted proteins | sample SynspAceP_FD_185934 | JGI IMG/M metagenome (GOLD analysis project Ga0163215, IMG submission 185934) | Saline lake microbial communities from Ace Lake in Antarctica - Synechococcus sp. Ace-P (Hybrid Assembly) | ecosystem: Environmental > Aquatic > Non-marine Saline and Alkaline > Saline | place... | reverse complement strand
GGCAGTGGGTGTAGGGGTCATGGGTGGGGTCATGGGTGGGGTCATGTGGGTGGTCATGTGGCTTGACGTGGCTCTTTTACGTTGAAATCAGGAAAACGATGCGGAGAAAGAAACAGGTGGGTCATCTGTATTTGCTACGATGAAACGGCAACAGTGCAATACCTTCTATTTTAGAGCCAGTTAAACGCTTGTCTTGGTTGAATGCTAGATGATGTTTCGTCACGCCCTAGATCCCCTCTTTCAGCCAGCTCATTTGTTGGTGGTCAGTGACCGTGCGTTGCCTTTGTTTCAAGCCATGCCCTCGGCTTTGCGGGATTGCACGACTCGGGTGGATTTTGAGCCGGGCCAGCCGCCGAGGATACCTGCCCAGCTAGCCGGTGTGAAACCGCCACAACGACTGGATCTGGCGGTGCTCTGCGTGCCACCGCTGATGATTGAGGCCACGCTTGCTGCCTTGGTGGTGCACCAGCCACAGGCGGTGATCGTGATGGCCCATGACGTGATTGACCCCGACCCCAAAGAGACGCGTCGGGTGTGTGACGAATGGGCGCGCGTTAACCGCAGCGCTTTGCTGGGGCCTTTTTCGTTTGGATTGCAGCGTCCTCACCAAGGGCTCAATCTGAGCCTGCATCCCTTGCTCGCGAGGCCTGGACGGGCGGCCTTGGTGGCACAGTCTAGAACGGTGATGGCGGGGGTCATGGACTGGGCGGATGATGTTTTTATCGGCTTCTCTACCACCATTGCGTTGAGCGACCAGGGGGTGACGCGATTGCCGCAGGTACTTGATTACCTAGCGAGCGATCCGCGTACCGACAGTATCGCGATCTATCTGGAAGATATCGGAAATGGACGTGAGTTCATGAGTGCGATCCGGGCGGCGGCCACGATCAAACCGGTGGTGGTACTTAAGTCCGGTGCGGCCAACGAACCCTTACATGCTGATTTGGCTTTTGATGCTGCGCTTCGGCGGGCGGGTGCGGTGCGCGTGGCCTACTTTATTCAGTTGTTCTCGGCCTTGAAAGTATTTGGCTACACCCGCCGGCCCATGGGGCGGCGGGTTGTGGTCTTCTCTAATGGCGAGGGACCAGCGCAATTGGCGCTTGACTTGGCTGTTGAAGGCGGGCCCATCAAAAAAGCCATGCTCAAACCGCAAACCTTGTGGCGGCTCGGCAAATGGTTGGAGCCCGGCTCGGTGACTCACAACCCGGTCGTTTCTCACCAACCGTTGACCAGTACGTTGGTCAATGAAGTCATGGCGGCGCTGCTCGCCGATGAAAACGTCGAGGGGGTTCTGGTGGTGCTGGCCCCGGATCGGCGCACGGACTTTACTGACGTTGCCGCGGCATTGGCGTTGCTAGCCCCCAAAGCACACAAGCCGGTGGTAACTTGTTTTATGGGGGATGCGGGGATGCGTCCGATTCGACGCATCCTCGACCAAGCCGGTGCATCGGCATTTCGCACGCCTGAATCGGCGGCCAACGCGTTTGGTATTTTGGCGCGCTATCGCGACAGTCAGCAGCTGCTGTTGCAAATCCAACCGACCGAACCAACCCATGAAAGGCCAGATGTTGCTGGCGCACGCCGCTTACTCGCTGAGAAGATCAGCCAAGGGGTGGCTGAGTTGACCGATCAAGACGCCTGGTCTTTGTTGTCATGCTTTCACGTGCCGCTAAAGCCGTTAGCACCAGAAACAGACCAGCCGCTGTCACTGTCGGATGTGCCGAGTGCGATCTCGGTGATGCGAGACAAACGGTTTGGACCGGTGATCCGGTATGGCGCGGGCGGGGCACTTGGCGCGTTTTCTCCGGGTCAGGCAGGGGCTGATTTGGCGCCGTTAAATCACGTTTTGGCTGAACGGCTGGTTCAACGCAGCGAGTTTTGGCAAAAACAATCACGGGCGCATTTTCCGCCCTTGGTTTTTAAGCAATTATTGATGGCTTTGGAATTGATCTCGGACTTGGTCAGCGAGTGCCCGGAAATCACCGCGTTGCGTTTGGACCCGATCGTGGTGCGCCACAATGCCCTCAAAGTGGCGCACTTGACCATGACCTTGGATGGCGAAGGCATGGGAAAAGACCCGGCGCTCCTGGGCTATCCCCACATGGCGATTCATCCCTATCCCCGTCAATGGGTGCAGCGACTAGCGATTGGGCAGGATCAAGAGGCCGTTTTACGTCCCATTCGTCCCGACGACGCGCAGGCCTTGCAAGACTTTATTCGCCAGCTTTCTGAGCAAGCCCGTTACATGCGCTTTGTTTCGATGATGCGCGAATTAACCCCACGCATGTTGTCGCGCTACACACAAGTTGACTATGACCGCGAGTTGGCGTTGGTGGCCACGGTGCGCAGTCGGGACAGCGACCTAGCGCTAGATGAACACACGGATGGCACCCAAAGAATCATTGGGCTTGCGCACTACTTGCGTAACCCGGACGGGCGTGGTGCCGAATATGCCTTGGTGATTGCTGACGACTGGCAAAGCCATGGTCTGGGCCGCCGGCTGATGGCGTGTTTGATTGACGCCGCGCGTGAGCAAGGCCTGGGCTACATCGAAGGATTGGTGCTGGCCAACAACCGACCCATGTTGTCGTTGATGACGGGCTTGGGCATGGTTAACGAACCCGACCCAGATGACCCGGGTCTGCGTCGGGTTTGGTTGGCTTTGGATTCAGCGAGTCAGTAGGGTTTCGTGAATGAACCGGGCGATATCGGTGACTTCCTCAGGGCAGACGCTGTGCGGCATGGGGTAGGTGTGCCATTGCACGGCGTAGCCATTGGCGACCAATTGGTCTTTAGTGGCTTGACCGCGATCAAGAATCACCACGGGGTCTTGCGTGCCATGGCCAATAAAGATAGGGGTGTCTCGGTTGGCCGCTTGCCAGTGGGTGGGCGCTTGATCGGCAAGCGGCAGATAACCCGATAAGCAAATCAAACCAGCCAAGCGTTTGGGGTAGCGCAACCCGATGTGTAATGCCATGGCACAGCCTTGAGAAAAACCAGCCAACAGAATGCGTTCGCTGGGAATACCGCGCGCCAGTTCTTTGTCGATGGTGGTGTGGATGGCTTTTTCTGAGGCCAATATGCCGTCTTCGTCTTGATGCCCCACGAGACTGGCTTCAAAAATGTCGTACCACGACCGCATGACCATGCCGCCATTGATGGTGACCGGTTGGACCGGGGCGTGGGGGAAAACGAATCGAACAGCGACGTCCTTGGGAATTTGCAAAGCGGGCACCAAGGGGGCGAAATCGTTGCCATCAGCACCGAGCCCATGCAACCAGATGACACTGTGGGTAGGGTTGGCAGCGGTTTCGATTTCAACGGCGTCTAGGGCGGGTTGCGTGGTCACGGCTGGTTTCCTGATGGCATTGTGTTGTCGGGGTCGTGCGCTTGATCTTGGTCGGCGCTTGGGCCTGATGAGGAGGCTTTGATTGCTTGAAACAAGGCGCGGTAGTGCTTCTTTTGTGGGGCTTGTCCGGGCAATAGCGCTAAATTTTTGGCCTGCTCTTGGCGCGCCGCACGAATCAAAGAGCGTAGCGCTTGCACATCGGTTTCAGGGTGCGCGTCTAACCAAACGGTCAAGGCTTGGTCGTCGTTCATCAGCCGATCGCGGTCGCGCTCTAAAGCGTGCATGTAAGCGGTGTCGGCGTCGGAGCCTTTTTCCCAGGTTTCAAGCTGCTCAAAAATGGCTTGCGCGGGGGCATCGCGCATGAGCTTACCGACGTAATGGACTTGCCGCCGGCGCCCTTCGCGGCTCGGGGTTCGCTGCGCCAGTAGGATCGCATCTTCGAGTTTCTCGGAAATAGGTAGTTGTTTGACGCGCTCGGGGCTCAATTCAACCACCCGCTTGCCGAGGGCTAGCAAGGCGAGCATATCGCGCTTGACCTGAGACTTACTGGGTCTTTCAGGGGTTTGATCGGTGTCAATGGTGTCTAATTCAGTCATGGCCTGCCGCCGTTAATGTTCCTTCGCTATGATACGAGATCCGTCCCGTTCTGACGAAGAACTTGATTTTTACCAAAGAGAGACCGTATGCAACCACTGCCACACCGTGAACACCGAGCCGAGTTTGAGGCGCTAGTGACCGACGCTTTAACCTACGCCAAAACACTGGGTGCCACTGATGCGGCGGCGGAGGTTTCCGAGGGCCAGGGTTTGTCGGTGGGTGTGCGTTTGGGCGAGATTGAAACAGTCGAACAGACGCGTGATCGCTCATTATCAGTCACGGTCTTTGCGGGACAGCGCCGTGGTTCTGCGTCAACTTCAGATTTTTCAAGGCAAGCCCTTGAACAAACCGTTCAAGCGGCCTGGCACATTGCCAAATATACCGCTGAAGACCCCGCGGCGGGTCTGCCCGAAGAGAGTGATTTGTTGTTAACCCCAACCCCTGATCTGTCACTTTATCACCCTTGGGACGTGTCGGTGGAGAAAGCCGCCGACATGGCGCTTGAGGCCGAACAAGCCGCTCGGTCACTGGATTCGCGAATCACCAACTCAGAAGGTGCAGGCGTTGACTCCCAGGAAGGCCAGTTCGTCCTAGGCAACACACGTGGATTTTTGAATGGCTATCACTTTACGCGCCATGGCTTGTCGGTGGCACCGATCGCCGGACGTGGCAACAACATGCAGCGTGACTACTGGTATGTCAGTGACCGTCGGGCCGAGCGTTTAGCGGATCCAGCCGCGGTGGGTCGCTATGCGGCTGAGCGCGCTTTGGCGCGCCTGAACGCGCGGCGGTTATCAACCCGACAAGTGCCGGTGTTGTTCGAAGCACCCTTAGCCTTGGGTCTGCTCGGTGCGTTGACTCAAGCAGTCAGCGGCGGTGCGCTGTATCGGCAGACAACCTTTTTATTGGATTCCTTGGGTCAATCGATATTTCCGAGTCACATCACGATTGATGAGAATCCGTTTATCCCTGGCGCGATGGGTTCGGGGGCGTTCGACGATGAAGGGGTGCGCACGTGTCTGCGGCAAATTGTGTCTGCAGGCGAGCTGCAAAGCTATTTCTTGTCGTCCTACACGGCGCGCAAGCTGGGTTTGGCGACCACTGGCCATGCCGGTGGCTCGCATAACCTGAGGCTTTATTCCACTGAGACTCAATCGAGCGATAACTTTGAGGCGATGCTCAAGGAATTGGGTACGGGCCTATTGGTGACGGAACTGATCGGCCAAGGGGTCAACTACGTCACGGGCGACTACTCTCGTGGGGCGTTTGGTTATTGGGTCGAGAACGGTCAGATTCAGTACCCCGTTCAAGAAATCACGATTGCGGGTAATTTGAAAGACATGTTCCAGCAAATCGTCAAAGTCGGCGCCGACGAGGCGACTCGGGGCAGCAAAACCACGGGTTCGATTCTGATTGAACGGATGTCGATTGCTGGCACTTAGCACCGCTTGCGGGGGTAGACACGCCCTTCGGTCAGCAAGGTATCAGCCGATGTGTCCGCTAATATAGGCAAACCCCTGATTTTTATAGTAGAATTTCGTCCTCCTGATAGCAAATGTTGAGGGTCGGCTTCACCAGACCCGATTGTACGGACGATTAACAACGTCTCGACGATGGTCAACAGCGCGATTGGGAAAACCGTAGTGAGGATGGTCCTCACTCATCAATACATTGGAACCCCATCATGAAAACCTTCGTGGCAAAGCCGCTAGAAGTGACGCGTGACTGGTTCGTGATTGACGCAAAAGGCAAGGTTCTTGGACGTGTGGCCAGCGAAGTCGCACGCCGTCTGCGTGGCAAACACAAGCCAGAATTTACGCCGCACGTTGACACGGGCGATTACATCGTCATTATCAACGCAGCCGATATCGTTGTGACTGGTAACAAGGCGCAAGATAAGAAATATTATCGCCACACGTCATACCCCGGCGGTATTAAAGAGACGAACTTCTTCAAAATGCAAGAGCGGCATCCCGGGCGCGCGATCCAAAAGGCAGTTAAGGGCATGTTGCCCAACGGGCCATTGGGCTACGCCATGATTAAGAAGCTGAAGGTTTATGCGGGCGCTGAGCACCCACACACCGCTCAACAGCCTCAGCCACTCGACATCTAAGGACGCGACCATGATTGGTAATTGGAACTATGGCACCGGCCGCCGTAAAACTTCGGTGGCACGTGTATTTCTTAAAAAGGGCGCTGGCAATATCATCGTCAACGGCAAGCCCGTTGATGAATTTTTTGCTCGCGAAACCGGCCGTATGGTCGTGCGTCAACCGTTGGAACTAACGGGTCACCTCGAGTCGTTTGATTTCAAGATCAACGTCCATGGCGGTGGCGAAAGTGGTCAGGCGGGCGCAGTGCGTCACGGTATCACTCGCGCATTGATCGACTACGATGCCACGCTTAAGCCTTCGCTATCAAAGGCTGGCTTCGTGACTCGCGATGCCCGTGAAGTCGAACGTAAGAAAGTGGGCTTTCGCAAGGCCCGTCGTCGTAAGCAGTTCAGCAAGCGCTAATTTGCTTGGTGATTGGCTCGATGTCAGAGCAACAAAAGCCGCCCTCGGGCGGCTTTTGTTTATCTAGTGCCGACGTATTAGATATTAGATATTAGAATGAAGAGCTTGAAGCGCAAATGTTGAATTCAAAGGCAGCTATGCAGAACGCAGATAAAAAAATCAAGGTTGGTATTGTGGGTGGTACCGGCTATACCGGCGTGGAGTTGTTGCGTTTGTTGTCGCAACATCCCCAGGTGTCATTGACTGCGATCACCTCTCGCAAAGAGGCGGGTTTGGCGGTGGCTGAGATGTTCCCTAACCTGCGTGGCCATGTCGACTTGGCTTTCACGACACCGGAAGAAGCGGCGTTAAACACTTGTGACGTGGTGTTTTTTGCCACACCGCACGGTGTGGCCATGGCGCAGGCAAAAGCATTGCTAGACGACGGCGTTCGCATCATCGACTTGGCTGCCGACTTTAGGTTGCAAGACACCAAGGTGTTTGAGCAGTGGTACAACATGCCTCATGGTTGTCCGGATATCCTGCGTGAAGCGGTATATGGCCTACCTGAGATCAATCGACAAGCCGTTGCCAAGGCACGGGTGGTGGGCAACCCAGGTTGCTATCCGACCACGATCGTGTTGGGTTTGGCGCCGCTGTTGCAGCCGCAAAGCCTGATTGACCTCAGCGACATCATTGCTGATGCCAAGTCGGGTGTCAGTGGCGCTGGGCGTAAAGCCGGTGTCGGCACCTTGTTCTCTGAAGTCAGTGACAGCTTTAAGGCCTATGGCGTGGCGGGCCACCGGCACCACCCCGAGATTAAGGCGCAACTAGACTTGTTGGCGGGAGAGTCGGTTGGCTTGACCTTTGTTCCTCACTTGGTGCCCATGGTGCGTGGCATGCTGAGCACGATCTATGTCAAGCTGTTGCCGCACGCCAAGGACCAAGACTTACAAGCACTCTATGAAACGTTTTATCAGAATGAGACCTTTGTGGATGTGATGCCCGCGGGGAGTCAACCCGAAACGCGGTTTGTGCGGGCATCTAACCAATTGCGTTTGGCTTTGCACCGACCGCCTGGCCATGCCGATCGGTTGATCATTTTGGCTGTTCAAGACAATTTGATTAAGGGTGCTTCGGGTCAGGCTGTTCAAAATATGAACTTGATGTTTGATTTGCCTGAGGGCTTGGGCCTTTCGCAGATTGCTGTTCTGCCGTGAGGCTTGCGCTCGCGCGGACGCGAGCGGTGCCGTGACGGGCATAGAGAAAATAGAACAGCAGGGCCAAGGCAATCCAAATCGCGAACAGGGCATAAACAACCGCGCTCAAGTTGCTCAACAGGTAGAGGCAAGACGCGATGCTTAACAACGGCGTCACGGGATAGCCGGGCACGCGAAAGACGTTGCTGTTTTGAGCAAGCGGGGGTTGTTTCTGGCGCAAGAGTATCAAAGAAACGGCAACCGCTAAGAACACCACCAACGTGCCCATGCTCACCAATCCCCAAAGCACATGGCTCGGCAAAAACGCTGCCATGGGGGTGACCACGATTGCTGATAGCAGGGTGCATCGCGACGGAGAAAACGTGCGTTGATCCACTTTTTTGAGCCGCGCCGGTAGCATGCCGTCACGGGCCATCGCAAAGTAGATGCGTGCCTGCCCAAATAGTGCAATCAGCGTGACGCTAAAAATGGAAACCACGGCACCTAAGGCCAACAACACGCTGCTGAGTTTGCTTCCTGTGGCTTGTTGCAGAATGGCGGTTAAGGACGCTTGGCGACCGACAAAAGCGTCGGCAGGTTGCACACCGATGCTGCTCAAGGCCACCAATATATAGATGCTGGTGACAATGAATAGCGCCAAAGCCATGGCAATCGGAATATTGCGCTGTGGGTTGATGACTTCCTCACTGGCGTTTACCACGGCATCTAAACCGACAAAACTGAAGAAAATAATCGCCGCTGCTGAGCCGATGCCTTCAAAGCCGTGTGGCATGAAGGGAGAGAAATGCATCCGCGTAAAGACCTGCAAAGACATCGCCACAAAAAGCAGCAGGACCAATATCTTGGTGATAGTTAGGCAGGCGTTTAGCTTGGCTGATTCGTGGGAGCCACGAAATAGAATCAAGGCGCACAACCAGACCAATAGAGCGGCGGGTAGGTTGAAGTAACCATCGCCACCCCATTGCAGGCCAGCGACGTGGCTTTGAAACGGTGCTTGCCGCCACAGCGCCGGTATTTGAAACCCACTTAGCATTTCGATGAGCTCATTGAGGTAGCTACTCCAACCGACGGCGACAGCGGCACTGGCAATACCCCACTCCAAGATCAGGCACGCCCCGACTAGCACGGCCAAGCCTTCACCCATGGTGACGTAAGTGAAGGTGTAGGAAGAGCCAGAGACGGGCAGCGTGGTTGAAACCTCGGCATAACAAAGGGCCGTCAAGCCGGCGGTAATGGCGGCCAGTAAAAATGACAGCAGCACCCCTGGCCCGGCCAAAGGCACGGTTTCGGCCAAAGCAAAGAAGATGCCGGTGCCTAGGGTGGTGCCCACACCCATGAGGGTGAGTTGCCACAGGGAGAGGCTGCGCAGCAGCTGTTCTTGGGTCGATGAGTTGTCGGATGCGAGTGAAGCATCGCTCGCGGTGTTGGGATGGTTTTTTTTCTGGAAGAAATGCTTAAACATGTCGGCGTGGGTAGTTGTGGTCAAGTTGATGCCAGTAGCGGCGTTGGTTGGTGAGGTTGGTGAGGGTTAAAAATCGGTTGCAAAGTGTATTTCAAAATGGCAATGATCTCCAAATACGAAATTGAAATAAGATTTGATGAGTTGGCAGTAGAATGGCTCTACCGATCAAGCGTTTGTGTCTGCGTATGCCTAGCACTGCGCGCATTCCCTTGAAATCACTAGGGTTTATACTGACCTGGTGAATGTGTTGCCGTATTGTCAGACCATTGAAATGTTTTTTTAGTGTTGTGTGAATCGCAGCACGAGGAGTACTCATGAGCAATATGACCGAAACCGTGGATTTGCAAAGCCCCCCAACCCCCATCATTTTTACTGAGTCGGCGGCTGGCAAGGTCAAAGATTTGCTGATTGACGAAGGCAACGCCAACTTAAAGTTGCGCGTGTTCGTGCAAGGTGGTGGTTGTTCTGGATTTCAGTATGGGTTTACGTTTGACGAAGACGTGGCTGATGACGACACCGCTCTAGAAAAGAACGGCGTGCAGTTGTTGGTCGATCCCATGAGTTTTCAGTACTTGATTGGTGCTGAGATTGATTACAAAGAAGACTTGGAAGGTGCGCAGTTTGTGATTCGCAACCCCAATGCAACAACGACCTGCGGTTGTGGTTCGTCGTTCTCTGTTTAAAAGACTGGCGGGAAGTACAGTCTCATGCTTTGCAGTGACATGCACTGCAGTGAAACAGTAAGTCTAGATTTACGCGGGCCAGTGAGCGCCTAAAATGCGCCCACCCGCAGCACCGGTAACTTCAGGTAAGTTACCGGTTTTTTTTGTCTGGTGGGCCCAAGCAAGCCACGCAAATGCCATGGCTTCGACGTCTTGCACAGGCATGCCGAGGCTGTCGGTTGTGTCGACACGGCCGGCCCACTCGGCTTGTAGTTTCTCTAAAAGGGCGAGGTTTTTCGCGCCACCACCACAGACATACAGATCACCGGTTGATACGCCTTGCTGCGCCAGTGCGCGGGTGATGGTGCGAGCGGTGAGTGCTTGTAAGGTGGCTTGTATGTCCACGGGCGCCAGACTGGTTTGAATGCCTTGTTGGGCTTGTCGTTGGGTGAACTGGCTCAGGCGTAAATCAAGCCAATTGAGATTGAAATGATCGCGTCCTGTGGATTTGGGTGGGGGGGCGTCAAACCAAGGCTCAGAGCGCAAGATCCAGTCCAGTAATGCGGGTTGCACCTGCCCACGGCCGCCCCAAGCCCCTTCGCTGTCATAAGGTTGATCGGTGTGCCGTTGACACCAGGCGTCCATGAGAAGATTGGCGGGGCCGGTGTCAAAGCCTGTCACGGGCCAACCGGGTTGCAACAAGGTGGCGTTGCCAATGCCACCGAGATTCAAAATAATCCGGGTCTGATCACAGGCAAATAGCGCCTGATGAAAGATGGGTACGAGCGGGGCACCTTGGCCGCCACAGGCGACATCACGACTCCGAAAATCGGCGATGACATCGATGCCAGTGGCTTCTGCCAGTAAGGCAGGGGCATTTAATTGGATGGTGTAGCCGAGCTCTGGCCGGTGGCGTATGGTTTGCCCGTGTGCACCAATGGCGGCGATTTGCTTGGGAGAGAGGTGGCTTGTTTGTAATAGCTGTTCGACAGCTTGTGCGTATAACGCCACCAGGGCCTGACTGGCTAACGCGGCGCGGTGTAATTCATTGTCTGTGGGTGAATTTAAGGCGAGTAGTTCGCGGCGCAGGTCAGCAGGCATGTTGCGGTTGCTACGTGCGAGCAATGTAGGCTTGTCATCGGCATCCATGTGTATCAAGACGCCGTCTACGCCGTCTAGACTGGTGCCAGACATCAAGCCAATGTAGTGCGATGCCGACACGGACAACGAAGGGGTGGTGTCACGCATGGATTGGTTGGGGCCTATGTAAAACTAGTTCAGCGCGAGACGAGTTTTAACAAGTCGGGATCGGTTTTGTGGAGATCGGCGATTTTTTGTAGTTGCTCACGCATCGGCAGGGCGTTTTGGGCAAATTGCTGCTTTTGCTTGCCATCGAGCACCACCGCCTCAGGCATCTTGATGCCAAGCGGATCTACTGGCTTATCTTTAATGCGGAATTCGTAGTGTAGGTGGGGGCCAGTTGACCAACCGGTCGATCCGACGAAGCCGATCGTCTCGCCTTGCGAGACACGATCGCCGCGTTTCAACCCTTTGGCAAACCGACTTTGATGGGCGAATAGCGTGGTGATGTTGTTGGGATGACGCAGGATGATGGTCTTGCCATAGCCGCCCTGGGTTCCGATGAATTGCACCACGCCATCGCTGGTGGCGCGGATGGGTGTGCCGGTGGGTGCGGCAAAGTCAATGCCGTTGTGTGCGCGCCAGCGTTTGTGGATGGGGTGTTTGCGCATGCCAAACTTGGAGCTGATGCGTGTGAACGGAATCGCTGAGCGTAGAAAGGCCCCGCGTAGGCTTTTGCCATCACTGTCGTAGTACCCGCCGTTGCTGTCTTCGGGCTGAAACCAAAGTGCTTCAAAGCGTTTTTGATTGTTGATGAAATCAACCGCGAGCAGTCGCCCGGCGCCTGCTGGACGCCCTTCATGGCTACGGGTTTCATAGATCACTCGGAACTCATCGCCTTGACGGATATCCCTGATGAAATCGATTTTTCCGCCCAAGACCTCGGCAATTTGCATGGTGATGCCATCTGGGATGCCGGCGGCGTCAGTGGCACCGAATAGAGAGGAGTTGATCTGCCCGGCGGCAATATGCATCTGGGATTCGGTGTTGGCCTGCTTTTGGCCGGCGTCGAAGGTCCCATCGCCGGTCTTGGTCAGTTCCAAGTACTCGGTCAGGAAATCGCCTTTTTCTTCTAAGCTCGGCGTGTGGTAATAACGCAGCCACTTCAGGCCGCCGTCTTGATCCAGGGAGGCTTGCACGGTTCGACCAGGCACAAGGCGATGAGCGGCGTTACGGGTGTCTTTGTTGGCGATGATGAAAGTCATCAGGCCGTTTTCTTCGATCGTCAGACGCGACAAGATGCTGGCAATGGTGTCGCCGGACTGGATGCGTGTTTCCAATCGATACTCATCTGCTTGATTGGCCGCTGTTGTGGCGTCAGTGGCAGACAACGAGGAGGGCGAAGGTGAGTGCGAGGGCAGGGGCAGCGAGAAGGAATCAGCAATCATCTGCTGCTTGGGTAATGTGGCTGGCGCGGGCTGAACCATGGCGACCGCGCCCGCAGCCACCAGTAAACCACCAATGGTCAGTCCAAGTGCAAGTTTGATGGGTCGTCGTCGCTGACCCATGGTGCCGGTTGTTCTTTGAGTTATCCGGTGGCCATGGGATGCGTTGCGAAGATCGGACATGTAGTAGGGTCTCTGGTCAAATTGATCGATACAGGCGATTGCTAAAACACGTACACCGTACCCGCGCATGCCATTTCACGACGCGTGCTTTTCATCCACGGACTTTGCCCGTGGCTATTACTGTCATAATGTTAGCCTATTTCACCTATTGAGAACAGCCTTCGCTTTTGCTTGGCGCAGGTCTGTTACCGTTTGTTTCAGTTTTATACCGTACCTGATTGCCGAACCTAACTGCCATGACTCAAAAAACCTATCCGATCACCGACCGAGTGAAGGAAAGCCTGCGTATCGTCTTACGCAGCTGCGATGAATTATTGGTTGAAGCCGAGTTTGTGCAAAAACTGGCTCGCAGTGAAGCTGAGAAGACGCCGCTACGTATCAAATTAGGCCTTGACCCGACGGCACCCGATATTCATTTGGGCCACACCGTGGTGCTCAATAAGCTGCGGCAGTTACAGGACCTTGGGCACACCGTCATTTTTTTGATTGGTGACTTTACCTCGATGATTGGTGACCCGTCTGGGCGAAACACCACGCGTCCGCCGCTCACGCGCGAGCAAATTGAGGCCAACGCCAAAACGTATTACGCCCAAGCCAGTCTGGTGCTTGATCCAGAAAAAACCGAGGTTCGCTATAACTCTGAGTGGTGTGATCCATTGGGCGCACGCGGCATGATCGAGTTGGCCTCGCGTTACACCGTGGCCCGCATGATGGAGCGCGAAGACTTTACCAAGCGCTATCGCAGCGGCGTTGCCATTTCAGTGCATGAGTTTCTGTATCCCTTGATGCAGGGATATGACTCGGTGGCCTTGAAGGCAGACCTCGAGCTCGGTGGGACCGATCAAAAGTTCAATCTGTTGGTCGGGCGCGAGCTTCAAAAGGAGTTTGGCCAGGAGCCGCAGTGCATTTTGACGATGCCTTTGCTTGAGGGTACGGACGGCGTCGAGAAGATGTCCAAATCGAAGGGCAATTACATTGGCATCAGTGAGGCGCCCGATTCGATGTTTGGTAAGTTGATGTCGATCTCTGATACGTTGATGTGGCGCTATTTTGAGTTGCTGTCGTTTCGTTCGGGCGCCGATATGGAAGGGTTGCAAGCCGAGGTAGAGCAGGGTCGTAATCCACGTGACGTGAAGGTGCTGTTGGCCCAAGAGATCGTGGACCGATTCCATGGCGCGGGCAAGGGAGAGGCGGCATTAAGCGAATTTGAGGCGCGGTTCCGTGACGGCGCGATCCCGGAAAGCATGCCCGAGATGACATTAGGACCCGCGCCGGTCGCGATTCTGAAAGCATTGCGTGAGACAGGTTTGGCCAGTTCTGGCACTGAAGCGCAGCGTAATGTGGAGCAGGGGGGCGTGCGAATCGATGGGACAAAGGTCTCGGATAAGGGTTTAACACTAGATCCTGGGGTTTATGTCTTACAAGTTGGCAAACGTAAATTTGCCCGTGTTACTGTGATCGCAACACGATAAACAACACACGTATTCGTCGAGCAAACCGTACTTTCGGTAGGGGGCTTTGGCTGCACGGCGGCAAAGCTTCTAGGTTAGGTTTACCCAAGTGCTTTATGCGCTTGCACACCAGAGGAGTTTGTCATGAAATTGTCGAGTCTTTCGTTTGCTGACCAAGCTTGTATCCCAGAACTCTACGCCTTTGGAAAAATCGATCCAAAGAGCCATGTGGCTCTAGCAGATAACCTTAATCCCCATCTGGTCTGGGAGGATGCGCCGGCTGGCGTGAAATCATTCGTGGTGATTTGTCACGATCCTGATGCACCAACCAAGGCCGATGATGTCAATCAAGAGGACCGTGAAGTCCCAGCGGACCTGCCGCGTACGGATTTTTATCATTGGGTCTTGATCGATATTGGGGTCGACAAAAATGAAATCGCTGAGGGTGAGTACTGCGCCGAGGTGGTGCCGCGGGGTAAGGGGGGGCCTTTGACCCCGCATGGCACGCGTCAAGGGATCAATGATTACACCAGCTGGTTTGCCGGCGATGGCGATATGGCGGGTGAGTATTTCGGTTACGACGGGCCATGCCCGCCTTGGAACGACACCATGTTGCACCGCTATGTCTTTACGCTATATGCCTTGGATGTGCCTAGTTTGCCTGTTGAAGGGACGTTTACGGGGCCTCAGGTACTTGATGCCATCAAGGGGCACGTGTTGGGAGAGGCCAGTTTGACGGGCACTTACACCTTAAACCCTGATTTGGCACCCAAGCAGGTGGGTTAAGATCTCACTGGCATCGCAGTGGCGCTACAATAAAACGTGACATCGCCGGTTGGCGACATCACGGGTGGCGTATATGCTGCTTGTTGGCCTTTGCTGCAGCGCTATTTCCCCAGACGACTTTTTGCCAGGATCTCACATGTTTGACCGCACATTGACCCTTGATCGTGTTGACCCCGAAGTTTGGGACGCCATTCAAAAAGAAGACCTCCGCCAAGAGCAACACATTGAGTTGATTGCTTCTGAGAACTACACCAGTCCAGCTGTTATGCAGGCGCAGGGCTCGCAAATGACCAATAAGTACGCTGAAGGGTATCCCGGAAAGCGCTATTACGGTGGTTGCGAGTATGTGGATATTGTCGAGCAGTTGGCGATTGATCGCTTAAAGGCATTGTTTGGCGCTGAAGCGGCCAACGTGCAACCCAACTCAGGCTCACAGGCCAATCAAGCGGTTTATCTGGCAGTGCTAAAGCCAGGTGACACGGTGCTGGGGATGAGTTTGGCTGAAGGCGGGCACTTGACCCATGGGGCGAGCGTGAACGCCTCTGGCAAGCTCTATAACTTCCACCAATACGGTCTAGATGCCAACGAGGTATTGGACTATGACCGGGTGGAATACCTGGCTAAAACAGAAAACCCCAAGTTGATTGTCGCTGGGGCGTCGGCTTATTCACTGAGAATGGATTTTGAGCGGTTGTCTAAGATTGCCAAAGACAATGGCGCGCTGTTCTTGGTTGATTTGGCGCATTACTCGGGTTTGGTGGCCGGTGGGGCGTATCCCAATCCCGTGCCCTTTGCGGATTTTGTGACGTCTACGACGCACAAAGGTCTGCGCGGCCCACGTGGTGGCATCATCATGATGAAGGCCGAACACGAGAAGATTGTTAATTCAGCGATTTTCCCTGGCATTCAAGGTGGGCCTTTGATGCATGCGATCGCGGCCAAAGCGGTGGCATTTAAAGAAGCGGCTGCGCCTGAGTACAAAGTCTATTCGGCTCAAGTCGTTAAAAACGCGCAAGTCTTGGCGCAAACCTTGGTTGAGCGTGGGCTGCGTATTGTGTCGGGCCGAACGGAAAGTCACGTGATGCTAGTTGACCTAAGGCCCAAAGGTATCACCGGCAAGGTGGCCGAGCAGGCACTGGGCGAGGCCCACATCACGGTTAATAAAAACGCCATCCCCAATGACCCAGAAAAGCCATTTGTGACGAGTGGTGTGCGCTTGGGCACCCCGGCCATGACGACCCGTGGCTTTCAAGAGGAACAGGCGATGCAAACGGGGCATATGATTGCCGATGTTTTGGAGAATCCAACCGACGCGGCGAATTTGGCGTCGGTGCGTGAGCGTGTGCACGCTTTGACCGAAGCTTTTCCGGTCTACGGTTACGAAGAAAGGGCGGTATATAGCTAACAATGAAGTGCCCTTTTTGCGGTCATTCTGAAACCTTAGTGGCGGATTCTCGTATCGGTGATGAGGGCGACTTTATTCGTCGGCGCAGGCGTTGCGAGAATTGTGACCGTCGTTTCACCACCTTTGAGCGGGCCGAGTTGTCGATGCCGACTGTGGTCAAACGCAATGCGAGTCGTCATGAATACGACCCTTTAAAACTTAAGGCGAGCCTGAAGCTGGCGCTCAGAAAGCGCCCGGTGAGCATGGATCAAATCGATCAGGTGGTGCACCGTATCGAGGAGCAGCTGCTCACGAGCGGCGAGCGCGAGGTTTCCACAGAAAAAATTGGGGCGCTGGTGATGCATGAGCTCGATCAGCTCGACAAAGTAGCTTATGTGCGGTTTGCCTCGGTCTATAAGAGCTTTGAGGATATTGGCGAGTTTGTGCAGGCGATCAAGGAAATGCAAGGGCCACTGCGGGGCCCGCCTAAATGAGTGCTGAACGCCTAGCGCTTGATGAGCATCACATGTCTGAGGCCTTGGCTTTGGCGCAATCCACGTTGTATGTGCCAACGCCGAACCCGAGGGTGGGTTGCTTGATTGTGCGCGGCGACCAAGTGATTGGCAAGGGCGTCACACAAAAGGTCGGTGACGCGCACGCTGAGGTGATGGCGCTGCGCGATGCAAAAAGCAAGCAACACACGGTTGAGGGGGCGACGGTTTACGTCACGCTCGAGCCATGTAGTCATTATGGCCGCACGCCGCCTTGCACGAGTGCGTTGATTCAGGCCAAGCCTGCCCGAGTGGTGATTGGTCATGTTGATCCCAATCCGGCGGTCGCTGGTCGGGGTATTGAGCAGTTGCGGGCGGCTGGCGTTGAAGTCACGGTGGGGGTTTTGCCGATGCAAGCGTTGGCAGTCAACCCAGGCTTTGTGTCGCGCATGGTGCGTGGGGTGCCTTATGCCTGGCTTAAGGTGGCGGCATCGATGGATGTTAAAACGGCGTTGCCAAGTGGCGAGTCGCAGTGGATCACGGGGCCTGAGGCCAGGGCTGACGGGCACCATTGGCGCGCACGCAGTTGTTGCGTGTTAACGGGCATTGGTACGGTTAAGACGGATGACCCGCAGCTAAATGTGCGTGCGGTGCAGACACCGCGTCAGCCCAAGCGCGCGCTGATTGATCACAAGCTTGATCTGTCACTAGGCGCCAAGCTGCTAAGCACGCCGGGGTTGATGATATTTACGGCAAGCACGGATAAAAAGAAACAACGGGCCTTGACTGACATGGGCGCGATCATCACGGAAATGCCGCAAACCAATCAACCGGGCAAGGTGGATTTATCGGGGGTGATGACTTGGCTAGGACGCCATGGCATCAATGAAGTGCATGTCGAGGCCGGTGCTAATTTGAATGGTGCGCTATGGCAATCGGACTGCATCGATGAGCTCTTGATTTATCTGGCGCCGATGTTTTTGGGTGAAGGGTTGCCGATGTTGAAACTCCCCGGTATTGATCAACTCACTGAGGCGAGCCAGTTGGCTTTTGTGGATCACCAGGCGTTGGGGGCTGATATCCGGATCAGGGCGCGTGCGATGAATCGCTGGCAAGCCTTGACCGAACATATTCAAGCAAGCAATGAGCGCTTGCAGTAGGGGTTAGCTTATGTTTACTGGCATTGTGGCCGCCGTTGGTCAGATTGAAACAGTTTCGCCATTCGAACACACCGAATATGCTGGGTTGCAATTGAAGATCCACGTCGGTGAACTTGACATGAGTGATATCAAACTCGGTGACTCTATTGCGATTCAGGGTGCCTGCATGACGGTCACCAGTTTGCCCGATGCGAAACATTTCACCGTTGATGTTTCGTATGAGAGTCTCGATAAAACCCATGGCCTGAAAGAGGCGGGTCCAGTGAACCTAGAAAAATCACTCAAGATCGGTGATCAGATCGGTGGCCACTTGGTGTCTGGTCACGTGGATGGTTTGGGTCAGGTCGTTAAATTCGAACCCGTTGGCGAATCCTGGTTGCTTCTCGTGCACGCACCGAAGTCACTGGGCATGTACTTGGCCTACAAAGGGTCGATCACAGTCAACGGTGTGAGCCTGACGGTGAACGACGTGAAAGACATCGAGACCGGAACCGAGTTCAGCATCAATGTGATCCCGCACACCATCGCGGTCACAACACTCAAAGCCCTCGCGCCAGGTCAGCCGGTGAACCTTGAGGTCGATACGATTGCGCGGTATGTGCACCGCATGATGGCTTACGAGCGCTAGTTAGTCCTTATCAGTCCTTCAGTGGTGGCACACGCCACCACAGCCAACAGACCCAAACGGCGCAGATCAGATAGAGCCACAAAAAAAATGACAGTGGCAAATCCCAGTACAAGAGCCGCTCGATCTGATGGGCCCAGAACGACGTGGGTGCCGATGTTTGACGCAAGTACGCCTCAAGCACGGTCAGCGGGCAGGCCATCCCAATAACGGCCTCAAAAGCCACAAACAACATCAACGCAGCGTGTGCCAACCGCAGCCGCCGTCGGCGAACCCAGCGCCAGTCCCACAAACCCCCGAGCGGAATTAACACCAGTCCAGCCGCAATAAAAGCCGCGATCATGAAGTGCAACAACAACACCGCCTGCGCCAAACCCTGCATCGCCGCCTCCAGCACCCAATCCATTCAGACAATACAACGAGTAGTCCGTTCGTGTCCCCCGATCTGAACGCAGACCCTCTCAGACCTTTAAGCGCACTGTCTGCTAAACTGCTGCTCTTACATTGACGGGAACCCATCCCGACTCAATAGGACAGGTGGCCGAGCGGTTGAAGGCGCACGCCTGGAAAGCGTGTATACGTTCATAGCGTATCGGGGGTTCGAATCCCCCTCTGTCCGCCAAGTAACTAGTAATTAAGAGCCTCTCGGGGCGCTTTTTTATTTTGCATACCCAAAAGCATACCCAAAAATATTCACTGGTTTATTAAGATCAGATACTGTTTGCACCCAGCAGCTTACGTTGGTAGTGTTCAAAAAAAACTAAATTCCAGCTCAAGAATTAAAAGCTAGGAATGCTGACCCCACCGTAACCCACCCCCCTAATTTCGTTTGGGACTCCTAGACAACATATACATTGAGTTTTGGACGAACGACGAGGTGTTTATAGTTGTTGTTTTAATTAGAGCCGAGCGTGATCTTGATATCTCAATCAAGTTATTTGCCAAGGGGTACACACGGTTGCTTAGTGCGTTTTGATGGGTGTCAGTTCAAACCTAGGCAAACTCTGTCCGAATTAGAGGCATCCCAGAAAGTAGTCGCATCCTCCCGGAACGTGTCAACCTGTTTTGAGCCAGTTCTGTAAAAATTAAGTTGCATTTTCAATGACCCGTCGCAGGGTCGGGAAGTTGACGCCTTTCTCAATGGTGGCCTGATCGGCATCAGCCGGCACAGGATTAATAAAGACCTCTGCCGCTGGCATCTTCACGATGGGCCGACCTTTGGTGAAACGCTCGGGATGCTTGGTATAAGCATCATCGAGTGCCAACTGTCTAACGGTGGCGATCTCGGGGTGCGCGCCACTAAAGACTTGGTACGGGGTAAAGCCTGCCAGGTTGCTGTGGTGGTGGCTCTCGTTGTACCACCGCACGTAGTCCTCGCACCAACGCATGGCGTGACCGTAGCTGTCAAACCGACGTGGGTAGTCAGGCTGGTACTTCATGGTCTTGAACTGCGATTCGCTCATCGCGTTGTCATTGCTCACCCTCGGACGGCTATGGCTGGCGGTAATACTCAACTCAGCGAGCAAGTCCAAATAGCAGTGGGCGGTCATAGGAACACCACGATCCTGATGCAGCGTTAGACGGTCTGGTGAGATCTCATAGCGCTTATGGGCCTGAGCAATCAACTGGCTCGACAGGGCGCTGTTCTCCTTACGTGAAAGCATCCAGGCCACGATGTAGCGGCTGAACAAATCCATCACGACGTACAGCGACAGGTACTGGCCACGCTGTTTGGTGGCCAGCTTGGCAATATCCCAAGTCCAGACCTGATTTGGGCCTGTGGCTTGCAGACGCGGTATTGGTTGCGGATTCGGTGGCCGCTGCTGACGGCGCTCGCCGCTCAGGTTGTTTGCCCGCAGCAAGCGGTGCATGGTACTGATCGAACACAGATAAACCCCCTGCTCAAGCAGGCTGTGATACACCTGTACTGGTGGCTGGTCACAGTGCTTGTCATCAGTCAGAACCTCCTGAACCTCAGAGCGTTGTTGCGCATTGAGCGCCCGTGGCTGACGGGAGGCATGACGCCTGCGCCCCAAGGGGCTGACCGGTCCACAAAAGCCCGCGCGAGCTCGGGCTGCACGCAAGCTGTTACGACAGATATCGAGTACATCACAGGCTTGACGCTCGGAAACCCCTTGAGGCAATCCGGTTTCCAGCAACAAGTTCACGATCCGTTCCTTTCGAAGGTTTCCAGCAGAGCCAAGGCTTTTTTTTGGAGCATCAGGCAGCCGTCTTTGACTTCAAGCTGATGGCGCAGTCGAGCGTTCTCTTTTTCCAATTGCTCAATGCGCTTGTCTTCGGCACTTCTTTGCGGCGCGGGTCCTGGTACTGATTTTCTCAAACCCTCTAGACCATGTTTGGCCATCTCACGGCGCCACTGGACGAGTTGACCGGAATAAAGTTGCTCACGGCGCAATAGCTGCCCGAGTTCACCGTGCTTGCAGGCATCAGCTTGTTGGATAATCGACAGCTTGTATTCAGTCGTAAAGACACGACGTATTCGCTTTTCAAGTGTCGGGTCTGGTTTAACCATCGGGTCAACAGCGGTAGCTGGCTTTGGCATTGCGGATCTCCTGAGCACCCTGATTTACACATTAACTCAAAATCAATTGGCTCAGGTTTATGTTGACACACAGGGCGGAACGTGTGAGTGTTTTTGCGATTTTTGGCATACCCAATAACATACCCATAATAACGATATGTAATGATATTCCATGACTTTAATTGACACAAGATATATATATAAGCCATTGTTATTATTGATAATTTGACACAGATTGACATGACATGATTAGGGTGGAAGGCAGACCCTCTGTCCGCCAAACAGCTAGTGTGTCCATTCTAGAGAGGCTCGGTTCTAACCCATGAATGGGGGATGAGCCAAGTATTACTTTCGAGTTGTATTAAGGATGGTTGTAATTGTCTCGTAGTTGTTGATCATTATTGAAAAAATGCTGTAGCATCATCATCTAGTTAGTAGCAATGAACCGTCACATCAGGCGCTTTGGGAAACACTCATGTACGCACAACCATTTACTGGACAAGGTATGTCGTCTTCCGGCGCACAGTCCCTGGCTGTGCGCAATCTTGAGTTGCTTCGTGCTATTGAGGACACTGTAGATGGCCTCATTGCTGATACGGACCTAGTCTGCTCAATCAGCCGTACGTATGCTGAGCTTAAATCCAAGCTTTTATCGAACACTACCGAAATTGACCCAAGTGGTCGTATTTGCGCAGTGCTTGATAAAGCATCAAGTTCCTGCGTCCGTATCTACAACGATGCAAAAAACCGTGACGTATCTGCTCGCTTAGATCCTCAAGTGCGCCCAGATGATGGTTTGGTCGAGGCATACAACGAGTTTGTGTCTGCTGTGAATGAATTACACGACACTATCGAAGATCTGTCGGAATGGATTTCTACGCACGACGCTGTTTTACAGCCGACGACAGGTCAAACCTTTAAAACTGTTGATAGCCTTTTTGATTCGCTGCTGTCTAAGAAGTGAGTCGGCAGATCAAGATAGAACGCTTTGCTTTCTCAGAGCGTTTTAAAGCAGAACTTCAGAAACTTCAGCCCGATGTAATTGAGGCTGTGAAAAAAGCTTTGGAGCTGCTACAAAACAATCCCGAAGCAAAAAGCCTTCGACTTCATCCACTGACTGGACTGCCCAAGCCCACTGTCTGGAAGATTGATGTTTTTACCAATCACTCTTGGCAAGTCACTTTTGAACTCAACGGCACATCGGCTGAGCTAAAAAGAGTGTCAACCCATAAATCAATTGACCGAAACCCACGATAGTATTTTTTTGAAGTTCGAAAGACATGATCAGCAACGTTGGGTAGGGCAAGGCGACAGCTGGCGTGATGGCGAGTGGCAGACGTTACTTTCATTCCTTGGTGACTGTTCCTGCGGTGGGCGTTGGGTTCAACCAGAAATTCCAAGTGGCAGTGTGCTCCACGGACCGCATCGTTGCCCCAAGTGCCGGTCGCGCTCCTTCAAATATTGGTATCCTGATATTGTGTTTGATTAGTTCATGGACTCGGTTACACAGTGGTGAGATCTGGAAGTTACGAGGTCTCGAAATCACGAAATCACGAAATCACGAAATCACGAAATCACGAAATCACGAAATCACGAAATCACGAAATCACGAAATCACGAAATCACGCAGCGTCCAGTATTTCAGCGCGAAGCGTTAGATGATTGTTTGGTGCAGGCTCAGCGCGCTTTTGGTGTCGCTAGCCCGACTGCCTCACGCGCTGATACAACGACACCGTTACCGTGATTGGTTACTGATAGTCAAAGGGGTGGGTATTGCAGATTTCCATCGGTAGACGACCCGAGTTAGTCAGCTGGCTATTGGCGGCGGTCTGTTGTGCGTTCTTTTCAACGGGTTGGGCTGCCGGTGACGAGGATGTTGATTTCTGGATCGATACCCGACATATCAAAATTCACGTCAATGCAGATGGCTCATCGGTCACCGACTGGTATGAAGTGACTTCCCTGCTGACTGAGACGGGCATCGACTGGTATGGCGAGGAGACGGTGACCTTTAGCACCAGTCGTGAGAGCCTGGACATCGTTGAGGCCTACACCGAGCACCCAGATGGTGAGCGCTTCGCACTCGATGACAAGGCCATTCGTCTGGTCGAGGCCGACAATGCTCAGGATTCTGGCACTTACAGCGATCAGAAGTCCTATGTGTTGATTTTTCCGAACCTAATACTGGGCGCACAAACACACTACCGCACCCGGCAGGTCGAACACACACCGCTGCATGCTGGTCACTATTTTCAGACTTTCTGGTTCACCGCGGGAGTCTTTTATGATGATGTGACCATCGAATTGAGCCACGACCCGGCGATTGATTTGCAAATTGAGGTTTCTGATCGCAACCCCGCAATAGCCTTTGAGCAGTTACCTAACGGCGAAGAGGGGAACGTGCGTTACCGATTTCACTACGCTAACGATCAACCCAGCGGGGTTGACGACAAAACAGTATCAAGGATGGATATCTCGCCTTACGTGCGTATTTCGTCGATTTCCTCCATGTTGGAAGAGGCCAAGCTCTACCAAGCTGCGGCCAACGACAAAGAAAAGCCATCGGCATCGATTCGCGCGCTCGCTGATGAGATTACCGAGGGCATAACAGAGCCCAAGGACCAAGCCCGCGCCCTCTATAACTGGGTGGCCACTCAAATTCGATATGTTGGTATTTATCTAGGCGATGGCGGTATCGTGCCAAATTATGTCGATGACATTCTGCGTAACCGTTACGGCGACTGCAAAGATAAAAGCACGTTGCTCGTGGCCCTGCTCTCGACCAAAGGCATTGAGGCCGAATCGGCCATGGTCAATGCTGGCCTTGCGTATACGCTACCAAAGCTTGGCGACATATCGCCGATCAATCACGTCATCACCTATCTGCCGGCTTGGGATCTGTATGTTGATTCAACGGACAGGTACGCCTCATTTGGTATTTTGTCTTATGACACCAGCGACAAGCCAACGGTACTGGCCAAGTCCGAGCGCTACGGTCGCACGCCCAAGTCAACGGCATCACAAAACCGGGTGCTCAAACAAGTCGACATGGAAATTGCCACTGATGGCGTGATAAGCGGCACCGCCATTGTTTCAGTCACGGGTTCCGGCACGCCAGCTCTGCGCGCTTACCTGACGGAGTACACCGGTTTCTCGAAAGACGAAATGCCCGTTTCACAGCTTGCTGCATACGACCAAGTTGGCACGGGCTCTTACACCTTCGAGCCGATGGGCGACCTAGACAACCCAGTCATATTCAACACGGCTTTTACCGTTAACCCGATGACGAACTTCCCGGGGCCTGGCGCCGTGTGGATGCCTATCGGGCTCGCACCGGGTCGAATCGAAAACCTGAGAAGGCGATCGCCCATGTCACCACAAACCTTTCCTTATGTCTGCCAGTCAAAAGCTTATGAAGAAACGTACTCCCTTGCATTCCCTGAGACGGTCATAGTCAGCCACTTGCCCCAGTCCATCGAGTTCTCAGAAATGGGCTACACCTATGTTGCCACCTACAGCCTTGAAGACAATGTTGTTCGATTAAGCCGCCTGCTAGAAATTGAGACGGTCAGTGACGTTTGTCAGCCCGGCGATGAACATGCCTACAACAAACTGCTGCAGGTCGTCCAAGACGACCTGCGCGGGCAGATCCTATACGAACCAAAATTGCAAAATTGATTGGATAACCAACAAGCGATAAAAGTGATTTACTCATGGCAATCGACCACATCAATGCCTGGCTCACCTAGCCCCTAGCCGAGCCTTGCCTTTAGCAAAATCAATTACCTGTGAAACGCAAGAATCGTAAACACCCGCTCAGCACCCTCTGGAAAACTCTCTGAGGTTTTGTCATCCTATGTGTCCGCTTTTTTTGAACTGCGCCCCTATAAGTTGGACACTTTCCGATGCAAAAGAAAATTATTCCAACACCGCCGTTAGGTCGTAAGCTTACCGGCGGCGAAAGTAACAGTTACAACTCGTGCAGTGGTACTTGGGCTCGCTCAGGTGCTGCGCCATGATCTGGTTGGCCTGAGGGTTGTGCTTGAGCGTGCGCTCGTGGGTGGCTTTGATACGCAGACTATCACTCGGACAGTGCAGGCAAGACGGCCGCTTAGGCGGCTTGGCCTATACATGGATATTCTTTTTTTCGCTCAACGCGTTCAACGATTACGCCACTTGGGTCTAGGATAGAATCAATTGGGGATATCGGTACCACCTCCATTAAACCGATGATTCGTAAAACTAGTTTAATGAATACCCTTGTCCCCCTTGAACGATGTAGAGCCCACTTACCTCATCGTTTGGGACGCCTGCACGACCTTCACACTGTGTTTTGCACGTATACTTTTCCACGACACGATAGAAATAGTGGTTCTAATAACTAGCAGAGGCTTTTCAGGAAAGGCCGCAACCTTCAAAGCTTGCGTGGGTCGCGGGACTAAACTAAAGCCGTCTAACTAAGCAACTCGGCCAATTTATTAAATCTGAAAATATGTTTTCCAAACAACCAGAGCCGCTTCAGTAAAATAATGGTCTACGAACTTTAAATAAAAAAAGGACTTTAAAAATGAAAAAATTACTAATTAATAGCATCGCTGGACTTGCCATGCTCCTTTCACACTCTGCTTTTGCGAGTGATTTTGAGATATGGCATGTGAAAGCGATAAGTCCAAACGGTGAATTGATTTTACCGATTAAAGCATTTGATGAAAATGGAAAAATTTATAATATAAAAGCCTTATTCATTGAAAAGAACCATATTCTCGACATCAAGGTGTTAGACGAAAATAACAATGTAAAGCACGCAGTGAAAGCTATCAGAACTAGCGATGGAAAACACCATGACATTAATGCTGTTACTGCAAGTGGTGATAAGTTGGATATTAAAGCAATCACTTCGGATGGGGAAAAGCTTGATGTAGTAGCAATAAAAGGCAACGGTAATTCATTAGATATTAAAGTTTTGATGCCTAATGGTGAATATTGGGCGATAAAAGCAATTTCCCCTAGAGGTAACGTCTTTGATGTTAAAGCCCTAGACTTGGACAAAGGAAGTGAAATCATCCATGTCAAAGCAGTACAGCAAATCGCTGGTGTTCGATGATTTCCGTATAAATCAAATTGGTTAGCGAGGTTAAGGCTATTGGTTTTGATCTCGCTGCTTTTTAAGATGCTCAAGCGCTCGGTTTTCTCAAATAGCGAGACCGATAATATCTGTAGCGTCTGATAATCTAGGCCGGCCTGAGTAAATGAATTGTTTAGCGACGATACGGTGACTATTTTTATTGCCGTTAAACAGCGATACGTCGGTTAGAGGGAACGTTTGCTTTATCTGTTGACGGGTCAAATGTTGCTTGTGTGGCTCGAGGCATAGAAGACAGAATAGCTGATTCACTCGAGCATGTAGTTAGCTAAGCTCATGGTCAAGTTCATGGATATGGTTTTTAGCTTTCCAAAGCGCATCAAAATAGGGCACTGCTTGCGCCTTAACGTGTTTAAGACAGGGATCTCTTGGACAGTTGGCACGCACTACTCAACTGTTTAGCCGCTACTACGACTATCCTCCCCAATAGTTATAAGACTTAATTAAACGCCGGGGACATCTTTTGTGAGAGAGGAGGCGGGCAAGACCGACAAACTCTCGAAAACCGCCATGCATCCTACGAGACTGCTAAGCTAGCGATAGCTAACAGCTGCAAAGACTGGCCTACCAGGCACTGGAAAAGAGTTGAGGAAGTCTGGCTTAACCCGCAAAAAGAACCGTTTAGTAAACCCGTGCCTTTAAAATGCGCTGCATGAAACAGCGGACAACTACCGTGACAACTACCGCCTTTAGCAACAGGAAAAAACAATGCAGCAAGAAATGAAAGCATCTCAATCGCCCCAAGCACCCCAAGCAACTGAAGTGAACCTTGATACTTATTCAAGGCGCTGGGCTTTCGAGCACTTTTTGACGTTTGATGTGCCGGTTGTATCTAGAACCATTCAACTCGATATTACAAAATTACGAGCATATATTAAGATACATAAACTCAGCTTTATGCTGACATTCGGCTTTTTAGTTACAAAAGCGATGAATGACATTCCTGAGTTTCACCATCGTTTACAAAACGACTTACTTGTCTATTTTGATCGGGTCATACCCGCTTATACAGCGTTAACGGCTGACAATATCATTTGCTTTGCCAAAGGTGATTACTCCGGCAATTTCAATCACGATTACGTGTATAACACCGAAAGGGTCGCTAGGGCAAGACAAGGGCTTGATCAAAATAATCTTGACAAAAGTCAGGGGCAAATATTTCTAACCAACATACCTTGGTACAGCTTTACCTCTATTCACCACCCCTATTCTAAAAGCAACGCATCTATACCTATCATTAGCGCAGGTAAAATTTATAAAGAAAATAGTGGTGAAAAAATTCCGTTTGCTATCCAGACGCATCATGCGTTGGTTGACGGTTACCATATTGGACTTTTTATGGAAAAACTAGAGTATTTTCTAGAAAACCCAGATGAAATTATTGCGGCTTAAAAGTGATTTTTACCAACTCTAAAATATGATCATTTTGGTGTGAATTTTTACATATAAATTCATGTAACAATTTAAGTCAGTATCACGGTATTGGTTTAAAGCGTTTGATGGGTGAGGTCGGTATTTATAGAGCTAATTCACTAATTGTTTCATTTGCAGGTAATAAAGTTAATCACTCGCTAATAATAAGTAAATATTAAAACCACGTTTTAGTCAGCAGGCAAGCCAAAAGATGCTTCAAGATGCAGTAATTTCCTTCTCATCTCTAGCGGGGAGAAGACAACCTTACGCACCTGCAGTCCTTTTTTTGGTTTTTTGTCTTTTGTTTTTTTGTTTTTCGTTTTCTCAAGTCTAGCGGCTGCATAAAAAAATCAATTGCTAGAACCCAGCACCAAGCCCAATTAGCGACTGTTAAAAGAAAGTAGCCTTGGCTACCCGTGGCGATGCTTCAAGCGCTGGCGCAACGCATGGCACCGCAGGATCGGCATTGGGAATTGATCGCCCATATTGACGCCTATCCTGATCAACTGATGGCTTTACGGGCGTTGGCAGTGTCGGTGGTATTTGGGCATCTCGGATACTTGACGATTGGCTGCTGGTTGCTTGAGTCTACGCAGCGCCCCAAAGTTCTGGTTGATAGCCCCACGGTTTTTTTCGATTTTACTGACTGAGCGCGATTCATTATTTTCAACATGAGGACAAAACCGAAAGTCACCTTCATCGCGAAAGGAGATCTCTGCTGCAATAATTTTGTCGCGTAAGCTAACGTGACTGCGTGGTGGTTGATAAGTCAAAAATTTAGATTTCCGCTCCCTCTAGGATGTGGAGATGAGGCAACCAAAGTTCGTGGTGTGCCTGATTGTGCCCATTCTGGTTGCAGGCAAAGCGGATGTGCTCGTTGCTTAGTCGCCCCTGATTTATTAATAACTATATGATTTAATTGGTAAATATATGCTTTTTGAGTTATAATAAATCCCAGATAATGACCTTCCCAGCACTATTTTCTGGGAGTTTTCTGGAAATACACTCATGAGCCCAGTCAACGATTTTTTCCGCAGCCGAATCGATCAAATGATCGATTTAAGATTGCCTCTTCCCGTCTTAGCTTCTCACATGCCATGGCAAGAAATTGAAGCATCATTGGCTCATAACTTTGCCCGTAAAGTTAAAGCAGGTAAAACAGTCGAAGACATCGGGTTATTTGGTCCAAGTCTGCAAGTGGTTGGCGGCGGTGTTTCAAACGCAGGTCGCCCAAGGCTACCGATTCGTTTAATGGTTTCTTTGCTTTACTTGAAGCACGCCTATGATGAGAGCGATGAAGGCTTATGCGAGCGCTGGGCTGACTCACCCTCATGGCAGTATTTCTCGGGTCTTGATTACTTCGAGAATCGCTTGCCTTGCGACCCAACGGTGTTGGTGAAGTTTCGTAAACTTATTGGTGAAGAGGGCGTTGAAGAGTTGCTGTCTCATACTGTTGCTGCTGCACAGAACATGAAGTTCGTTTCAAAGAAGCAGATGGAAACAGTGGTGGTTGACTCAACGGTGCAGCATAAAGCAGTGGCCCACCCCACAGACAGTCGTTTGTTAGAAGTGGCAAGACATAAGCTGGTTGAGTTAGCAAAAGAGTGCGGCTTGAGCTTGAAGCAAACCTTTGTTAAAGAATCCAAGCAATTGACACGTCGTGCGGGTGGTTATGCACATGCAAAGCAGTTTCGTCGCATGAGAAAGGTCATCAATCGTCAAAGAACGATTGTTGGCCGACTGTCACGAGAGATTCAACGCCAGGTAGCGAATCAAGTCAATACGCAAATAACAAGCCAGGTGGCAACACTGAGCGCTGAACTAAAAGGCATGATCACAGAAGCCTTGGCCAAAGCGCAGCGACTCATGACTCAAACCAAGCACCGCAAGTCAAAAGGTACGCCTAAACTGTACAGTTGGCATGCACCCGAAACCGAATGTATTTCAAAAGGCAAAGCCCGCACCCCTTATGAGTTTGGTGTCAAAGTAGGTATCACCAGCACCATAAAAGGCAATTTAATTTTAGGTGCCAGAAGTTTCCCCAACAATCCGTTCGATGGTCACACGTTAAACGAACAACTTGAGCAAGCCAGCATCATCTCAAATGCCGCAATTAAGAATGTTTACGTTGACTTGGGCTACCGCGGTGTTGATCAAGATAACCCAGGGGTGAGTATCAAGCACCGAGGCAAGTACAAGAGTCTGACTGAACAAGAACGCAAGCTACTCAAACGAAGACAAGCCATCGAACCCATCATCGGCCACTTGAAATCAGATAACCGAATGAACAGATGTCACCTTAAGGGACCAGAAGGTGACGCGATACATGCCGTTCTCTGTGCTGCTGGGTACAACATTCGTTGGTTACTGAGAATGATCCGCAAAAAAGGTCTCGGCCTTTATTTGGCCTTAATAAAAGTGCTCGGTTTGGGTGGTTTGTTGGCTAAAGTTACGGAAATTATTGAAGCTGAAGCCATGAGTCGTGACAGAAATCTTGTGACTGCGGCTTAATATGAATAAATCAGGTTCGACTGCTTACGTCTACAGAAATTACTTTTGAATCTTCACCACAAAAGGTCTTAGTTCGTTACAGTAGGACTGTGTAAGTTGTAGCCGCCCATTTTTTTGGTGTGCCGCAGTTCGTGCGTTGACTGCTGTATTGGCTATGTTTGAAGTTGGTGCGAGTAACTTCGCTTGGGTCTGTTAGTCATGGGGCCGCGCGATGTTGTTGGCGGTTCATTATTTATTAAAGAGGTATATCCATGAAATCTAAGCTCATCATGACGGCAGTGGCGTCAGTTTTTTGTGTCAGTGCCTACGCCGAGTCCATGTCCGTTGTCGGCAGCTGGTCTAGTTTGCCACTGCATAATCAATATGAAAAGCCGTACTGGACTGAGACATTGCCTCAGGCATCGAAGGGTGACATCGAAGTCACCCTGACCACACACAACCAAATGGGTACAGCCCCGGGCGATGTTTTTCGTCTGTTGGGCGATGGCGTTTATGACGTGGCCATGACCGTCGGTGATTATGCCGTCGCCGATGCGCCCGAACTCGAAGGCCTTGATGTGCCGCTCGTGGCCTTGTCAGCAGATCAAGCGCGCGCAATGGTTGATGCGGCGCGACCCATGGTTGATGAAATCTTTCGAGACCAGTTTAATAGTCACGTACTGGCCATCGCCCCGTACCCACCCCAAGTGGTGTTTTGTAATGCTGAGGTCAACACGCTCGACGATCTGAAAGGCAAGAAGGTGCGTGCCTCCGGTCGCATGACAGCCAAGTTTTTAGAAGCTTTGGGTGCCGAAGGTGTGAATGTGTCGTTCTCTGAAGTGCCGGGTGCCCTGCAAAAGGGTGTGGTGGATTGTGCCGTGACCGGTGCTGGATCGGGTTATTCGGCAGGCTGGTGGGAAGTGTCCACCCACTTGATGGCCATCCCACTCGGTGGCTGGGATCCCGTGGTTACGGCTGTTAACCTCGATAAGTGGAATAGCTTGTCTGCCGATCAACAAAAGCTGATTACAGACACCATCAAGACCGACTTCGAAAATCCTGCTTGGGCTGCGGCTCAGATGGCTTTGGTCAATGATATTGCTTGCTTGACGGGGAACGGTGCTTGCCCGACTGGCGAGGTGCGTGACATGATCTTGGTCGACGTCTCGGACGCTGACTTTAATCGGGCTAAGACGGTGCTGATTGAACAGGTCTTGCCCGAGTGGTCCGAGCGGGCTGGCGGCAATTGGGGTCAGCGCTGGAGCGACAGCGTTGGTAAGGTTGTGGGTGTGACGATTCAGTAAACGTACCCGTAAAGTTAGTCGTTTACTGTTATCAACCTTGCTGGAAAAATGTCATGATTGATGCGGTGTTGCGGGCAATTAAGGCGGTGAACCGTGTCACCTTGATAGGTCTTGGCATTTTGTTGTGGGGTGGGGTGATGATCGTCTTGTTAGACATCACCCTGCGCTTATTTGGTACCTCACTAGGTGGCACCGATGAAGTCACGGGCTATCTCATGGCCATCTTGGCGGCTTGGGGCATGGGTTATACCCTGACCGCGCTAGGTCACATTCGCATCGAGGCTTTACGAGACCGCGTGGGCGAGAGTTTAAAGCTTGCCTTGGATGTTCTGGCGATAGCGTCTGTTGCTGTTGTGGTGACATTGATTGCGCTTAAAGGCTGGCCGGTGCTTGAACGCTCTTGGTTAAGTGGTTCGCGCGCCAACACCCCGCTTGAAACTTTGTTATGGACAGTTCAATTGCCTTGGCTCTTGGGCTGGGCCTGGTTTGCGCTAGTGGCCTGGGTGCAATTGCTTGCTGCGTTGTTATTGATTGTCCGTGGCAAAAAAACCCGTGCACTTGAACTTATTGGCACGGCCAATGAAGGACAGCCCCAGTCATGATGACGTATCTCGTGGTTGGCCTCTTGGGGCTGCTTGCGCTCACCATTCCGGTGGGCATTGTGCTGTTTTTGTTGGGCTTTGGTGTCAGTAATTTTTTTAGTGCATTTCCCTTGATGAAAGCACTGGGACGAATGGTCTGGTCGACGTCGAACTCGTCGGCCCTGATCGCCATTCCTTTTTTTATTCTGCTTGGTGAAATCTTGGTGCGATCTGGGATTGCACGCACGACTTACAGTGCACTGGACCGTTGGGTGTCGTGGCTACCCGGTGGTTTGGTGCATGCCAATATTGCCACAGCCACGATGTTTTCAGCTACATCAGGCTCGTCGGTGGCGACCGCAGCTAGCGTCAGTACTGTGGCTATGCCTCAAGCCAAAGCGCTAGCCTATGACCCGAGATTATTCTCTGGGGCAATTGCTGCGGGTGGCACCTTGGGAATTATGATTCCTCCGTCTATTAACTTGATCGTCTATGGGTTTCTGACGCAAAGCTCGATTCCTCAACTGTTTCTCGCCGGACTGGTGCCGGGTTTACTGTTGGCGCTAGGTTTTATGCTTGTGACCGTTTTGATCTGCATGGTTAAACCATCACTTGGAGGCCAACGCCGGCGATTCAGTTGGATGGAACGATTTGCAAGTCTAAAAGACTTGTTGCCAATATTATTATTGTTTGCCGCGATTGTGGGTTCTATCTACTACGGCATTGCGACCCCTACTGAAGCGGCAGCCGTCGGTGTCGGTGGGGCTGTGCTGATTGCACTGTCGTTTGGCAAGTTCTCTTGGGACATGGTCACGCAAAGCGTGGTTGGTACGGTCAAGATAACCTCCATGATCATGCTGATTGTGATTGCTGCGTCATTTCTTAATTTCACGCTCGCTTCTGCCGGCCTTGGCGGCAAGCTCGATGCATTCTTGACCGGTTTAGGCCTGACACCCTTGAACACGTTGCTGGTGATCGTGTTGATGTATGTGGTCTTGGGCATGTTTATTGAAACACTATCACTGATGGTGGTGACGATTCCGATCGTGGTGCCGTTGGTCGCTGCACTCGGGTTTGACGTGATCTGGTTCGGCATCTTGATGATTGTGCTTGTTGAGATGGCGTTAATCACGCCACCGGTTGGGTTAAACCTCTATGTGGTGCAAAGTGCCCGAGGTGAAGGGCGCATTGGCCAGGTGATGGTGGGTGCGTTGCCTTATGTGTTGGTGATGTTGGTGATGGTAGCGGCCTTGATTGCCATGCCGGAAATTGCGTTGTGGTTGCCGTCAAGCTTGCAATGAGATACAGAGCTAAACTAGAAACAGATAGAGCCAATTTGAACCACAGAAACTGTATCTCCGCTTTTTTAATCCCTCCGTTTTAAACGGCTATGAGGTTGTGATTCGATATGAAGATTTCAATACCGAGCAAAGAAGGCAGTGTCAACGGTGCCCTTGATGCGCCTATAGGAACCTTGATCGTGGCGGGCTGGACGGGTCGCAACCTTGCGGCGGTAGAACATCACATCGAAGAACTCAAAGCCATTGGTGTGCCCCCACCGTCCACTACACCACTGTTTTACAGAGCCAGCCCGCAGCTGACCTCAACCGAGCATGAGCAATTTTTTTTAGGCGACACCGCATCTGGCGAGGTGGAACCTGTCATCGTATTTGATGGTAAGGATTGGTACTTGGGGACAGGCTCTGACCATACCGATCGCGCCTGGGAAACCCAGTCAGTGGCAGTATCTAAGCAGATGTGCCCAAAGCCTCTCGCAGCGAGTGCTTGGCGGTTTGAGGGTGTTTGCGAACGGCTAGATCAGATGACCATTAAGTCCTGGGTGCGTGATAGCGAGGCAGACGCATGGCGACTGTATCAGGATGGCACACTGGCGCAAATCATGCCGTTGACTGAACTGCTTGCGCTGTCGAATATTGAGAAAATCCACCGGCCGGGGACGCTCTCAGTGATGCTATGCGGCACAGTGCCTACCATCGGCACCATTACACCCTCGAGGTTCTTCAAATTCGAGCTAGCCGATCCCGCCACAGGACAGAGCATCAGTCATGAGTACCAGTGTCACTATCTACCTGTGGCGGCTTAGTGGTGTGGTGATTGCATGAACTTGTCAAATGCCAATTGTCTCTAAAAAACAGAACGTTAGCGTGATTGGGTGTTTGGCTTTGCCAGCGCTAAAAGTTTATGTCATTAATAGGACTTAAAACCTCTTTATGACTCAGCAATGGCTAAGACTAGTGTGTTTGGGGCTGGCGTCGTGGCGTCGCATACTGATGTTCGAAAAAGTGGGTCTTTAGGGGGAGGGCACGAGGTCTTACAAAACCCCGCGTCTATTAAACCCACGCCAAATTCTCAGTAACGACCAGGTCGGTGCTGATTTTTTGCCTTGAGAATCCACGAGACACGAAATACGCTAAGGCCACTTGATACATCGCCAGGCGTATTCGCTACAAGACCGCCAATTCGGCATTCTTCAAATCAGTCACCAACATATAACCTGGTGAGTGAGTGATGCAAAAAGCGGGTTTGCTGGCCATGAGTACGGACTGAGGTGTGACACCACACGCCCAAAAGACCGGCATTTCACCTTCTTTTACATCCACGGGATCACCATAGTCTGGTTTGCTTAAGTCCTCGATGCCAATAAGCGCAGGGTCACCAAGGTGTACCGGTGCGCCATGCACGTCAGGGAAGCGGCTAGTGATCTGAATGGCGCGAATGGCATCGGCTGCTGTAAGGGGCCGCATGGATACGACCAGTGGGCCGTGAAACTTACCCGCTGGCTGTGTGGGCACATTCGTGCGATACATGGGTACGTTGCAGCCGCGCGTGATGTGACGCAGCTCCAAGTCTTGTTCTAGCAACGCCTGTTCGAATGAAAAGGAGCACCCAAGCGCAAAACTAACCAGATCGTTACGCCAAAGGTGACTGACGTCTGTGCATTCATCGGTCAACTCGCCGTTTGTCCAGACTCGATAGCGTGGGAGATCAGTGGCAATATTTAGGTCTTGCCCGAGCCGAGCAATGCCGGTGTCCCCAGGTGTGCTGACACCGAGCAGCGGGCAGGGCCTAGGATTGCGCTGACAAAACACCATGAAGTCCATGGCATCAGCGGCCGGCAGAATGACGAGGTTGGCTTGCACGAACCCGTACGCTAGACCAGCGGTTGGCTCTGTAAGCTTTCCACTGCGGGCATCGTGCCTGACTTGTTCTGATTCGAGCATAAAGCTGGCTCCTAGGTGGAAATTGAGCGCGCGAAGTAAAAACGCAACAATGCTGAGCTACATGATAACGCTTGGCAACCGTTTTAAACATGGCGCGCTATTAAACGCAGCAGTGTTTAAAGGGAAGTGGCGCTCATAGAACATCACCAAACGCCTGTGTCAGCAAGAAAGACTGTCTGGTAAATTGGGTTAATTGTAAAACTAAAGTCAGTATGGACGCCTTTGAGCGACCGATTTTGTTTGATGCCGATTTGACTGACTGTGGCACCGAATTTTGCGCTAAGGCCGAAAACCCATGGTTATCAGTTACATCCAGGGCTTCAACAAAACCAAGCACACCAAAACCACGGTCACGCACACGAAGACCAACGGCATTCGTGAGCGGTTCACAAGCCGATACAGTAGTCTTTCTACTAGAACGCTTTCAGGCGCAAGATTTATCGATAAATCAAAGAGCGGCTTACTGATCCGGACCAGTGGATCCAGGACGATAACCATGGCCGCAACCAGCGAGGCAAGCTATGCTGCGGTAGAACGCCGTTGTAAAAATAATTTCTAGCAGAGCCAAGTGGTTGCATAAAAGGGTGCATAAAAGGGCACTTTAAATACATCACCGCAGCAACTGGTTTGATCTGACAGAAATGCACCGTGAACTGGTGTGTTAACGGATCAAGTCGCTCACACCACAGATGAATAAACCTACACACCTCATGGCTCATGGCGCCACCCTGTGCGGGGCCCGATTTCTTCCCCCGTCAGCCTTCGGTACGTTTGCCGGAAGGTGCTTGCGATTCCCATGCCCATGTTATTGGCCCGCTGGCGCATTACCCGCTATCTGATGCTCGTATCGACACACCGATGGACTGTGTGGCCAAGGACTATCTGCACATGTTGTCGCGTATCGGGGTGCAACGTGCCGTGCTGGTCCAACCTAGCGTCTATGGTACGGACAATCGGTCCAATTGACACTTAGTAACTTCTTGTGAGTTGTTGGGTCGTATTGATAGCCCTTGGTCACGATAAAGCATTGATCCATTTCGATAAAACCGGCAATAAGTACTTCAGTTCGTGACCCAATAAACGCAAGACGTTACTTTGAAATCCTATAACTCTCATGGCTAATCACACCTTTTGTGTGGGGAAGCGTGGGGAAGATCAAAGGAAACGTCATGACAACTGGATTCACCGACCCGTACATCAAAAGTCTCAATCAACCGGGCAGATATACAGACGCAACAACACCCGGCCTTAACCTAAACGTCAAGTCTAACGGCCATAAATATTGGGTTTTTAGGTATCTTTATGCTGGTCAGCGCTCAGACCTTGCGTTGGGTGTTTACCCAAACATAAGCTTAAAGGAAGCCCGTAAACGCGCACTGCAGTCTCGGAATGATTTGCTACAAGGACAGCGGCCCCAAGCAACATGGAAAGTCAGTGTGGCGCCCACAACAAGTGACAAACCCAAATTCAAGGACTTTGCTGCTGAGTGCATCGCTACCAAAAAAGCGGAATGGTCTAATGCTAAACATACCGATCAATGGACGAATACGATTGAACAATTCGTCAACCCAATCATTGGAGACCTATCGCTTGATGAGATCGACACGGACCACATCTTGCGCATATTGGCCCCCATTTGGCATACCAAAACCGAAACCGCCTCAAGGGTGCGTGGCCGAATTGAATGGATACTGGCGTCCGCCACTACGCGCAAACTCAGGTATGGATACAACCCAGCCACTTGGCGTGGACACCTTGAAACAATCCTGCCCAAGCCGTCAAAGATCAAACCTGTCATACATCACGCAGCGCTCGCATATAAAGACGTGCCTGAATTTATGGCCCTGCTTAGAGAGATGAATGGCGTTGCTGCTTTGGCGCTCGAGTTTTTAATTCTCAATGCCAACCGGACCAGCGAGGTAATAGGGGCACTTAGATCTGAAGTCTCAACAGATGGTCTATGGGTGATACCCGCCAGTCGGATGAAAGCAAAGAAGGAGCACCGAATCCCACTTTGTCAGCGTTCGTTAGATATATTACTGATTGCAAAGTCACTTGACGAGAGCAGCGATTACCTGTTCTCAATAGACGCGAAACCCTTGTCCTCTATGGCAATGGCAATGGTCCTAAGACGCATGAATACCAACGTCACTGTTCATGGATTTCGCTCAAGTTTTAGGGATTGGGTCGCTGAGGAAACCGACCACAGTGCTGAGGTTGCGGAAATGGCATTGGCTCATACGATACGCAATCAGGTTGAGGCAGCATATAGACGGGGGGATCTTTTGTCACGGCGTAAGGCGCTCATGCAAGACTGGCAAGACTATTGTTACCCAGAGCCTAAATATGCACGATCAAGTATCGGTACACGGCTAGTTGCTTGACAATTGAAGCCACAAATCAGCAGGTACAAGACGGATAAATTAACGCAATAGCATCAGATACCATACGGAGGAGCGATGAGCATGCCACCCAGAAGAAGACATAGAACAGGTCAACGCACGGTCACAATCGCAGCGCGGACCCCGTCCTTCCCTATCCATAAACATATTGAAGCATTATTGGGGAGTCTATACATGGACATGGCGGCATTTAAAAAAGCGATAGAGACGTTTGGCCGCCGATCGTCGGGGGGTGTCCCTATCGCGCTTCAGGGCCTACTAAATCCCTATTACCAATCGGTTTTTCATTTCGCTGACTCTTATAAAGTTCAGCCCGGGAGGGTGGGGAGGAAAGCGCGTAAGTCAGTCGAGAGTCTATATAAAGCCTTAATGCAATTTGATGCGGACTACTCTGAGCTGAAGAATGTCGTTCACATCCCCAAGGCGCTGAATTTGATCATTTGTGATCTCATTTCCGCTATCAACTACTTTGTGCGCCAATACAGAATGGTGACCGATACCAAGTCTAGTTCGGTAAGTAATCCGGTGCCACTGTCAGGGAGCAAAGAAGACTGGCGTAACTTTATCGATGCGGAAAAACCACTCTTGCTTGGGCAGGGACACAAAAAGGTGTTCGCGCATCGACCTATTGATTGGCCTTTGCGGGAACGTTTTTACGAGCTCACGTCTGACTATCAAGCGATCCATGGTGAAAATAAATTTTTGCCGTTCGCGGCGTTTGAGGCTGCACTTAATAGCAGCGGCGAGCAAAGCGGCGTGAACTTGCAATGCAGTGAACGAACATATCGCGACCTCCGAACTCGTTGGAAATTAGGCACCTTAAACGATCTTGTATGAAGTCGTCCTTCTCAATTCGGCAATAAGTACTGATTACATTTACCCCTAGTTTGTTATCGCTTCCAATAGGATCATCTTCAATTACTTAAAGGAGCGAAGATGAATCCGCCAGACCAACTCAATCTTTCAGATGATCAATTGCTTCGTATCGAAGCCGCCTCGCAACTAACAACCCTATCAAAGAGTTGCATAAATCTTTGGGTTGTGCAGGGGAAATTTCCTAAGCCTACTTGCCTATCAAAGACCGTAAAAGTATGGCGTATGGGACAGTTACGGGCATGGATGAACGACGTTTTCGAATCACAAGGTGACGATATCTGCACATCACGTCCACTTGCTTCCTCCAAGGAAAACCATGAAACAGATTTCTAGCACATATCACGACTACCCCTACTTCATCCCACGTTTAGCAGATAGCCCGGGAGGGCAGGAGTGGCAGTGCCGAAACCGACGTACTGCACTATTTGCAAATACAACAGGTTTAAGCGCTGTCAAAACCCAAACTAAATTGGTGGGCGCAGATATTGAAATGATTAAACGCCATATACATTTGGATCATGTCTCGGCATGGCGTTCGATTTCAGGTGCGCTTTTTGTTTTGATCGAGCCTTACCATTACAGCTCGAAGCAGATACAAGGCCTACAGCAAGCGGGGTATGACGTTCGCATTATCCCGACAAATCTCGCGCCGTATTGCGGGCGGTTCAATCCTGCAAAGGGTTCACAACCATGGACGACGTCTCTGCTGATTTCACGCCGTAAAAACGCGGGCGAGCTTGGGCTTATTTACCAAGATCTACTGAAGGCAGTGCGGACGGCGCCAGCTTGGAATACCTAGTAGCGTCTAAATAAAAACGTGGCCTTGGGGCTCACGCGCAGTGATCAGTGCTAAACGAAGCCTAATGAGCTTAACGTAGTCAAAAGCTTAATAGCTCACAAGACCCCCGGCACGCTGGTCCGGGTCAAAACAACCAGTCGCGAATTCCAAAAAAACCGAGGGCGGTCAGGCCCTCGACAACTATTTCGTGCTTTTAGGCACAAATCACATATAAGGTAATACTATATGAAAAACGTAATTGAAAGTCAACTCGCGATTAAATTTTCCCTAGGATCAAGTACCTATGACAACTGCCCACAACAGCGAACCGTGCCAGACTTCAAATCATTCGCCGAATTCATCTTAAACACAACATCAGATGCAAAGGGAAAGCTATTCATATGCGCTCCCTTCTCTGTCGGGCCTCACGACTACCCCGAGACATACAGCGGTGAAAAATCATGGCGATTAAAGAGTCACGTCCAGCTACGCCGATTTCTATCGCTCGACTTTGATGGTATGACATCGGCTGATTGGTCGTGGCTAAGGCAATGGCTACGAGACCAAGAAACAAATTGCTGCTGGTACACAACGGCCAGTCACACAGCGTCGTCGCCGAGGGCACGCCTTGTCATTGAACTCAGTCGTCTGGTAACCCGCGATGAAGGTGAGTCGCTAGGAGACGCGTACCAAGCTCATATAGAGTCATGTAGTCCTGCAAAGGGATCAATCAAGTTCGACCAGTCTGTTTACCGAGGCGAGCAGCCATTTTTTCTACCAGTCATCAATGAAAAGACCAAACAAGAAACTGCTGATGATCAAGACTCAACTGGTGGCATACATGATGGCAATGCGTTGGCTGTCGATCACTTCCTAAAACACGTACCGGCAGAGCCCAGCACATCAAAACTGAGGCCAGCCAATGGCACATGGCAACAGAAAACACTTGCGGAACAGGCAGAGCATATTGAGTCTTTCAAGCAAGCGCTACGTGATTGGGCGGAGGCGGGTTCGAATTATGGATTTGATAGCACAACTGCTCAAGAAAAAGAAAACACAATGCGTGAGGTGGGTTCGGTCTGGAGCTGGTGCTGGCGGTTTGATCAGAGAAGTTTGGCTGCCCTCATCGCTGAATTAACCAAGACACCAGTTACCGAGTTGGGTGATAACGGTCGGATCAAATGGCTGGCATTGGTAACACTGGGCGCACGGTTTGCACCAGTTGGAAGCCCAGAGGCTCAGGTGATTAAATCGGCCATGTTTGACTGGTCTGAAGAACACCCATGCTATGAGGACGATTATGAGAGAGCAGTTGCAGACTTTGAGCAGGTCTGGGATGACGGAGAAACAACCACGAACGTAACCAACACTCCGATCAAAACACTCTTGAGCCTGAGGAAGCGCAAACAACCACTACCCAAACTAATCATGGCCGATAACAGTATTGAAGACGTCTTGGCACGCCCCTTCGATCTGGCAGATGTGTTCGGTAAGGGTAACGATCAGACTTACGCCCAGCTCGAGCCTAATTTCGGACAACTGTTTCCTCCACTTAACAGCGATGGCAAAGCGCAGCAGCTCCCCCTATTTGACGAGCCCCACGAACAAGAGCAAGTCATTAAAGAGCGTTTCCGTTTCTGGGCGGCATCAGAACTGCACACGCGTAAACCAATCGAGTGGCGTGTCAAAAACATTCTGCCAAAGAGAGGGCTCGCAGCAATATATGGAGCCAGTGGGAGCGGTAAGACTTTCCTCGTGCTTGATTTGCTATCTCGAATTTCGCTAGGGCTGAAGTTCTATGGCCATAAGACGGTTCGTTGCCCCGTCGTCTACGTTTGTCTGGAAGGCTTGAGCGGTGTCTCAAATCGAATCAAGGCATGGGAGCAGTTTCAGCATCAAAGTCTGCCAGACACATTCAGAATCATGCCCGATCAATTGTCACTTGCTAGTCAAGACGCCCAACAGTTTGCGCTGGCTGTGAGTATGAACAAACTAGACGGTGGCGTAATCGTGATCGACACCCTAAATCAGTCAGCGCCAACAGCAGACGAAAATTCCAGTAAGGACATGGGTACTATCATCCAAAATGCACAAACCATAGAGCGCCTGACTGATTCTCTAGTTATTTTGGTTCATCACACCGGTAAAGATACCTCCCGGGGGCTACGAGGGCACTCCAGTCTTCTTGCAACGCTTGATGCAGCCATTGAGATCAAACGAGGAGCGTTAGGGCGTGAGTGGGCCTTGACCAAGGCCAAGGATGCTGAAAACATTGCTGGACGATTTTTTCTGTTGGAGTCCGTGCCCCTTGGTGTTGATGAGGACGGCGCACCGATCAGTTCATGCGTCGTTCGTCCTGACCAAAGTGCTGTCTTTCGCAAGGCACCCCCAAAAGGCAAAAACCAAATAATCGTTTACGACGCCTTACAGCAACTGTTGATTAATGCAGGGTCTATACCAAGAACTGAGCTGACCAACCAGATGAAGCCGAAACTCGGGGGAGATCCTAAACGGCAAGGGGCACGCGTTAAAGAGGCTATTGAGGGCTTGTTAGGTTCAGGACACATTTTTGAAACCGAAACCGGTGACATTTCTTTGGAGGGAGCAATTGGCGTTTAACCGTTTTTTTGAGGACCGAAAGAACCCCCTTATAGGGGGTTCGGTCTTTCGGTATAGGTCCTGTTACCGAATTCGACCGTTCGGTCCTGTTTCGGTCTTTCGGTTCGTTATTGAATCGATTTGCTAGAGGTCAATTTTTATACCTCTCAGCCGCGTCTCCCCGCACAAAGCAACCCGTTATTTAAATATTAAGGATCAAGTCATGCCCTTGCCTTACCTGCCAGACTCAAAGCGGTGCACAGCAAAAGCCAAATCGACGCAAAGCCGGTGTAATAACCCAGCAGCCTATGGCTGTGGAACCTGCAGGATGCACGGAGCACGCAAGCCCGAAACGATTCGACGAGGTGTAAACCATCCGCAATACAAGGACGGACACCACATCCAAGAAGTCAGGTTAGCTCGACAGGCTGCTATAAAACGCCTTCACGATCTTTGTGACCTGGGGAACCAAATTGGGCTCTTTACAGAAGAGGTGAAACTCCGGGGGCGACGACCAAAAAACCACACAAACAATCAAGGTTAGGATCGACAAACCAGCAACTCAAAATACCTGTCTGTCAATCTCAGGTCACCACATCATGATCGCCATTCTGTGGATCGATGCTATGCAGTGCTCACGAATTAAGTTACCCTTTACCCAATCTAAGGTGTGCGTTTAAAAGTAATCCCAAGTTTATATAGATGGTTCGGCGAGGCACAGAATCGCTGATATCAAACCTTGTGGCACACGCCCTGCCCAGCCAACCTTTTTAGGAAAGACGATGAGTGTAAGTGAAAAGCCTGAGTTTTTGGTATCTGGTGAGCGTGCTCGGCTATTTCCAGTGTTGGCAGATACGTCTAAAGAAGGTCGAACCCTCTCGATCTTGTTAGCTTGTTTTGAAACAGTTGATAGCTTCGGTAAATCGCTTTTAGCTGATTTGGGCATTAAGGTCGGCTTGCGCACTCAGATACAAACGTATACCGAAGTCGTCTTGAAAAAAGGCGGAGAAAAAACGCTTAGGCCTGACGGTCTAATCATTCTAAAGTCCGGGTCTAGTACATGGACAGCCTTAGTCGAAGCTAAAGTTGGTAACTCAGATCTGAATGTGGAGCAGCTCGAGAGCTACCTTGAGATTGCTAAGCTAAACGGCATAGACATGTTGATCACTATTTCTAATCAATTTGCTCCCTTACCCACACATCATCCCGTGCAACTTAGCACCCCATCACTCAAAAAGGCAGCAGTGGCACACTGGTCATGGATGTATCTGCTTACACAAGCCACTCTACAGTTAGGTAACAATGAAATAGCCGACAGAGAGCAACGAGTAATTCTGAACGAGATGGTGCGTTTCCTTAGCCACCCAAGCGCTGGCGTGAAGGGCTTTGATCAAATGCCAGCCTCGTGGACTGACCTCGTTGGAGCTGTGCAAGCTGGGGGATCCATTGCTGTTAAATCAGATGTTGCACAAGAGGTAGTGGGCGCTTGGTACCAAGAAACCCGAGATTTGTCTCTTATCTTAGGTCGCCAACTAGGTGAGGATGTAAGTGTTAGGGTTTCACGCGCTCATTCACGAGACCCAGCACTGCGTATGAAAAGTGATTTACAAACTTTAGCCACTGAGCATTGCTTGCGATCTGAGTTTGACGTCCCCAACACTGCCGCGACTATCGAGGTATGCGCCGACCTACGTAAACGCTCCTTGTTTGCGTCCATGCGCGTTGCAGCCCCTACCGATAGGAAAAGTACAAAAGCAAGGCTTACTTGGCTGCTCAAACAGCTTGACAAGTCAAAACCCGAAAGTATCTATATTCGACTCTTCTGGCCCGGTCGTGGCCCCTTCACCCAGCACTCACTAGTCACACTTCGAGAAAAACCTGAGCTTGCTGAGGAGGCTGGCAAAGTGGCCTCATCTTTTGAAGTTGTCTTCGCCCGTGATTTGGGTTCGCGGTTCGCACAACGAAAAAATTTCATCGCGGATATTGAGAAAACCATTCCGGACTTCTACGAACAAGTCGGTCAGCACCTTAAAGCTTGGCAACCTCAGGCACCGAAACTGAAGGAAGACCGTTTGGAGTCATCCGATGTGAACACAGAGGCACTAAGAGCCAATGCCGAAGAAGCCGTTGCTGAGCGGGATACGCCTGTCACCCCACAGCGTGATGAAGATAACCCGAACCCTCACCAATCCAACACATAGATTAGCGCTAGGAGCCTATAAAAATGAACTCATCAGCAAAGATTGCTTTAATTGCCTTATGCGCCATCCTCGGAGGTTGTTCAACTATCAATTCATCACCTTACAAAGCATCCACATCAAACGTGATCTCTATACAGCAAGCACTTGCACCTTCAGAGACGCAGCTAAATGTTGGGACGTTTAGGCTCGCGGCTGGCGTTGATAGCAATCCTACTTGTCAGCAAAGCCGCCGATGGCAATCATTAACAGGCCACCAAGCACATCTCTTAAGTCTCGTTTAATCATCGTCTACACGGCCTAGCCAATTTGTTATCTACTCTAATGTAACCACAAAAATCTCTCGCAGTAACCCTAGAAAACGACAACAACTAGTCTGTTTTCTAGCAGAAATCTGTGTCTGCTTAGGTCGGTCTATTTAGGTCGGTCTGTTTAGGTCGGTCTGTTTAGGTCGGTCTGTTTAGGTCAGTCTGTTGAGCTGCAACTATCGTGGCGCAACTTGATCACCGTTGCTCTGTTGGAATCATGCCGGTTGCAATCACCCCTTGCTCCTGAAGCGCTTGAATCTCATCGTCTGTATAGCCCGCTTTACTCAAAACAGACACCGTGCCGTTACCAACAGATGGTGGATCATCACGCACACCAAGACGATGACCATCGAATACGATCGGCAACAAAGGCACGCTAGTCGAAACGGGTTCGCCAGCGGCTGACCCATCTGCCGGCACTGTCAAGGCAGTGAGCCCACCCGTGGCTTTCAAGTGCGGGTCATCAAACAGTTCTTCGGGGCGAGTAATGGGTGCATAAGGCAAGCCACGAGCCTCAAAACGCTGACTCAATTCATGAGCCGTTAACTTACTAAACCTTTGCCGCAAGATTGGCATCAACCATTCACGAGCCTGTACCCGTTGATTGTTTGAGGTCAGTTTTTCATGTGCGAACAAATCTTCAAACTCAAACTCATCACAAAAAATCTTCCATTGTGTGTCGCTCACCACAGACAAAAAGACCTGCTCTCCATCCTTAACGGTAAAAACATCGTAGATACCCCAGGCACTGATTCGGCTTGGCATGGGTGCGGCCGCTTTGCCCGTCACAGCAAACTGCATCATGTGTTGCGCTACCAGAAACACATTGTTTTCAAATAGAGCGCTCGCGATGCAATGCCCTTTGCCAGTTTTACCGCGTTCATATAAGGCCGCCAAGACGCCAATGGCGCCAAACATACCGCCCATGATGTCATTGACACTACTGCCCGCCCGTAGCGGTCGCCCCTCTGGGCCAGTCATATAGGCAAGGCCACCCATCATTTGCACCACTTCGTCGAGCGCTGTGCGATGTTCATAGGGTCCGGGCAAAAATCCTTTATGCGACACATAGATCAACGTGGGATTGATCTCATGCAATTGTTTTTCGCCAAGACCAAGCTTGTCCATGGTGCCTGACTTAAAGTTCTCACTAAAGACGTCAGCCGTTTTAACCAAACGACGGACTAGGTCCTGTCCTGCCTGGGTTTTAATATCGATGGCCAGGCTCTTTTTATTGCGGTTAAATAAAGAGAAAAAGCCGGCGCCTGAACCTATTAGCCTGCGTGTGTTGTCCCCTGATAGTGGTTCGATTTTGATGACCTCAGCGCCAAGGTCCGCCAAAATCATCCCGCACGTCGGACCCATCACCATGTGAGTGCATTCAAGTACCGTAATGCCAGACAGCGGCAAAGCTTCAGACATGCTCACCTCCAGTACTGAGGGTGCGAATTTCTTTGAACCCTTTGGGCAAGCCAGCCTCTGGCGTCATCCCGTAGAGCGACTCGCCTGGCAAACCAGCCAATAATGGCTCTCGTGCCAACATCAGCTTGTTTAAATCAACGCCAGTATCTATACCCATCGCCTCAAACATGAACACCAAGTCTTCCGTTACAACGTTGCCTGACGCGCCAGGCGCGTAAGGGCACCCACCTAAACCACCGAGAGAGGAGTCGAACTTACGCACGCCAACGTCATAGGCCGCGAGACAGTTGGCCAACCCAAGCCCGCGTGTGTTGTGCATGTGTGCAGCCCCAGCACGCTCGCCAATTGCCTGACGAATCCGCTTAAACAGACGTCTGACCTGAGCGGGGTTACCCATACCCGTGGTGTCTGACAGACCTGCCTCATCAGCGCCAGCCGCAATGACAGCCTCGGCCAACCGCACGACGTCATCGTCTGGCACCAGCCCTTGCAAAGTACAACCAAACGCTGTTGAGATGCCAATCTCAATTTGAACGCTCGGCGCTATTTCGTCTCGAAGCCGAACAATTCGCCCTACTTCTTGGACCATGTCATCAGGCGTTTTATTGACATTGGCCAGCGAATGGGCGTGGCTAGCCGACACAGGCAGCGTGATTTTTTGTGCGCCAGCTTCGATAGCAGCCTTGGCGCCTCGCAAGTTAGGCACCAATGCCACGACCGTGACAGCCGCATGCCCGCGGGCATGCCTGACCACCTCGGCAGTGTCGGCCATCTGGGGCAATAACTTTGCTGGCACAAATGAGCCAACTTCGATCTCACGCAGCCCTGCCGCCACCAGCGCGTCGATCCATTGCTTTTTATGAGCCGTTGACATGGTTTGGCTTACAGACTGCAAACCATCTCTAGGACCAACTTCACTAATGAGGACTGCTGTATTCGTTGCCATATTCGATCACTCGATTCATGATGGTTTGGGCACACAAAAGTCACCCCAAAGACTACTACGTTGATCAGTGGCTTATCAGTGGCTGGTCGCTGTTTAAGCGATGGTGATTGGATGCCGTGCTACCTAAACCCGACCAAGACAAGCCATGATTTCTTGCGCTGGTGCCACAAAAAATCGATTACGCATAAGAGCCAAGGATGCGTCATGATAGGCCACGTTGCTACTCGCAACAGCATCCTCAACCACCACCGTGTAGTAATCATGATGGGCACAACTGCGTACCGTTGACTCAACACACCCTTCTGTGTTCGCGCCAAGTAAAACTACCGTCTCTATTCTGTTGGAACGCAAAAGAAGGTCTAGATTGGTTCGATGAAATGCATCAGGCCGGTATTTCTCTACGATTGGATCATTTGCTCTCGGTTCAATGCCATCACAAAATTGCGCACCCCAAGAACCAATCAGCGTGTAGTCAGGACTTTTACCATCGCGAACTTTCAGTCTAAGCCAAGCCGGGCTATCACCCTTACCGTCAGGCAAAGTGATTTGCCGCACGAAAACGGTGAAGATACCCCGATCCTGAGCGCTCGACAATAGCTCGACCATGACAGGCAAGTGTCGGTCAGCCAAAGACATGTCACGCCCAGCGGCCGCAAACACACCTTCCGGTGAGAAAAAATCGTTTTGTATATCGATGGCAACTACTGCCGTCTTAGCGGGCACTAAAACCTCATCAAGCGTTTGACACACCGTCTTGCCATGTATGTTGATCATGCTGCACTCACCTTTTTTTTGTGTCTCACACCAAACAGACTAAAGCACTTGAGCCTTGGCTCGCCCACGCAAACTGTGCCATGTAATTAAGAGACCTAGTGCGACAACACCGATTGCCGGCATAACGACACCGGGCGAGATCAGCAACAGGGCGGCGCACAAAAATGCCAGCCGTTGTACGACACCCATCGGATAAATCATGTAACCGGCCAAGGCGGCCCCTATGACTACGACGCCCAAAAGACCACTAGCGCCAAACACCGCAATCAACAAGGGAGGACCCATTAGTAGAATCTCAGGATGAAATACAAAAGCGAACGGCACCAAGAAAGCCACGACCGACAGCCTTATGGCATACATACTGGTCGGAACCCAATTCGCGTTAGCCATCGAGGCACTAATAAAAACTGTGGCGCATAGTGGCGGCGTCAGCCCCGCCAAGATGCTGAAGTAGAAAATAAACATGTGCGCACCCAGTGGGTCGACGCCAAGCTTGATGAGGGCAGGCGCCACCACAGCGGCAGCCAGTAGGTAAGCGGCAGCGGTAGGCAGACCTGTACCCAAGATCATCGCAATCAACATCGCCAGCAGCAGTGACAAGAAAAGACTGTTGTCACCTAGACCAACAATGCCCGAGGTAAAGGACACACCAAGGCCCGTGGTACTGATCATGGCCAATAGGATCTGCGCACCAGCAATCAAAACTGCAATTGCAACCAAACCGATACCTGCGTCAATAAAACCATCCTTCAACTCTTTCAGCCTTGTGCGCAGCCCACTGAGGTTGCCTGAACCTAAAAGAAAGAAGGTAACCAACACAGCGGTGGCCGCAAACGCCGCAAACCCCGGTGAGAATCCCTGCACCAGCATTCCGAGCAATACCGCTAAGGAGCTAAATACTGGCCCGGCTCGGCGCCATGTAAAAACATTTTTCAACTCAGGCAGCTGACTTGACTCTACTGGCTTATAGCCAAGACGCTTTGACTCGAAATGTATGCCGGCCAGACACCCGGCGAAGTACAGCACGGCTGGAATCAGGGCGGCAGTCATTACCGTCAGGTATGGAATGCCTAACAGCTCGGCCATGATGAATGCACCCGCGCCCATGATGGGTGGCATCACTTGCCCGCCAGTGGATGCAACTGCTTCAACCGCACCAGCGAATGCGGGCTTGTAGCCTAAGCGCTTCATAAGGGGAATCGTGAATGTGCCCGTGGTCGCCACGTTCGCAGCTGCTGACCCCGAGACACTGCCAAAGAACGCACTGGCAAGTGTCGCCACTTTGGCGCCTCCCCCAACTGACCTGCCACCCATCAAAATCGCCAAATCCATGAAGGTTTGGCCACCACCCGTGCGCAACAGAACAGCGCCATAAATCACAAATATCGCAATGACCGTAGCCGATATGCCTGTCACCATCCCGTACAACCCACGGGTGGACATGTACAAGACTTCAATGACCAACCGCGGATCCAACCCTCGATGGGCAAGGAACTCAGGCAAATAAGGGCCAGCCAATGCGTACCCAAGACTCGACAGCCCGAGCACAGGAATGGTCCAACCAATGACACGGCGGCAGCCTTCAAGCACAAGTACGACCGCCGCCACTCCTAGCGTGTAGTCAAGCAGGGTCATTCGGAAAGTAAAACCCATCATGCGTTCATAGCTGGTCAGGATATGAAGGGTGAAGGCAACTACCGTGGCGATCAATAATATGTCTACCCAACCAAGCGGGGCTTGGCGCGAATCTTGTCTTGAAAAACCAAACAAGCAAAAAGCTAAGGCTAGCGTCATTCCAACGTGCAAAGAGCGCTGAATCATGTCTGGGAATGACCCGAACGCGCTGGTGTAGAGGTGAAACAACACAAGTCCCACGCTAAGCGAGGTGACCAATAGTCCACGAGCCTGCACAAGCCTATTTTGGGGCATGGGATATTCCGAGACTAATCATGGATAACGTTCGCTTGCAAAAACCACAGCAGATAGGGCGGTGATGATGGACCTCAGACTAGCTGGGGCTCGCAGACCTGTTGGTCCATCAAACCGAGTACCAAAATACAAAAACCAAACACTAGGCGCTAAGCACTGCAAGGTCACAGCGCAACCTATCTCTTAAAACCTCACCAGACATAAGTACGCCGCGACCAGCACATTCAAGGCAACTTCAACGCAGCTCGGGTGGCATGAGTCGATCCGGTACCGTTAAGCCTTGCTCCTTGAGATAGCGCACCACGCCCGGATGCAGGGGTGTTTGCCCTCTTTCGAGCGTCTGCTTGACGATATCAAGGCCCTTTATCGCTGGATAGGATTCTGCCACCTGGTCGACATTGGTGACGATGGTTTTAAAGATGTCGTACGCTTGCTGCTCGGACATCTCGGTTGTAGTTCCCATCGTGATGAACACCACACGTAGATTGATCGGGCCAGTTTGATAAGGCGTGTCTTGCACCTTCATAAAGTCAAAGTGGGGGTAACTTTCTTTAATCTTCGCGATATCTTGGTCTGACCAATTCAAAATCTTGATGTCACGAGCAGTTTGTGCGTCCATGATGGCGCTGTCAGGTGCCTGCGGTGGCCCTGCCTTGGTAAAACCGACAATGCGACGATCCTTAAAGGCAGTAACAGCGTCTCCCATCCCCGTCCTAAACCAGTCCGGTTTGATGTCAAGCGCACCAAACGCCTCAAACACAGCCCTTTCAGTACCGGAGCCTCGACCGCCGCCATTGAACTCTTTGCCACTTAGATCTTGCAACGAGTCAACGCCCGTATCAGCTCCTACAACAGGAAAATAAGCCAGTGCCGTCGTTAACCAAAACGTACGAAAGTCTGGGTTTGCTTCGCCCTCAAAGGGCCCTAGCCCTTTGTAATACTCATATAGATCGGGCTCAGCCATCATGCCCCAATCAACCTGCCCCTGAGACAGCCGACGCATGTTGTCAAGACCACCACCTGTCTCAACCACAGACACGTTGATATCAGGTAACTTTTCATTCAAAAGTTGAGCGACTGCTACGTGGTAAGCATACAAAGACGATGCTTGGCTAGTTGCGCCGATCGACAGTTGCGTCGGCTGCGCCGCAGCCTCTTGCGCTGTCAGCCCGTAAGTCAAGAGCCCCATGGCCATCAGAGCTGGGGCTGCCTTTTTGGCCCACCCTATTTGGCGAAATGATTTCATTTTTAGTCGTCCCCTTTGGTTGAATAAACTGAACTACTTATTTCGAGCAAATACAAGTGATTAACTTAAAACTGAAAACTGAAGACCCGTCATTGAAAGCTCGTCATTGAAAGCTCGTCACTGCAGGCCTATCACTGGAGCCGGAGAACTTCCAACGCACCTTATTCTGAGGGGGCGAACTTACGTTCTAGCTCAACCCAGGCCGGGTAATCAAACACATCCCACAAGCTTCGGTGATCAACCATGCGATCAGCAAACTGCTGCGTCGACCCCGTCTGCATCAGCACTTCGAGCAGGCTCGCACCCTGCTTGGCAATCATTCTGGTCAGTGAGTTTGGGTATATCGCCAAGCTATAACCGAGCTCTTGTAGGCGGGGCGCAGCCAGCGTGGGTGTGCGCCCGCCTTCGACCATGTTTGCAAGCGTCGGGGCTTTAATTTCTTGATTAATCTGTTGCATCTCGGCTTCGCTTTCGGGCGACTCAATAAACAAGACATCAGCGCCCGCTTCCCGATATCGATGCGCACGCTCGATCGCCTCATCGATCCCCAGTGTTGTACGGGCATCAGTACGCGCAATGATCACTAGTTGCTCATCGTCGCGTGCGTCTACCGCCGCCTTGATTCGCCCGACCATCTCGCTGGTTTGAACCACTTTGCGGCCAGGCTCATGGCCGCATTTCTTAGGCCAAGCCTGGTCTTCAATCTGAATCGCGCTAACACCGGCGCGCTCCAAATCCTTGACCGTTCGGATCACATTGATCGGGCCACCGTAACCAGTATCTGCATCACAAATCAACGGAATCTCGACACTGTCACTGATGCGCATAACCCTCTCGAGGATTTCCCCGAAAGAAATTGCCCCCATATCAGGCGCACCCAAGACACTCATTGACAAGCCAGAGCCTGTTATGTAGCCTGCCGCAAAACCAGCATTGGCCACTAACTTTGCGGTCAAGCAATCAAAGCAGCCTGGTGCCGTCAACAAATGCTCGCTTGCAAGTGCAGCTCGCAAACTAGCGTTTTTGCCTTTTACCCGGCGTAGTCCGACTGGATAGGCTGAAGCTTCTGCCATTACATTTCCTCATTAACTCTTAAAAATTCGCCACCACTAAATGTAGATTCTCTTGCATACTAAGACTTGATGAACCAAGGGTTGACTACTAACTTATTACAATATGTTTGAAGTTGTTGTAACAAGTTAGACCACCCAGCGCAAGGTAATTTGTGTATGTGTTTGTGTATGTTGCTGACACACTTTACTTACACTGAAACGAAAACTTTAATTTTGCGTGGCCTACCAGCCTTGGCTCCTCAGAATTTTGTATCAAGCTATCATGGCAACCGACCCTCTCGTACCGGTTAGCGTAACTATGTCATTTCCCGATAGGATGTCTGTGGTCGCGGCACTAGAGGAAATAGGTATAGATGCATCCTCAATAAATATGTAATCCAACAACACATTGGGATTCACGATTGGAAAATTGCGCGTGTCTACATAAACGGTAGTAAATTGACCCGAAATGATGTCGATTGGACCAGAATTATTGTTGAAGACTAAATTGCCGCCACCAGCAATCTCCCTAAGTACTTTGCCCGTTGAGTCGACTCCTTGGTATATCCATGCCTCTACCTGTCCCTGAATTGCTAATTGAGACGTCACTATAAAGTTGCCTAATATTGAAATGCCCTCACTCCCACTCGGTTCAACTCTGCTAAGAGCAGTCACGGTCGAGTTTCCTTCAAGAGGCGTAATAAGTGGGAGGCCTTGGAAGCGAATATCGCCGCTATATTCTGTGTACACTCCAGCCCCGTCTAATATGCCTACGGAGGTTACTCTGGATCCCTCTGTTGAAAAGCTTCCTGTGTACAAAATTGAGTACCAGTCTAAGTCGATTTGCAATTGACCGTCAGGAATTGGCCAAGCTTTAAGATACCCTCCGTTCTGGTAATCCCGGAAAACCGCGTTGTTCGTATCCAAGAAGTAATTTAGTATCAGCTCTACCCTTCGCTCAAAACTCATGTTGATATAGGTGGGGGAGACGCGGCTCACCGCTTCCATGTAGGATTCACCCAACGACCCATCGGTTTTGTAAATAGTGACTTTTGCCATGACTCAGTCCTCAAGCTAATTATTAATTAATTTATTAGTACTCTCAAACTAAGATAACCTGAAAGAAATACAATGTCACTAATAAGTTTCTTGGTTTCAAGTACGAAGTGCAACGCGTTTAAAAGATTGGTGAAACACTTCGTGCGGGGTTTTATAACCGTTGAGTTCAAAAGTGAAGTGCAACACTAACCTTGAGGTACTGTGTTGCGATGAAAACCAAATACAAGCATCTTAATTGTGAAGAGCGAATTTTGATTCAACTGAGCCTTGAGAAAGGAAGCACTATACGGGCCATTTCGCTTAGCTTGGACCGAAGCGCGAGCTCCATAAGTCGAGAGCTGGCTCGTAACCAGTGGTGTAGTCCTCAGGCACAGGCTTTTAGGCCTGGCAGGTCCGCTTTGGCCGGTGGCTACCGAGCTGTTCTTGCTCAACAACGGGCTCGCGTGGCTCGCTCGAGTGGTCGCAACCCCCCGCTGTTGGCGTCTGACGGTTTCCTGTGGACTCAAGTCCAGAAGTTGCTCAAACAGAGGTACTCTCCGGAGCAGATCGCGGGCATACTGCCACGTATGTACCCTGATGAGCTCTCGATGCGTGTCAGTCACGAAACCATCTACACGGCGCTTTATGCCATGCCGCGTGGTGAATTGCGTAGGTTCAATTGCATGGCAGAGTAAGCGTTAAAGATTAAAACTCAGTTTACCCTTAGTAAGGAGGATGCGACTACTTTCTGGGATGCCTCTAATTCGGACAGAGTTTGCCTAGGTTTGAACTGACACCCATCAAAACGCACTAAGCAACAGTGTTGTACCCCTTGGCAAATAACTTGATTGAGATATCAAGATCACGCTCGGCTCTACTTAAAACAACAACTATAAGCACCCCGTCGTTCGTCCAGAACTCAATGTATAGGTACCCTAGGAGTCCCAAACGAAATTGGGGGGGGTGGGGGTACGGTGGGGTCTGCGTTTCTGGCTTTTAGATCGCCGCACCGAAAATTGATTTTAGGCTGGCTGTTGCCGCTTTTGTGTCAGGGCAAGGAGCAACTGATACCGGAACTAGTTGTTAGGGAGTTCTCGTCAAACAAGCTGATGTCAAGCTTCGCATAACTCGTTGATTGATTGACTGTGGGGAAATATGTGGGGAAGAAATAAAAGGCGTCTTAAAAGCCTTGTATCCCTTGACTTATTGGCGGACAATCGGTCCGCGGTTGCTACTCGATACCCTGGTGCAGGATCCGAGTAAGTTGTGTGGCGTGGCGTGGCTGTGGCGTGGCTGTGGCGAGCGACTCATGATAGACCTTGACCTACAGATTGTTATCTATAGATAACATTTGTATTGTTATTTCTTATAAAAGTAATGTATAGTTATCATTATGGCTGAGAAAATATCCTCTATAAGATCAAAACAACAAGACCTTGACGCTTTGGTGAGGGATGTTGTTTTTGCTCGAAAGCACCAAAAGCTTACCCAGCAGCAGTTGGCGATGATGGCCGGCTTGTCCAGACGTACCATCGTGCTGATCGAGTCAGGCGGAGATTGCACCCTCAGCACGCTGCAAAGAATCGCCACCGCCCTTGGCTTAGAGATTCGTGCCCGCACTCAAGCCTTGCCTACGCTAGAGGATGTAACGCGCGAGAACGAAGAGTTGTTTGCCAACCAACGTTCTTTGCAGAACAATTAGGCTGAGTGCAACCAATGCTCGATGTATACGTTTCTAATGAACTCGTCGGTGTGTTGGATCAGCCTGATCCTTACACGTTTGTCTTCAACTACCTGCCTAATGCTCCTAGCGCGCGCCCTGTGTCGCTACTGATGCCCAAACGTATGGAGAGTTGGGTTAACCGGGGACTACACCCCGTGTTTCAAATTTCTTTGCCTGAGGGCTCGTTGCGGGATCTCATTACAAAGAAGTTTAGTAAACGATTCAAACACTTTGGTGATCTGCAGTTACTAACTGTGATTGGTGAAAACATGATTGGGCGAATCACCGTGACGCCCCATGGGCAAGCACCATCTGGTCTGACGCCACACGAGTCGCTGACTCGTTTGATCAGTGCGCAAACCACTAATCTGGTTGATCATTTTTTAGGTGCTCGTTTGCAAGAGTCTGGTGTATCGGGTGGCTTCATGAAGTTTCTAGCGAAGAGCCACACCAATCAGCATGCGGGACGACCCACACTGGCGTTGGACGATTGGATTATCAAATTAAATGACGACGACCATCCACACATCGTTCTTCTTGAATACTTTGGGCTCATGGCAGCCCGGGCAGCGGGTCTGACTGTCCCCGACGTTTATCTGTCGCAGGATTCTCAGCACCTTTTGGTTAAACGTTTCGATATCACAGCAAACGGTAATCGCTTGGGTTTTGAGGATATGTGTGCCCTGTTTGGGTTGCCTGCCGAGGATAAGTTCACAGGCTCTGTTGAGCGCATGATTAGAACGATCGGCACCTTTTGTCAGGGGCAAAATAAGAGCGTTTCGTTAGATCAGTTTTTTGGTCAATATCTGTTAGCAACAACCATGCGCAATGGTGATGCGCATTTAAAAAATTTCGCTCTTATTTATGACGATGTGGCGAGTGCCACTTCCGCTTTGGCACCTGGATATGCTGTGCTTAGCATGGCGGTCTATGCACCCGTTCTTCCCAATTCGCGTGACGCTGACGATGGCATGGCCCTTTCTTTTCAGGGAACGAAACGTTGGTTGGATGCCGAAATGATTAGAGCGCTCGCCACGCGGTGCTTGGTTTCAGATAAGCGAGCAACGCAATGGAAGGCGCAAATCGCGACGGGCCTACTCGAGACAGCAGACAAGGTGGTGGATCACGTCAATAACCATCCCAAAGATGACTTTGCAAAGACTGCAAACCGGATGCTAGAGCTTTGGGCAATCGGGTTAGACACTCTTGACAGCACAACTGCTGAGAAAATCAGAGATATTGCAGCGACTTGTTATTGATCATGTCAGCGCCAAAGCGCCGGTTACCACCGCAAATGTCAAGACACTGACCGAGTTGCGTATTTATTCGCGTTCTTTGGCTTCACCGCTTGGTCTGGCCGCTTGGTCTGGCCGCTTGGTCTCGCACCCAGAAAAGCCCGGCCCCTGTGTTACTGACAGCTTTGATCTTTGCCCTCAAAAAGACACGGCTGACCTAATGTAAAACCAGACCAGCCGGGCTTGGCCAAGATAGGGCAATAATGAGACAGGCAAATGCCTGAGTAGAGATCTATCGATGATTGCTCAGAGGGCAACTCTGACTTTAGTTTTGACTGTTGCACTTGGCGCGGGTGTTGTTGCCAACGCGCAGCAGGTCCCCTACGCCCTGAATCCAACTTATGAGGCCACGACCGTGACTGGCGGAAATGGTGGAATTGGGTCTGATGCAGTCTGCAACAACTTTTCATCACCCAATGACGGTCACGTCGGTAAGACACCTTCAGACATAAGCACTGTTGGCGCTGGTTGAAAACTAACCAGTTGGGGGTGCGGCTAAAAAGTTGGACTGATTTATGCTACAAGTCCGACGGGTCAATATTTACCAATAATGAATTGAGTTAAAAAGAACCCAGTCAATTGGGGTAAGTTAAAGCTTATCCAGATTGCTAGATTTTTCACTCGTGAAAACTACCGGAAAGGGCCCATAAAATACATCACCGCAACAACTGATTTGATCTGAAAGAAATGCACCGTAAACTGGTGCGTTAACGGATCAAGTCGTGATTACCACAGATGAATAAACCTACAAACCTCATGGCGCCACCCTGTGCGGGGCCAGATTTCTTCCCCCGTCAGCCTTCGGTACGTCTGCCGGAAGGTGCTTGCGATTCTCATGCCCATGTTATTGGCCCGCTGGCGCATTACCCGCTATCTGATGCTCGTATCTACACACCGATGGACTGTTTGGCCAAGGACTATCTGCATATGTTGTCGCGTATCGGCGTGCAACGTGCCGTGCTGGTCCAACCTAGCGTCTATGGCACGGACAATCGGTTGCTACTCGACACCTTGGCGCAGGATCCGAGTAAGTTGCGTGGCGTGGCCGTGGCGAGCGAGGACGTTTCGCTAGAAGAATTGACACGCTGGCATAAGGCGGGTGTGCGCGGCTTGCGCGTCAACCTAGTGGACCGGCACGATGCGGGTGGGTCGTTGCCTGTGGCGATGCTTCAAGTGCTGGCGCAACGCATTGCGCCTCTGGGTTGGCATTTAGAATTGCTCGCACATGTTGACGCCTATCCTGATCACCTGATGGCCTTACGGGAGTTGGCAGTGCCGGTGGTATTTGGGCATCTTGGATACCTGACAATTGGTCGTGGTGTGAACGACGCGGGTTTCCAAGCGTTGCTGGAGTTGCTCGCCACTGGGCGTGCTTGGGTCAAGCTCACCGGCCCTTATCGGCTAACGAACGAGCCGTTGCCCTATGCGCCGTGTGATGAGCTGGTGCAGGCACTATGGGCTGTAGCACCCGAGCGGTTGGTTTGGGGCAGCGACTGGCCGCATGTGATGTTGCGAGGCACCATGCCCAACGATGCTGACCTCGCGGACCTGATCGGCCGCTGGTTACCCGAGCCGACGCAGCGCCAAAAAGTTCTGGTTGATAACCCGGCGGTTTTGTATGACTTTACCGACTGAGCGCGATTCATCGTTTTCACCATGAGGTCAAAACCGAGAGTCACCTCCAACGTGGCGGGTGATCTCTGCTGCGCCAATTTTGATTCGTAAGCTCGCGCTTTAGATGCGATTAAGTTGCAATTAAGTTGCGCTTTAGTTGCGCTTTAGTTTGCGCTTAAGACGTATCAATTAAAAGAGTGTGGCAGATGCACGCCTTTCATTCTCGGGCTGTTAATGGGTAAGCTGCGAACCTGACCCGATGGCACTGGCATGGTGACGGCGCAAACACTGGAGGCTTATGCAAAAAAACCTTATTATCCAGTTTGCGACAAGCGTGCCAACAAACCGGAAAATCAATCATGACACAAGCACAAGTCTTCGGACCAGGTAACTATCGTTTCGTCCCCGGTGTGTTTCAGTACTCGGCAGGCGTTGCTGCTGAGCCTGGGTTTCGGATCGAACGTGTTCGCTTTATGAATTTTGTGCCGTTAGCTGAGGGATTCCGGCTGATTGAGAAGACTCTTAAAGCGGCTGGCCGGCCGCTTACAGCCTTTTGTGCTTGTGAATTGCGCTCGCCACAACCGTTCGATGAGGCTGGTTTTGAGGCATTCAACAAGGAATACGTTGGCACCCTCGCGCGCTGGGGGCTGTTTGATGGAAAAAATAATCCCATTGCAAGAAGTAACGTTTGTCCGGCAATGGATCCACCTCAAGAGCCAGGTTTTTTTGCGTTTTCCTACACAGTTGCAGATCCGTCTGCCGCACCATCTTTTATCATCGCCGGCAGTGGCGAAGCACCAGAAGGTAAGGGCAACTACAAGGACCACATTATCAATCTTGGGGACCTATCGCCGCAGGGATTGAAAAACAAAGCCCGTTGGGTGCTTGGTGAAATGGAAAACCGGATGCGCGTGCTCGGTTTCAACTGGTCAGACGTCACGGTCACTCAGCTCTATACCGTGCACAACATTTTCGTGCTCATGTCTGATGAGATTGACCGACGTGGCGCGATGCGCGGCGGGCTGACGTGGCATTTAAACCGTCCGCCGGTCGTCGAACTCGAGTACGAGATGGATTGTCGTGGCGTTCATTTTGAACAGGTACTTGCTGTTTAAGCGCATCACTTCACAAATAGTTCTTCTAGGGCAGGTCTGCGAGGGATGAGCCCCTGTTCAAACGACCAACGTATCTGCGCCTCAAGTACGTCTCGGTTTGCCTCTAGGCCATACGGCCAGAAGTCTTGCCCCATCAGGGACTGTGTTGCTTGGGCTTCTGCCGTCATCCACGGCAGCATCATGGGTAGCGCCTGGTGCACGGCTAGCTGGGCCATCGCCTGTTGTTTGGCTTCGTTAAATGCATCAGCCAGTGCTTGGGCAAGTGTCGGGTGGGCCGCCAGTACATCTCGGCGGATGCCCATGATGTGCATGATCGGAAAGATATGCGTTCGCCGGTAGTAGTCTTGTTCGACTGTGCGCCAATCAGGGAAAAGCCGAACCATGGCTGTGCTGCTGCCAAAATGCTCAGGCGGTGAGTAGGAAATGATCATGTCCAAATCGCCAGCCTTCAACAGGCTGGTTAGTGGGCGTGCGACGACTGCCTGAATTGATACGGCGTTGGTCGGCCAATTTTTACTCTCGATCGTTTGTCGCTCAACGTGATCTATATCACCTATCAGCCACTCATTTGCTTCTGGGCTGACGCCATATTCATCGGCAAGTATGCCGCGAACAACCAAAGAGAGTGTGTTCGAATATTCGCGAGTACCAATGCGTTTACCTCGCAAATCGGCGGGCGAGTGGATACCAGCGTCTGATCGAACATAGATGGCAGAGTGACGAAAAGACCTAGACGGAAAGATTGGCAGAGCGACGTAAGGGCAGGTGCCACGCGCGCTAGAGATCAAAAAGTTACTGAATGATAGTTCTGTGACCTCAAATGGCGCTGCCGTGAAAGCTTGGGCGAAAATTTCTTCTAAATCGCCTGTCATAAAGTTGGCGTTGAAGCCCTTAACTTCGATGGAGCCGTCGAGCAGCGCCGATGTTCGATCATAGGCACCAACAGCGATACTGATCTGGTTCGCCGACGCGTCAAGGGGGTCGTTACTCAATTTTTAATCCAAGAAAATTTCTCAATTTGTTTATATCACCATTTGAGAGCGCCCAAGCTTAGCAAAACGGGGAATAGGTTCAAGATGCGGATCTCCTTGCCTTTTAGGCGTTAGGAATGCGGAGGTCGGATTTGTAGAAAATCACTCACGACTAAAACAGCGAGCGATCGGTTTCGACCCACTGCGCAAGCGGAATGTGTCAATGACTTTGCTACACCTTTCGTCTTAAAATTAATGTGCATGGTTAACTTTTTTCGAGCTACATTTCTCCTCAATCGGTGGGTTAATCCAAACCGCAGTTGGCATGGGTTTCTGG
>Ga0163215_100522_pt1 | contig 59803 bp, 46 predicted proteins | sample SynspAceP_FD_185934 | JGI IMG/M metagenome (GOLD analysis project Ga0163215, IMG submission 185934) | Saline lake microbial communities from Ace Lake in Antarctica - Synechococcus sp. Ace-P (Hybrid Assembly) | ecosystem: Environmental > Aquatic > Non-marine Saline and Alkaline > Saline | place... | reverse complement strand
GAGAAGTGCCGGCGGCAAACAAATCATTGGACTTTGAGTCCCAAAAAAACTACCCTATCGGTAGTGCCGCTATCGGTCTGCGCGCATCGTAAATTTCTAGTTTGACCATGACAGTGCTTTTCTTCGCTAATCTTCAATCGCATCTGAGAGTGATACACGTTGCCAAAACTTGTTGACCGGCGGAGCATCGACGACAATCCGATAGCGATTGCGTTACCTTTGATGAACACTTCAGCGTCGTTGTATGGAAAGAGCTCCTCATTTTCCTCGGCAAGCCGCTTTAGCAGCTCTTCTCCAATCAGTTTCGCTGGGATGCCTAACCTGCGTGCTTGGACTGCCTCAACTTCACCACGGAGTTCAAGCTCATCAAACAGAAACCGGTTCGCTTGCTGATCGCCCTTGGAACGAACTATCTAAAAAAACTCTCGCACACCCTCTGGGAATAACGCTGGATCGGTCAGGTCAATACCGTCAGCTGTCTTCTGCACTAATCGAGAAAAGTCGGGGTTAGCAAGGCGATCGTTGATGACAATCTTAGGGAACTCATGTTCTCTGGCATAAACACGATGAACGGCAGCGCGATCAGCGAGAATTTTCTCACGTTTCTTCGATCCTTTTTGATTTCGCACGGGCTTGGCCATTCAATATGCTTCCTAGATCAATCCAAAAGGCACTTAAAAAACGCGTCTTGGGCGTCTTTGTAAAACTCGATGCTGATTTTCGTCCAGAGTTCGTCTGGCAGATCGTTAAGCAGTCTGCGGGCGGAGACGGGCATCAGGAGTGTGGCGGCTTGCTTTTCGATGGCGACTTCTGCGATGGCGACCGGGTTGGGAATCATCTCGACGGAGCCGCCGAGGTTCAGCGATCCGACGATAATCATGCCGCCCTTTGTGCTGCGTTCCAGCAGAGAGCTGGAAAGAGCGACGAGGGCCGGCAAACCTAGACCTACGCCGCTGTGGTCGTTGTCCATCGCTCGCATTTGGATGGAGAACTCGTGCGCTCGCGGGTCACGATCGCCGACAAGTTGCTTGCTCTGGACGTAGAGGTTCTGTTCGCCGATCTTGACGCTTTCACGGAAACCGGGCGGTGTCGGGGTGTTAAGGATACGGATGCCACTGCCCGGTCCCGACGTCACTTCGAGTCGATACAAGCCGGGACCGGCGTCCTGAGAACCGGGACTGATCGCCCAGACTTGTCCTGGCGGCAGCGGGTCGCCGTCGATGGCGGCGTCGCTGTGTAGCTCCGGCGTTGCGACGAACTGTTCGACACCGTCGACGCCCATCGTGAAGCTAAAGTGCGTGTTGCGAAACTCACTCTTGAGACACTTCTTTTGCTGCTCTTTCACACGCCGGCGTGATTCCAACGCTAGGCGGACCAGCAGTTCCAGGTCTTCGTCGGAGACCGCCATTTCCGGATCAGGAAAGATCAGTTTTAACAACCCGCTGATCGTTTTGTTGACAGCTTCGATGTCACGGCCGCTTAATGCCCCGCCGAAGAACACTCGGTTTTGCAATGTCGAGACTCGGCTGGCCATTCGCAGGTTGGTCCAGCACTCACTCAGAAAATCACTTACTAAGCCAAAGTGATTCGTCAGGTGTTGGTTTGGATTCAGCTTAGGGAAATCCCAGCCGGGCGCGAAAGCATGAATGCGATCATGGAACGCTGTGTCGTCACGCATTTCTGGTGGTAGCGGACTAAGCAAGTGGCCGATGCGTTGTTGCTGTTCTACGTCAACGTCAAAGTTGCCGACCATGACGATGCCGCCCTCGGCTCGAATGCTCTCTTTGCCTCGGCTGAATTCGCCGGACGCCATGTAGCCCTTCATGATGTTGACGCCATCCTTCTGGTCAAACGACACGCCGGAGACTTCGTCGAAACAGACCACGTCATACTGGCAAACCAATCCGCGTTGTCCGCTGGCGTTGTTGACGAACATCTTTGCGACGGTGGCTTTGCCGCCCGAGATCAAATGGGAGTACGGCGAAATCTGCTGGAACAGGTGGCTCTTGCCGGTACCGCGCGGTCCTAGTTCGACAAAGTTGTAATTGCGTTCGACAAAAGGCACCATTCGCAACAAGACGACATACTTCGCCCGATCCGATAGCTCGGTCGGTTCCAATCCAATCGAACGAACCATGAAGTCGATCCATTGCCCAGTTGAATACTCGGCTCGTCCACGTTTCAGTACATCCAAGATGTCTGACTTCGACATCTGAATGGGACGCAGCGACGCGATCCGGAACGGTCTCCCGTTTTTCTCCTGGGCGACAACCGCGTCATACTCCAGCGTGATTTCAGCGTAGAAGCCGTCCGTCAGCATTCGCTCGTGATCGTCGACCAGTTTGTCGTCGATTAGCGCGTCCTTGATTGCCAAGCTAGGAATTTCGGCGTAGTAGCAATCAGACTTTGTATCGAGCTTCGCCTTTACCACGTCGATCAGCTTCACTGAGCCTTTGTCGCGAGCCTGCTTGATGAAGACCTCCTCTTGGCCGGTCTTCACCGTTCGGTTCTGCAATTGCTTTTCGACAATCTGCAGTCCCTCAGCAATCTCTTCTTCGTCGACCGTCGCGCAGTAGCGACCGAGCAAAAACTCGACCACGTAGGTCGGGACGGGATACTGGCGAGAGTACTTTCGGACCAAGTCCTTACGAACCAAGTACCCGTCAAACACCGACGCGGACATTTGGTCCAGTCCGTCCATTTGCATTGTTGTTGCGTTCATACATTCATCCCTATTTATTCGCCACCGATGGTGGTGTTTTGTTTTGCAATCGTTTGGCCGGCATCGTTACACACGGTGACCGCGACGACCGATTCCAACAGATCGTCATCCTCCACAAACAGCGTGACTGTCTCGCCGCCTTCCGCCGGAGACCCGTCAAGCGGTTTGCCGCCATCCGCGACGGAAGTAGCCGGATCATTCGGCTTGCTGCGCAAGTCCACGCGTAAACCAGCCGATGCGGGCGTGACCGTGATCCGGCAACGCAATCCCTTCCAATCCACCTTCGTGATGGAAACGTCTTGACGCAGAGGCTGGTTCTGCAGCGTCACTGACATGTCTGGAATCAGACATTCCTGCAAACTGATCCCGCCGTGCGCGTACGCGTGTCCCGCCGAGAAGCATCGAATGCCGGGGCCGATCGCGAACTCAGCCGACTGGTTCCAGTGCCAAGTCGCCTTGGGCACATTTGGTTTCGATTCACCCTTGATCGTTGCGCAGCGAGCCCACTTCGCTTCGGTCAAATAGTGCGGCAAATCCTCTTTCGGAAGGCCACCCGGCATCAGCAACCAACCGTGGTCGGTAATCACGCGCACCTCGCGCCAACCCGCGTCGAGCAATTCTGCGATCCGTTCGGCGATCAACTCGACCTGTTCGGCCACCACCGACGCCAGCTTGGCCTGCATGCTGTGACCACGTTTGTCGATCTCGCCAAACTCGCACCATCCCCGCGCCTTCGCTGCGGCCGGATCGCCCGCTTCGCCGGCGCCAATGATCTGGTAGTCGTCCGCTTTCAATAACGAGTGCATACGGGCGAACGTCAGCGACTTTTCCGGATCGTTGGCCAACGAGGGTGCAAAGCTATCCGGCAGGCCCACGCCGCGAACCTTGGCCGTCACCGGCGACACAGCGGGCTTGGCCGTTGCGGTCACCGATGGCAAAGCAGACCACCGTCGTCGTGACGCCACCATCAATCCCCGTTCGGACAGCGTCAGTGACAGCCGCTGGGCCAGGTCGTATCGCAGACCATCGGCAAACAGCAAGCAACCACCAACGTCCGCCGAAATGTGTTCATAGGAAGAAACCGTTCCTCGTGAGCCATAGCCGCTAGCCCCTAACTCACTCAAACCGGGCCTTCCTCCATAAACTCCTGTCGCCGACCGGCCCGCGGCGAGTTGCGTCGGCTCAGGAAGACGCTCCGATACGCGATCAGAGAGTCCGGGCGGGTCACGCCAAACTTCCTGCAATCGAGTTGCCGCCTGATCCAACCACGGCAAGTACAACGCGCGCACCGCCGCATGAACAGAAACCGCGTCCGCTGCCGTACGGACAGTCGCCATTGCCTTGAGTACCGCATCGTCGACCAAGTAACCGCCGTCGGCGTACAACTTCGCTAAGTCCTCGGGCGAATCGCCTCCGAGTGCCGTTTGCGTGCGCTCGGCCAGGTGCCCTAGGTGTTCCAATGCAAGTGCTAGCGGAGCTTGGTCCAATCGAGCCCAAACCCATGACCGCCGGAAACCATGAGCCTGTTCCAGCTTGGCGATCGCCTCACGAGCGTGCGCGGCGTCGACTCCATCCAGAGCAGCAAGTGCGGTGCGAAGCGACGCTTCCTCCGTTTCATTCTCGTCCGGCCAAGTTTCCTTCTCGTAAGTGATCCGGTTAGTCGGCTTGGCTCGGCGTAGCAAACTTGGAATGCCAGCATACGCCTTGGGTGATTCGCAGTAGCGTCCCCATAGCCCTTCCCAAACATTCGTTTCCTGCATACCAAGTTTTTCGGCAGCTACCAGTTCGCCATCGGAATCGGGATCGAATCCGTAATCCTCGCGGCAGCGATTACAGAAGGCATGCCACGTGCCACCTTCGCTGTCGACACCACCCATCTCCTCGCGCACCAGTGTCGGATCACTCATCCAGCGCAACAGATCTCGCGGATGGTCGCCGATCATCAGCTTGTCAAAATCTTCCGCCTCCAATCGCCGGCCGGTCAAACGCGACACCGGCGTATCGGCCAGGACTGACAACGAAGCCATCATCGACAGCTTCGTGTGGTTATCACCCGCGACATCCAGCCCCAGTCCCGGCACGTCCTTGCTGACCAACATTGCCTCGACCGACCAATCACGACCGTTCTTTTGCGTCCACACCGCACCGCGATACAACAGTTCGACCAACGACTGTAGCTGCAGCGGACACTCGGTGCCGGCACGCAATGTTTGCCGACTGACCAAGGGCAGATAAACGATCGGCGTCAATCCTTCAGGAATCTCGACTTCAGGTAATTGACGGGCGATCGCACATTTCAACCAGATCGCCGGCCCAGTTCGTTTCTCGCAGTCGTATTCACCATGGACAAACAACTGAGGCAATCGGGCACGCAACATCTCAACCAGAGGCAACCATTCGCCTTTTGTGTCGGTCCACAAGATCGCCACTGGCGGTACTTCGCCGGCGGAATGTTTGGCAGACTCAACCAGCAACTGGCACAGCGATTCGAGCATCGTGTCACCGCTCATGATGCCTCCTCAGAACCCGTTTGGGCCTTCGGTAGCAAACCGAACGCAGACGCGTAGATCGTCAAAATTAATTCACCGTCGCCAACCATCTCATAGGTCGGCCGCCGCCCTGAAAGCTTTTCACTTCGCAGGAGGATCTGATTCACGCCCTCACCCCGTCGGTCCATCATAGATTGGCGTGGTGATGCAAAATTGCCCAGATTGATTCCAACCGGTGTTTGCGCAAGCAGACTAGTAATCGCTTCGTTTCGCGTTGCTTGTCGGACAGGCAGTGCCTGTACATCCATGGAGTTCGCTAGGTCGCCAGGAACATGAAGTCGTAGTTGGTCTGAAAACAGCTGCAGTCGGATCTTCGAACCATGCATCGAATAGTCACGATGTGCAACGGCATTGACGACTGCCTCAAAGATCGCCGTCAGGTCATACTGCGGAAGATCAGTACGACCTAGATCTTTGGAGCCGGCAACGGTCATGTTCTTATCCACGAATGCAACCGCATCACGGACCTGCTGGTCGATACGGCCGGTGAAGTCCTTCGCGTCGCGTTGGTAGTTTGATAAGTCCAGAAACGCTGTCTCGTATTCACCTCGATAAGCAACGGCCTGAATAAATGCATTCGGTAAATACTCAGTCGGTCGCTGTGTCGCGAACAGAACTCCAGTAACGGTCGCACGATCGATACCGTCCTCGTCACTTCGAAGCATGGCCAGCTTGTTCGCGAATATGCCAAGTTCACTATCTGACAGCTCCGTTCGATATCGTTCGATTAAATCTGGCGATAAACTAGCCAAGGTGGTTCCTGGTACAGTCTGTTCGTCGAAACGAATCAGCCGAGCCTGGCTCCGCTGTTGCATCAATCGACCAAGATATTCGGTCGATATTTCACGTTTACTACTACCGACACGCACCCAATACCGTCCCTTGCAACGGTGAACCTGTAAGCTCTTCGGTATGTCGATCCGAATAATCGCCCGCGCAACTCCATCCGAATTTGGTAAGCGAAGCTTGCGAACCGACGCGATCAAAGGTGGTTCCAGACAATCGTTCAAAAGGTTGCGAACAACAGTTTCCGCGTCGTCTAAACGATCGACGGCTATACCGACGATCTCGCGACTCTTGTCGGCGACGCCCAGAACCAAAACGCCACCGTCCTTGTTAGCAAACGCGGCAATCTCAGCTGCTAAATCGTCCGGCTTTGGGTCTTTCCACTTGGATCCGGAATACTGAACCTCTTTCAGTTCAAGCCGACTGTCCTCACCAAGTTCGATTGCTTCAAGTAGTTGCCGTGGTGTATCAAACATAACGTCCACCATTTCTTGGCGTCGGAAGCATGATTCGCTTGTATCGTTTTTCGAATGCTCGTCGCCCGCCCTCCATCACGTCACAAACTTCGGCTCGCACCCGCGGTTCTTGCAAGCTTCCACTGCTCTGGACAGCAACTTGACATTGACCCGTCGTCGCATCCATCGCCAACACCATTTCCGCATCTCCATTCACGACAATGTTCGGGTTGTGTGTCGCCGTTACAATTTGACGGTGCGTCTTCTTTTCTCTGATCTGTTGCACAATCAAGTCGTAGATGAGGTGATTGTCCAAATCGTCTTCTGGTTGATCAAGCAGAATGGGGCAGGTTTCGTTGGAGAGCAAAAAGGCAAGAATCGCTGCGGATCTTTGACCGGGCGATCCCTGTTCAATCGGCATCCACCGATTTCGCGAACGGTCGTGGCAATACTCCACTTTCAAAATGTCATCTGGGAACCATAGCAAAACGTCATCAATCTGTTCGGGCGAAACTTTCGTTATCCGGTTGGCTAGATGTTGAGTGCAGTAGTCTTTCGGCACTTCGTTACTCGCCATCTCCATAATGTCCGTTTTCATCTCAGAGATTCGTCCCGCGATGACGCCCCCCCTTTCTTGAGGGTCACTTGGCAGGTTAACGAAAAGCCGGCCCAGCACTCCGGCGTATTTATCGTTCCCACGTATGTCACGTTCAAAACCCTGCTCGCAACCTATCAGCTTGCGAAATTCAGACTCGCAAGAATCGGTCAATTCGCCAAATGGAATGACGCTCGCGCGAACATACAGATTGTCGGCGAGGGTTTCCGAAAGAAACCGTACGCGTCGGCTCGAAATCTCTGTGCGGTGATGAACGACCTCTTGCAAGCACTGCTTCCACTCGGATTGAACCTCCGCCAAACGCTTTTCGAACTCTCCTATTTGCTTCAGTTCGCCTTCAATCAAAGCGCGTTGTTGAACCAGTTTGCGATACTGAGTTGGATCTTCAACACCGGCTTCGGTCAATTCGGCAACGACGGCCTCGTACTGAACGTCAACACGCTGCTTCATCTCAGTCCACGCCGAGGTGGCCAAAGCGCTTCGCCAAGTGGTTGCAAAGGTCTGCAAATCGTTAGCGACTGCTTGAATAGCCTCGGCGGCTTCCCGCTGCTTCGCCGCCGCCCTGCGGATCAACTCCAATGCACTCGCATCGCTTTGCACATCGGCATCGAACTGCTCCGCATCGTAATCGTTTGGCGCGATGCTTGATGACAGCTCGCGAGTGGATTCCTCAAGTTCGACAACCTCGCCGATCTGCTCCTCCAAAATCCGTTCCTGCCGCCCACGCCGCTGAAAATCCAAGAGGGTTTGGCGATTCGTGCCTTCCTCGAAAACCTTCAATTGGATATTGATGTCGCCAAGCTCGCCCAGAAGGCGTTGCTTTGGTTGCACTTTTGTTTCCAACTCGCGTTGATCGTTTCTCAGACGTCGGAACTTGGCCTGAAGCTGCGACTGCTTTTCCCGCCAATCATTCAGTTGTAGGCCTTCTGATTGGTCGATCAAATTCGTCAGAGCGTGAGGATCCCGTGATATCTCGTAGACTTCCTTCTGAGAAAGGACCCGTACGCGAAAACGCTGGCGAATATCTCCTTCGTCCGGTTCCCATTGCCCAGAAGCTGCCTGACGCTCAATGGTCGTCTGTCGAGTCTGTTGGGTCCAAGTTAAGCGAAACCTAGCTGAATTTTTGACGACGATCGCCCTGATTGACGAATCCTCGAGAAGCATCCCACGTTTATCTTTCTCAGGTGCAATACGTTCAAAGTCATCGAACTCGCTCCGCATGTGAGTGGGCAGATCTCGAACCCGATCAAAAAGAATGCGAAGTCCATCTATGATCGTGGACTTGCCCGAACCGCGACCACCAATAAGAGCGGTCAACCAGGGCGAAAAGGGCGCCTGCATGGATTCGCTTCCACGTCCCATCAGCTTTAGATTATCAAATTCAACTGATTCGATGATGGGAGTCGCATGCGCATTTGGGTTGCTTGTTTGCTCACCACGTTTGACGGAGGTGCCATTGCCATCGTGTAAGGCCAGTTGCAAGCCTTCAAAGGAAGGTTTGCCCATCTTGATCCACGTGAAGTGGGAACCGGGCGGGCGTTCGCCTCGAAAATTGTGGCAATCGGACCCAACAACGATTGCTAGTTCAGATCGCAAGTCTGTCCAAAGACCTGGAGGCTGCCAGGCAGAATCACGGATCTCAACGGCATCAAAGCAACCACACTCCCAAATCTGACGAATGGTTTGCGAATCGCCAGTCACTTGGACCCTGGCGGCGTGGAAAAGGCCATTCTCAATGTCGACATGAGCAGGTATGCAAATGCCGCCACGATCCTTGATAATCTTGACTACGTCCTGACACGATTTTTGGGTGCGAACCTGCGGATCGCCGCGTTGACCTTCGTAGCCGCACAAGGTCAACAACTCGTCGATCGTTTCGGAGGTAGCCACGGGTGCAAAAATACCAAGGATGTGAAAACCCTGATCGACAGATATTTCCACACCTGGAAAAAGGGTCAGGGAGCGAAACCAAGCCGGGCGTTGATTCTCAAGCTGACGATACTCCGCATTGAGTTTATCAATCCAGCCTGCGCCGTTGTGGTCGGTTACGGCAACACAGTCAAGGTGCGCTTCCATGTACCGCCGCAACCAATCGGCGGGTGATAGCTGTTCGTTTCCGCGCAGCAAGTTCCAAGGAGTATCAGTCGAGAATGGGGTGTGTGTGTGAAAGTCAAACTTCCACCAACGGCTGCCGGTAATTGTTGTCATTAGTTTTCCTATTTGTCTAAGCCGACGGCGCAAGCCGCAGGGCTAGGTTTTGAAATATTGGCGGGACGGGCCCGCGGCTAGCGCCGTCGGCTCATTTTTTCCGAGATTTTAGTTTGAATTCGTTGGTGTAGTGGCAATCGTTCCAGCGCACACCGGTGAATGGCGATTCGCCAGAGAAGTTTTCGGTTTCTTCGTCCCAACCCCAAAACCATGGATAGTCTTCGATCGGGCGTTTCGGTTCTTTGCCTCGGTCTTTCGACCATTTGATCTTCGGCTTGACTCGGAAAACTCCGGCTCCCTTGGGAACGCCGGGAAGGTCCGCTGCCATGAAGGGGCGGATGTTCATGCGGACGCCGTCATTGATGTCGGGTTCCCAGCCAATGGCCTGCTCCCCAAGCGGTTTCCAGCGAACGAAAAGGTCGTAGGGTGGTTCGCCCTCCAATATCGCTTCGAGTCGGTTGAACAACTCGCGTGCGGCGAGCAGTCGTGCTTCTGCTGCCGGCAGTTCCCGCTTGACCTCGTCTTCTTGCAGCGTGATCCAGTCACCGAGGTAGCTGTAGGTCAGACTTTCGAGCACTTTCCGTCCACCAGGGCCGGCAAGTTTGTGGTAGTTCACCAGAGCATGAAAACCGTCTTGTTTTCGTCCGTCATAGATGTGCCATACGAAAGGTCGCTGATGGAAGAGATTGCAATGTTCTTTGAAGAATTCATTGCGGAGCCAAGCGTCTAAATCTTGACTAGGCGTGACATCACAAGCAGCAAGCAGTCTTGCCAGTCGGTCCACTGCTGGGTCTTCTCCGCGAATCGATGGAATACAAGCGATACCGTCATCGTCAACGAATGAGTCGAGTTCGCTGCAACGAGCGACCAACTCGCGTGCTCGGTCACTAAGACGCATTTCCAAATCAGTTTCCGCCGGCCAGCGATAGCCAAGCATGCGAGCAACGGCGACTTGCAACGGTGACGTTGATTGCTCAGGACGACCGTGGAACAGCCACTGGGTCGGATCGTCACTTTCGGGTTCGGGAAGACCATTGGGGTATTTTTCGGCTGCGATTTTCTTCCAGCGGTTTAGGTCAAAGGGTACTTTTACCAAAGTAGCATTTGTGACCATCAACTTCTGGTCAATCCTTCGCACCTCTTTGGTAAACTCTTCCGATTCAACATATGCAGTGATCGCAGCGAGATGCATATGGTCGTTAGGGACAATCGCAGCGACAAGCTTGTCAAACAAAGAGCCCTCGTAGGAGCACGTTTTGAGGCTGGACATTATCGAGACAGATATACCCAAGCGTCCCCATACTTCGCGTCCGCGATAGTCTTGATTGTGGCCTTGCTTCCTCTCAGCATCCGTCATGCCGAGTACACGTTGTCGCTGAGAATCCCATGTCACTACGCCATTGAATCCACCAATGCCGTAATCTTTGGTTGTCGTATTCTGAAAGAATTGCCACGAATGACCTTTACTGGGAAGTTCCCAGAAGCGTCGAAGATAGTGAATCGCATCTCCTGTGCCTAAACCTAGGCGGCAGATTGCGTATTCCTTAAGTAATGGAAGGCATGACGGGGGATCGACAGCGATCCGTGCATCCGGATTCTTTAGTTGCTCTTTCTGCGGGATGACGACGACGTCATCCGCGAGTTTGCCACAAAGTTTCGCAGCTTTCTCCGCCGGCCGCTTCGCAGCAGAAACATCGATGCCAGCCATTTGCTGATCGTCGTTCGCATGATTGGCCGTAAGCCCCAGCAACGCGACATTGACTACATGACCGCCGATCGTTTCAAATGCGCCGGGTCCAAGTCTTGCGACAAAACCCCATTGCCTTCGATTTAGTAACGATTCACGCAGTTTTTTGTACGTCGTCAAGAATAGCCAGTTCTGAGGCGTAACCAGTGCCGTTGATCCACCTTTCGTGCAAAACTCTAGGCAACGTAAAACGAATGCAGTTGCCAGGTCGGCTTTGCCTAGACCGTACTGCGACTCCAGATGACTTTTGAGTGCCTTGTCTTGCTTGCCACGTCCAAGGTACGGCACGTTGGTAATAACTAAGTCGTAACGACCGCCGAGCAATTCGGTCGCCCGTGTTAGCCCTTGAGCCGCTGCCGATAATTCGTGTTCTTCCAGTGTCGCATTGGGATCGTTGGCGACGGCTGCCTCCAACGCATCTGTCAGTTGTTCTAGCTGTTCGTCGGTTGGCTGGCGTGCTCCAAAATACCGACCTGGGTTGATAAGACTTCCCAGCGTATCAGCGTTCGAGAACATGTCGTAAAGCTGTCCAAACTCGAACATCAAATCGGACAGCCCTTCGGCTTTGATGATCTTCATCCACTCGTCACGCGACACACCGACGGGAATCCCCGAGCAGGCTATGTTGCGCATCGGTGGCAGTGGACGTGGGCCCGTTAGTTTCCATGCCGCCATCGAAAGATTGAATGCTGCGATCTGAGTGCAACGTGGATCAATCTCCAATCCGAACAAGTTGTCGCTTAGCACCGCATCGACTGCGTCACGCACGCTCAGGTCCTCTTCATGCATTCGCAGACGCACAAGCAATTCAAAGGCCGCGACCAGAAAGTGACCACTTCCACAGGACGGATCGAGCACCTTCAATTCTGCCGTAGTCTTCGGCCAACCGTCATAAGCTCCACCCATTGGTCGCCAAGAGCCTTTCGAGCCGTCCGCGTCTGAGCCGGAGGCGCTAGCCTCGGGCTCTGCGGTATTAGGCCCTTCGCCGGGGAGGCCCGCGGCTAGCGCCGTCGGCTCACGTACAAACCGCAGGTATTCAAACTCGTACCCGCCCAGTTCGCTCATCGCAACTGCACGACGAAGCTCATCTTCATCTTTCGCTGTCTCTAAAAGCGAAGCCTGATCCGCGAGCGCCTTCGATGCATACCAAGCCCCCAAGGTGTTGTGCAGCAAGAACAACACCATGTAGTGTTCAGTAAATAACTGAGTCACGGCAGGCAGCGTTCTGCCATTGATTTTCTCTCCAGCAGAATTGACCCGGTCCTTCTCTTCACTCTGCCAGAACTGATAAACCCATCCCAAACTATCGTCTGCCTTGAATGTTTCGGTCGCAAGCTCTTCGAGTAGCTGTTCCAGCTTCAGTCGCGTTTCGCGAGGCAGCTCTAACTCCAGAAGTGGGTCATCGGTGCGGAAAACTGCGGGCAACGAAACGGACGCATACTGTCCCGCCAGCGTCCACAAATCGACGCCCGCTTCCTGAGCGAGTTCTTCGACATCCTCCAACGAAACTGCGACATTGGACGCTGGCTGAACCAAAAAATCATTCTCGGCCAAGAACCGAGCAAAGATCATTCGGTGCCAATGTTCGTAAGCGCATTCTTGCGTCAAGCGTTCAATTGCCTGCGTTCCGCTTTGCGAGTTCCGACGATCACCGATCTGACGCGCATGAGCGCGCAATCGGTTACGCAGGCTGGCATTCGTTTCAGAGAGGTGAGTCCCACGCTTGCCTTCATGAACCGTTAAAGATTCCAACGCTTGCCGCGTGCCTTCCTCGGCCACACGGCGCGCTTCAACAACCGCCTTTTCGAGTTTTTTGCGAAGTCCGCTAGAAAGTGATGCCATTACGATGCCTCACCGGTTGATTCATTCGGAATCGCCGCCGCCGCGGAATGCTTGATGCCAAGTCGAGAGGTGATTTCGTTTGCGATCGTTTCAAAGTTGTTCCTTGCGACCTGTGTCAATTGAAAGATCGAGCCGACGGCTCCGTCTGCCGCACCCAACTCGAAGACCGACTTGCGAATGGGTTCGGAGATTTCCAATAGCGTGTGGTAGTTTCGGATCGACCCGAAATAGTGCGGATCCTTCGAGAGCGTGGGGTGGTCGCCGACCCGGTTGAGTACATGCCGTCCGTAGGTGATTGGTAGTCGATCGACCACCAGGCGTGGGTCGTATGAATCCGTTTGTAGATGGCTGCCGTTTTGGTTAATAAAGTAGCCCAGCGGGTTGACCGGGCCTGCGATGCCCATGATTGGTTGACAAGCTGGTTGCTTGGCGGCGGCTTCCCAATCGTGTCGCCATTGACCGAGTCGATCACCCAAAACCTTCAATGTTTGCAGTGCTACCGAGTCAGGTGTGACTGGGATGATGACGTCTGTACATCCGGTCAAAATTGATCGATTGAGCGAAGATAGTTGCGAGCCGAGGTCAACCAGAACAATATCCGCAGAGCACTCTTGAAGTGCCAGTTCGATCAAGCGGCGATATCCCATGATCCGGGCTGCGGAGAATTCGTTGTTGTGGGCAACGAGACTCCAGGCGGAGGCGTGTCCTTCGTCGAACTCAGACAACCGAAGGTCTCCTGCCAGGAGCTTAAGACCATCGCCGATCGACCAAACGGTAGGTACGGCCAGCGGCATGCCTTCTTCTTCAAAATTAACAATGGCATCGTAAACGGTTCCGCCGGCGTCATGAATTTGGCGCAATTGAGCCTTCGTCAACACACGCCTAGTCAAGTCCGCGGACGGGTCAAGATCAACCAGCAACACTTTGTAGTCTTGCTGAGATAGGATGCAGCCGATGTGTTGTACTAAGGTGGTTTTGCCAACGCCCGGCTGAGGGCTAAAGATCGCGAGGATCGGAGTTTGTGATTTCATGTTCTTTTCCGTAACGTGACGATCGTGAATGTGGGCGTGGGGCTCCACCGGATCACGGGATTATGATTCGCGTTCATGGCCTCGGTGGCCAGCCCGATCCCGACGCCAAAACGCTGGACAAATTTCAAATTTGCCATCACTTCTGCGATCGTCGGGTTGCGGTAGTCGGCCAATCCAGGCGTACCGAAATTGTCGATCGTGATGTTCCCATAGGGACCACCGGGGCTAATGATTTCAATCCGATCGTCAAACCAAGTTACCCGTACAGGAGCGTTGGTGCCCTCGTAACTGCGGTGCATGACCGCGTTGCGAACGATCTGACGAATTGCCTCCATTGGATAGTCGGATTGCCTTGTCTCAATCGGACCAGAGATGTCAGTTTCAATCTCGATATTGAGTTCGATCAATTGCTCTGCTTGAAGGATCAACTCCGAAAGTTTGCCACGAATTGCCCGTTGATTCCGAATCGGATCGGATAGTTCGGTCCCTGAGATGCGGAGGAATTGAATGTAGGCTCCCGGTAGCTGGGCTGTTGGATCTTTGCCGATCGCTAGCAAGCCTGTCAGTGTTGGGATGTTCTCATCGACAGCGAGAAATCGAAGGGCTCGAAGCTGCTGCTCGATCGTTCGTTTATTTTCAGCGATGACTTCCGGCGAAACCGCTGCTGGAAGATACTGGTCTCTAAAATAGTCGAGATCAAGATCATCAATGGTTGCCTGTGAGCAGGGATGCAAGTCCCAGGGAATATCGTTGGAACGACGGCGTTCGGTGAGGCGTTGCTCGTCCTCTCGCGTTGCCACATTGCGCTGCGGCCCCACGCGAATCCAGGTTCGGCCATCGAAACGGACGGGCGGGGACTTGGATGGTTCGACAACGATCACCGCGATCTCGCAGCCGTTGATCGTTTTCTTCTGGACCGTCATGGTCGGTGGCGGCAAGAGCTTTACTGTCATCTTGAGTTGCGACAGAGTAAGCAGGATCTGATCGTCGATGGTCAGATTCGCGCAGCTTCCATCGTCCCTGACACCGACGAAAAGAACTCCCGGTTTGTTGTGTCCAGGCATGTCATTGGCAAAAGCACAGATCGCTTGCTGAATCTTCTTCGGATCGGCTACCGACTCCTTTCGCTCAACGCGATCTGATTCGATGTCGTCGTACAATGTTTGTAATTCGGCGTCGGTAAGCATGATTGGTTTCGTGTTCTGGTTGTTTGTTTGTCACGCAAGCTGGAAGCTTACGCCACTAGCTGATGACAACGGGGCCGACTTTTAGTTTCTCATTGATGGCGGCTTCCTGCTCTGCCAACCAAGACTTCACATCCTCAGGCGTCTTTAACGTTCCGCTCGACAAGTGCATGCGTTGAAGCTTCGGCTCATGCAATTTGGCCGCCCTCGCATCGGCACTGGCAAAACGACTCGCCAATGCATCCGTTTTATCTTTCCATGACGAAAGCGATGTCGCATCAAGTGTTCGCAACAGTTCGTCATCGCTGCCAACTGCGATTGGGGGAACCCCGCTCAACCCTTCTGCCATAGTCAACTCGGTCTGCTTTGCTGCATCCGTTTTCTGCCATGATTCGCTGGCCTCGAGCGTCGCCAATTCAGACGTGTAGGTGCTGTCGAATTGAGCGTGAGCAGACGTCACTGCCGATCGCAATGCCGCCGCGGCCTTCTTGACCAGCGGCGTTACGTGATCGGTCTTCTCCAGCAATAAACGACTATCGCGTATCCCATCGGCCGCAGATCGAATGTCGGCGAACTCATCCACTGCGTCACCATGCTTCATCAGCCGGCCCAGCCGTTGCCACTGCGGCATTCTCTTTTCGGACAGCTCGGCGAGCGACGTCCAATCCTCGGCTTGCTTGCCGAGTTCATCGCGGACGGCGAGTAACTTTGCCAGTCGCTCGTTGCCCGCATGATTTCGCAGATCAGTAAGATGATTCGTGTCGGGGCGACCTGGTAGCGGTGCATCGCCGCCGGCGCGGCTCGCCAAATCAAACATCGCCTTGAGGAACTCGCTCGATTTCTCCTCCAGGTCGTCACTGGGACGTGTCGCGACCCCAGCGGTCGGGAATAAGCCGCGAAGAGCGATCTTGTCACTGGCTGATAGCGTGATCGTTTCCTGACGCAGTTCCGCCTTCTTAATCTTGGTTTGGTCTAACTTGCCCGGCGGGACGCTGTCGCCGCCAGCACGAACGGTGATATCGCCGGAGTTGTGTAGCGCCATGATGGCGCCGTCAATCGCATCTTGCGACCAACCGTAGGGTGCGTTCCCGAAAATCTTTTGCAACTGACGACCTTCGCAACCGGCTCCTATCTTACGCAGCAACGCTTTACATACCGGGTGGGCCTTCGTTTCGCCCGTCCAACTGACGGCACCCAGCGGTGTATCGTCGTTGTTCTTGGCACGGCTAATGACGACGGGCCAATTCTTATGGTCACCGTCACTAAACTTTTGGAACATCCGGTCGAGCGCATCCTTGGCGGCATCTTTGACCTTTTCCTCAATCGTAAGCGACATCACCTCAGCACCGCCGCCTTTAAAAACTTTGGCGGCGTCGACAATTTCACCGAGAATTTCATCGCGGGTGCGCTGGGCATCGGTTTGCCGACTTTCCATCGCACTCCTCGCTTCGTCTCCTTCTGGTGTGCTCGGAACGCCTTTGATCTTGATGGTGCCAGTCGAAGCTTCATGCCGGACGATTTGCTTTTCCAAGTCCTTCGAGTTACCACGCGGCAGGAAGACAAAGAGAATCGGACTGTCGGTTCCGGCGGCACGGGCCGAATCGACCACGTTCTTTTCACTGGCGGAGTACTCATCGCGAATCCAAACCGGAACCGCATCACCGTCGACGGCCGGGGCATCATCACCGAAGTGGATCGCCAACTTGCGTTTCTCTTTTCGCTCGCCTTGGATCAGCGAAATACCCTTGATCGCGTCATGACTGGCCGCACGGATCAACGCGTCACGCTTGGTGGTTAACTCGCCGGGGTTGGCGTTGAGCTGCTGCTCTCGCTTGCGGAATTCAGCGTCCCAGTCGGAATACTCCTTGGTTTGCAAGTTGTATTCGCTGTGGTCCTTCAGCAAGATTCCATCGTTGACGAGCTCTTCCAGCAGATCCGGAATCTCTTTGCGAAGCCGCGCCCCATCGTCTTGCAAATCACTGACCATCAAGTCCGCCAACATTTCTTCCGACGCGCGAACGCCGATGTCAAACCCTGCTTCACGCGGGATTTTGCGAATCAAGAAAGTCAGTCCGCAAAGCCGGCGTTTCAGTTTTCCCTTGTCGGTGCCGTCATCAAGAGATCGAATCGTTTCATCCAGTTCACGAAGCAACACACCTTGGTGAACGAGGCTCGGCTGAAGCTGGTCGAACATCAGGTCAGCTGGCACCACCGTCCCTAGTCCGCTGGCTGCGTAGTCATGCAGCGCATCGTGAATGATCCGCAATTGGGACCGGAGCATTCCGCTAGTGCCTGTTGGATCGACGGCGCGGAACACGTGCTCCCAAAACCGACGGCGTACCGGCAGCAGTGGGTAGTCTTCAACCATGATTTCGCGGTCGCTACCTTTGCTTCCGATTCGCGTCCCAGAGAGCTGACGTTCGATTTCACCGGAGTGCACGTCGAGGCACTTGCGTATCGCGTCAACGTGCTCGGGCTTCTTCTGTAGCAAGACACGTCGCGTTACCGTTTCGACATCGGTATCCGAAAGTTCGATCGGAATCGTGAAGCGATCTTGGAGCCACTTGAAGTGCGGTGCCTGGGACGCAAGTGCGTTCTGGCCCGCGCCAACGACGATGATCCTGGATTCAAGCTGCTTGCTGAGCGCTTCGGTAACATCGACAACATCTCGCGTCCGATCCTTCGAGTCGCCGATGTGAATTTGCACTTCGTCCAGTACGATGATCATGCAGGGCAATTGCCCGTTGACAGAAATCACTTCGCGTGTCAGCTGTAATAATTCAGACGAGGAGATGTCCGCTGGTTTCTTGAACTGCCCGCGGATCGTTTCCCGCGCCGATTTGCGGTCACCATATCCGGCATCGACTTCCACCAGCGCGTCGTGCAATACGGGACTGACGGTCAAGTCGTTCAGCTCGCGAAAGAAGTCTTTTCCCTTGGCTTCAACAGCCGCTTTGACTTGGTCGTAGAAACCGTTGTTCTTGAGATATAGACAGAACTTTGCTGGCGCATACTGCTCAGGTAGCCCCTTGGATCGAAGAATCATGCCCAGGACTGTCAGGCGGACGCTGCTGGTATCGCCTGAAGGCAGCGTTCCCGATACGGCGTGGAGCCCACCAGCCTTGCGGCCCTCGGTGTCTAGCTCCTTCAACGCTGCGACCACGTCTTCGGGCAAATCTTTTACCAGCGAACGGGCACGAGCGCCGTCGGGGAACTCGGTGTCGATCCATAAGTGACACAACATTTTCAGCAGATGTGATTTACCACTTCCAAAGAAGCCGCTAACCCACGCCGCTGGCTGACTTGTGCCATTGAGGTGCTGAAGATAGGACTCCAGGATGCGAGCCATGCCATCCTCGTACTGGCCTTCGCAGACAAAGTTGGAAAGCTCTTCACGAAGCGTATCCCGCTCTTGGTCAGTACCTTCTGAGGTGATTCGTGCCTGTCCATTATTCATCAGCTCCGAATGGGCTGGATCACGGACGAATAGCTCGCTGTTCTTAATCATGAATGGACTCTCGATAAACTACTTATTGGATTTGCTAAGTGTGGAAATGGCGGCTATTCGCCTTGGTGAAGCGTGATGGGTGTGGCGAGATAATTCCAACCATCGCGAGCCCCCAGCAGGCTGTAGTTGTCCTGCTGGAATGTTCCGGGAAAGAACAGCACCATGCGTCCGCGGATATCGCCGACCGATTTATCAAGGACCTCCGAAACTCGCAGGAACCCGTACAGCGAAGACGTGCCGTAGATTGCGACGACGGTGTTTTCGTCAACATCGTCGGCAGTCAACTCGGCCCGGACAGCCGCGACGACATAATCAAAAAACTCAGTGTCCAGCTTGAGCTGTAAATCTTCCGGACATTCAAAATAGGACTCGCGATATTCTTCCGCTGACATCCACGCAGGAAACAGTGGTGCAAGATCAAGCTGACGCCAGCCATGGCCGGCACCCTTCGTGCGAACTTCAAAGTCACCGATTCGTGCGTTTAGCTTTCGCTCATCCTCTTTCGCATAGACGACGAAAATCGCTTTCTGGGCACCTGCAAGATTCTTCTGCCAAGGAGCTTTGATGTTTCGCTCGTAACTGTCGGCTAGATCTTCAATTCGTCCCATTTGCAATCCTCAGTTCTCGCTCGGTTAACAGACCACCAAAACCAACATCAAAAATATCTTGTGATTCACGCAGAGAGATCAGCCCCAGCCTGCGCGCGTCAATCGCCCGAGCTAACGCGACGTCCTCCGGTACATCCAGCAGTCGCATGAACTCACTCGACAACAACCTCTTGCCGCGTATCCCTGCGACGTACTCGAGCAGCAATGCAAACGCGACCGCGACCGGCGTCGCATCAACTTGCGTTCGCATTTTCCGAACTCGACCGACTAAGTGTCCAGACTGGCTCCAGGAGGAACTTGTGTTGCGTGCAACTTTATCGATGGTTGACACGCCCATCCTACCGTCAGTGAAATCATCAATGGATTTGCAAACGGCTTGGCGCATCAATTCCATCCCATCAGGCGTTGCCAAAACAGTCGTTGCCGTTGATCGCAACAAGGGGTCACGAGCGTAAGCGATCAAAATCGCTAGCAGCGGCCGCCCTGACTCATCCAAGTCCCACAGCGATCGAAAGACACGAAACAAGGGGACTAACTTATCGAGCGAATAAAGCTCACGCAGTCGCCGCAGCGTTCCCTTGCGATTGGAGTCCGTGGATTTGCCCAGCACGTTCTCATCAACAACCACACGGTGGTAGTCAGCGAATTCAGCATCTGCGGGCAAAGCGTCGAAGACTTGGCGGACGTCCTCAAGCGTCATTGTCCGGCTGGAATGCGGCCCACTCGGTCCGGCAATCAAGCCGAATTCCGCCGCGTGCTCCGAAACCGAATTGAACGCCACTCTTCCCACTTCATCTCCCGCACTTGTAAGGCCAACCCGAGATATTATCCCCACCCAATCAGCCGAGTCAAGGCGTCAGGTAAAATGTGCCGGCAAACTTGCCGGCAACGATTGCCTGCATTTGACGGTTGGTGAGTTTGTGCATACATTTAGGTCTGAAACAGCTCAGTAAAAGGAAATGCCTTGGATTTTGCCAAACTTTTTAGCCTCGAACTCAAAACCATTCTTGGTGGAATGGGTTCTGTCCCGGCACAGAGTTCCGCTGCAGGGCCATCTGATACTGGCTCCATGGAACGTTCACTGAAGGAGTCTGCCGCGGCCGACACCGCCGATTTCCTGGTCAAGATTCCAGAGATTGGGCAACAGAAAGTTACCCGCGAGGACTTTTGGAAAGAGCTCGATAGCCCTAGCCAAGACGGCAGTGGTTCGCTGAGCCATTTCGCGACACGCATCGTTGTGCCTAACGCAGACGGCGATGAACCATTCGTTGGATATACGCCAGCAAACCTGGTTGCACTTTGCTTCTCGGGCGGTGGCATCCGAAGTTCGACTTTCAACCTCGGCGTTTTGCAGGGACTCAGCGAGATCGGATTGCTTCCTGAGTTCGACTACCTCAGTACGGTTTCGGGAGGCGGGCATGCCGGCTCATGGTGGACTGCATGGAGACATCGGAATCCCGCCAGTGCTGACAGCCCGAAACGGTTCCCGGAAACCGGTGCCAGCCAGCCTGAACCGTCATCCGAACTAACTTTTCTAGGCAGGCCGAAGTGAACGTTGCTAACGATACGGATTTGATTCACGGTTTGCTTCGCGCCACCGAGTCGACTCGCGATGCCTTGCCCTACACCGATGAATTCGACGATCTGTATCGTCAGTACTGCTCAGGCACAGACGACGAACTCTCGAAGCACGAGTTCTGGCGAAAATTGTCCGCTGCGGCAAAGCAAGGCGGTGGCAAAGGCAAGAAACGCGGGCAATCGCCTCCGGTCTTAACGCATCAACAACTCGACAAGCTGCGGCCCCTGATCACGGGCAAGCTAGGCAGCCGCGATTCACTGCCGTACACCGAGGACTTTGAGCGAATCTACCTTGAGTTCGACACAATATCTAAGAGTAAGTTGACCCGGCACGAACTTTGGCGGACGATCGGTAACCTGGGTAAACGCCCTGCCAATCCGATCGTTCAAGCGTTGTTCCAGCAAGCCATTGATTCGTTGGTGTTGGGCATCGAGCATTTTAACCGGCCGTCGGATATCGGACGCCACGCATCGGTGCTGATGATGCTGGACCACGCCGCCGAAATGCTGCTCAAGGCTGCCCTTGCCGACCGTGGAGATCCGCTCCGGAATCCGAAAAATGGCTACGCTCATTCCCTTGAGCATTGTCTCAAATTAGTACACGAGGATGCGACGCTGCGTTTTCTGTCTGCCGATGAACGGCGAACCATCCAAGTGCTCAACGGCCTGCGTGATCAGGCCCAGCATTACATCGTCGATATCACCGAAGAATTCCTCTACACGGTTTCCCAAGGCATCGTCACGCTGTTCGCTGATCTATTCCCGCGGTTGTTCGCGGTGTCACTGTGCTCGAAGATTCCCCAGCGTGTCCTGCCAATCTCGGTCAAGCCGCCCAAAGCGATCGAGATCCTGATGGATGACGCCCTGAGCCAGCTGCGTCATTTGTTCGACACCGGAAAATCCGAGACTGCCGAACCCAAACTACGAAGCCTGTTGGCGATCGACCGCGCCTTGAATTTCGAGCCAACCCAGATAGCCGATGACGACATCAACAAGACCGTCCAACGAATTAAGAACAACGATGACTGGCGAGCTATTTTCGGCGGAATCTCGTTGGTCAAACTGACATCCGACGGTACCGGAGCCAACATCGCCCTGCGGATCACAAAAAGCGAAGGGCTACCCGTCCGTGTCGTCAAAGATGGCGAAACAGCCGAAGCAGTGGTCGCGATACGCAACGTCAGCGACACGGAACGCTACCGTTATTCGTCAAACGATCTTGCCGAACGGTGCAAATTGACGCCCCCCAAAATCCGCGCCCTCATCGCTCATCTGAGAATCAAGGACGATTCAACTTTGTTCAAGGAAATACGTTTCGGACGCAACGTTCATCCCAGGTACAGCCAAGAAGCGTTGAAGAAAATCCGGGAAGAACTGCCGCAGTGCGACATGGAAGAAATCTGGCGTCACCACAGCTTGGGATCAAGAAGACCTTGCTAGTGAAAAGGCCTCTTGGAGTCCGAAAAAACATTCCAGTCAACGAACTCGATAGCAGACGGTATTGTCGCAGTGTTTCCATATCAAATACCCCATTGGTCCAAGACTTTTCTTGGCAGGCATCTTCTGACGGTCATTGCGATACCGACATTTGCTTTCATCGGTTTTGGCGTCGGCCAAATTCGAGAGTTGATCAACGATGTATTCGCCCAGGGCGGAGTCATTCGGTGGATGACCCTCATTCTTGTGATGTGGGGCATGCTACTGGTTGCTCATTTCCTTTTTAAGTCGCCAAATGAAACCATGGTGGATCGGGTAGTCCGCTGGATGCCGAGCGGCCTGCGGCATTGGTTGCGATTTCCATTTCGCATTCTGGTAGCGATGCCGACGCAGTCCCTATACGGGCTCGCTCGCCTGGGACGCCGGTTCAGTGGTTCCATCCGGGCAGCTGTCGTGAACCTGACGGTGGCAACGGTCGGGTTATGGGTGGCGACAACATGTCCGCTATCACCATCGTGGTTGTCGGGAGTCGATTGGTTTTGGCCATTGCCCGGAGGATTCTTGCGAATGATGGGAATGTTCGCTGCCGTAGTCGCGTTGTGGTTGGGCATCGGGACTTGGGTTGGACCAGAACGCGTCCTTGACAGTGAGAAAACGGACGACGCGACAAGTGAGCGTCGGGTGCGGGTGTGGCGACGCAGTGGCGAGGTGCTATCAACGCTCCTGCTGTTGGCGTTTGTCTTGGAGGCGGTGTGGATCGCCGTGGAAAATTTCGACATGGTCGGCATGTCGGTTTACACCGTATGGGCGTTCCTGGTGATGGCATTCGCCGGTACTTTGATGGCTGCCTTCGTAGACTTCCTTTACCGAAACACCAATTGGCCGTGGCGATTGCTGACGGGATTCGTGATGATTGGGATAGCCAGTCTCCCCAGCCACGTGGATCTTGGATCGACGGACATCCCGGACGTTGCCAAACCTCTGGGGAGTAAAGTCACCGATGCATGGGTAGATGCGGCGCTTCGTCGTTTAGACAACGAGGCGGAAGGCCCGGTCGTGATTGTCACGGCCAGCGGTGGCGGATCGCGAGCGGCGTTGGTTGCTGCTTTGTCATTGGAGATCGTCGAGGATGAATTCCGTCAGGATGGGCAGCGCCCGGCCTGTGTCTGGATGGGCAGTGGCGTTTCTGGGGGTGGCATCGCGTTAGCTGCTCACTACCATCCTGCTTCCGGACAGACTTCGGCGCGGGATGCAGTCACCCGTGATTACCTAGGACCGATTTTCCGAGGTTTCCTGGTTCCCTTTTCCAACCGTGGCGAATCGTTGACGGCGTACTGGGATCGGATGTTTCCATGGCAGACAATTGATCAGAACGCCTCGGATCCGAACAAGCCTTTGCTGGTCTTTGGTGTGGCTGATATTGATACGGGACGACGCGTCATGGTGGGATTTCCACGACTCCCAGATGACTGGTACAAGCGGTGGCGGTTCGAGCCAACCAAGAATGGCGAGCGATGGGTTCTGTCGGACAAAGACCACGAACCCTACAGCCTTTCGCTACTACAGCGAAACGGTGAACGTCCCAATGTCCGTCTAACCCGTGCCGTACGCATGTCATCGTCTTTCCCCTTCGGTTTTGAACCGACTCGGATCGCAGTGGATGTTCCGGAGCCGCACGACGGTTTAGATGATCGCGTTCATTTTCTGGATGGTGGCATGGTCGACAATACCGGCGTCGATTCGGTACTTGCTATCCTTTCAAAAGTCGACGACTCGCAAACCACTGGGGGCCAACGGCTCGCCTCTGAATTGCGCCGTCGCGGCATTTTCCTAGTCGAAATCGACGCGGGGGCCGGCTCTAGCGAAGTTGCGAAGTCAGGACCGTTTAGCCGCGTGACCCAGCCGTTCGGAGGATTCAACCGCGGTGTCTTTGCTTCGGCGAAGCGAGCTCGGGACCGTAACGTCGATGAACTCAAGGATCGTTTTGGTGAAGACTTCACCATGGAGCCGATAGAGTCCTACCCTGAAAGCGATGAGGTAACCGCGGTGATGACCACGTTGGCATTGTCGCGACACGACATCCAACGTTTGATCGAGTCCTTCGAGAAGCCTGTTAGGCGTCAAGCGATCCGAGACGCACTTCACGCCCGATACGCGCAGTTTGCGAACCGCGTAAGCGTGCAGAAAGAATCTGATTGACAGCCAAAGCTATGAGTTCGATAGAGGCTTGCAGTAAATGCCGCCGGGTTAGGGGACCACGACCGCTAAAAACACTCGATTCGGCAACTGCATGAGTGTTTTGGTAGAACGAGACGGATCGCAGAATCAGACAGACCACAACGGCGATTTCTTGTCCACCTTCTCGTCCAACTTGTTCGGTCTGCGAGGCAGATAAATTAGGGGCCACCCATAATCAATCGCCCCGATTCACTCGGGTTGCTAGACTTTCGATCAATCGAATTCGCCCGAGGAGATCCTCATGCCACGCAAGCCTCGTTACGAAGTCGCTGATTCTGCTCGGGCACAGGTGTTTCATGCCATTCAGTGGTGTGTGTTTGACGGGCGTTCCTGTGCGGCGATGATCCGCTGACCGGGCAGTCGTTCGAACATCGCCGGCAGTGGATTCGAGACCGCCTGGAGTTCTTGGCTAGCGCCTTTGAGATCGACTGCCTGACTTACACCGTGATTTCGAATCACCTGCACTTGGTTCTACGCAGTCGTCCTGATGTCGTGGCGGCTTGGTCGGATGAGGAGGTCGCCCGACGTGGGCTGTGGCTGTTTCCTCCTCGGCGGAAACCCGACGGGTCGCGTTGACCTCAATCCGATCCGTGCGGCGATCGCGGAAACACCGGAAACGAGCGACTACACCGGGGCGAAGGATCGGATTGACGACCTGAACGAGTGGGAGGATCGCACGCGACCGAGCACGCACGACCGGGGACGCAGTCGTCGGCGTCGCAAGAGCTGTTGGATTGGAGTGGACGGCAATTGAAAGCCGACAAGGTGGGAGTGATTCCTGATCACTCGGCTCCGATCCTGACACGCATCGGGTTGGACGCGACCGGTTGGTGTGAGGTGGTGAGCAAGTTCGGCCGAGTGTTCAAGCGTGCGGCGGGGACGCCGGAGAGCTTGGAGGGACTTGAGGTTGCCTATCAAAAGCACAAGGAGACCCTGATTAAGTCAGAGATGCTTTGGAAAGTAACGGAGGCTTTGCTCGTGAGCCGATACACTACTACGTACGTTTCACTCGAAGTCTTCATCCGAATGGGAGAAAAACACGGCTGGGACCTTAGTCAAAAATGTCGAAAGTTTCTTTTGGGTTGGTTTGGCAATTACGATATCAAGTCGTAGTTTCTTTGCAAAGTCGCAGTCGCAACGATGAACCTTGTGTGCGAGTCCCCGAGTCTGACGAATCCCGCGTATGCTTTAGGGTTTATCCTGGGCGAGATAGGCACGCGAATCGACGGTGCAGAATTAGTGAGGGCAATTAAAGAGTCAAGCAAGCTGACGCACCTGGCTCGCAAGATTCTCGAAACGATGTAGACTAGCGACTCAGAATCAACCACGTCCTCACGGTTCGAGAGAAGCATCGCGTAGGTACACCACTGGGGTGTATTCGCCTTACGTCGATGGGATCGACGTAAGGTGCCCGCCAACTATTGAGTTGCTTAGTTCTAGAAAAATGAGATTAGATCGATGAGACGAATCATTGACCCAAACCGTTGGATACTGTTCTCGCTGGCGTTATTGACCGTTACCAGCGCAGTCCAGGCGGACGTACCGGACTGGGTACCAGCCATGCGCCGCGTCCGAGCGATGCAGTTGGGTGAACCGGGCGTGGTGATGAACATTGGCGACTCGATCACTTACTCGATGGCCTATTTTGCCCCGCTTCAGCATGTCAATCACTCGGACGCACCGCCTGCTGTGCAAAAGGCAATCCGGACGCTGGACGATTTTATCCAGCCGGACTGTTACCGCTGGAAAGGGCCGAATAAAGGGAATGCGAGCGGCCGAACCGCCCGATGGGCGCTCGGGTCTGTCGATGACTGGATCGATCAACTTCACCCGCAGATCGCCATTGTCATGTTTGGCACCAATGACATTCGTCAGGGCAGCGTTGCCGATTACGAGAAGAACCTACGGCAGTTGGTCGAGCGCTGCAGCACTCGAGGCGTCGTCGTTATCTTAACGACGATTCCGCCCATGCACGGATTTGATGAAAAAGTGGCGCTTGCGGTTTCGGCCCAGCGCCGCATCGCTCGCGAATGCTCGGTGCCGCTCATCGACCTGCATGCGCAGATCCTCAATCGTCGCCCGCACGACTGGGACGGATCGTTGCCGGCATTCGATCAATACGCACCCTGGCAGGCGCCAACGCTGGTCAGTCACGATGGTGTGCACCTGAGCAATCCCGACGTATGGCGTCAAGCTTTCACTCCCGAGGGACTCGCTCGAAACGGAAACACACTGCGAAACTACCTGACACTCAGGGCCTGTGCCGAAGTGATTGACGTCGTTTTTCAAGAAAAAGTGCCGGGAGCAACGACGGAGTTGATCCTGGGTCCGAACCCGCCGGCGCCGGAAACCGCAGAAACGGACCCGGCGAGTGGGAAAAACTTCGTATCAAACGGATCAAGATCCGATCTGCCCGATTTCAGCTGGCTGCCCGAGGCACCACCGCTTCCCGAGCCAACTGGGCCAGTCATTCGGGCTGATACGGTCGCGGGGATTGATGCGGCCGCGGAAAGCATTCCCAGGGGTGGTACGATCTTGTTGGACGATGGCCACTACGCGATGAAAAACTCGTTGCACCTGAGAACCGCTGATGTAACGCTGCGGAGCGCCTCGGGGAATCGGGATGCGGTTGTGCTCGATTTTTCCAAAAGCCGTCACCACGAAGGGATCGTGATCAGCGAATGCTCCGGTGTTACCGTCGCGAATCTGACCGTTGCCAACGTCAGGCAAAACGGTATCAAAATCAACTCGAATCTTGGGGTTGACCACGTCACCCTCTACAATCTCGTGAGCCATAATGTCTGGCAGCGACACGTCAAAGGCCCCAAGGTTCCGGATCAGCAGGGAAGAGCCGCTTTCGTCGAAGGCTGCCGGATCGAGCATTGCCTGTTTTACAACGACCGACCCAAACAGCGAGGTGACGAGCCATGGGAAGATGAAAACCCTCAGATGGCATTCAACTACATCGGCGGCATCGACGTGATGTCGGCAAAGCAATGGGTGATCCGTGACAACGTGTTCTGGGGCATTCACGGCGCCAGTGGTGAGGCTCGAGGGGCGGTCTTTCTTTGGCACAATTCGACCGACTGTATCGTCGATCGCAACGTCATCGTCGACTGTGATTCAGGCATCTGCCTTGGGAATTCGAGCGCCCGAGGCGAACGACGCCATGCGGTTCGCTGTCTGGTCCGTAACAACTTCGTCGTAAGCTGCCCCGAGAATAACCTGCTTGCCGACCACACCCGTGACTGCCGCATCGAGCACAACACTGTTCACGACCCGGATGGTCCCTTCGGGCGCTTGCTCCGCGTCGTCCATGCCAACGATGGCTTGGTAGTCAGGAATAACTTGTTCAGCGGACCGCGTATCGTCGTGGAAACCGATCGCGAGGGACTCGACATCCGCAATAATCTGATCCGACCGCTAACGGACTATTTCGTTGACCCCACGGTCGGCGATCTGCATCTGACCACTGAAGCGACCGATGCGTTTGATCACGGCATCGATTCCCCCGACGTGGTTTCGGATATTGATAGCCAACCCCGCTCAGTCAATCCCGATTTGGGAGCGGACGAGCGGCCGTAGTCGTGTTGGGTCTTTAAAGGCGAGCAGACCGGTCGCGGGCGGAAGTAGGTACCGGTGACGATGCCGACGGCGGAGTATCGTACGGTCGTACTGCCTGCATATCCAAACGCGAACATCTAACGAAAATGCGTTACTTGAACATAGTGAATATAGAGTAAACATAGGGACAGAGCACTTTTTCGGGTGGTATGACTGAACCTGTTTTGAGCTTGGCTGGAGTTCACCGTCTCGTAGTTGCTTCAGGAGACGGCTCGACTGTCCCGAAGCTGGCGAACGTGGGGACTCGTGTTCGGGGCAGGACGAACGCACAACGATCCTTGTGGGCTCCCGAAAAGATGCTCTATCCGAAGTTTCCCCCCGAAGTTTCCCCCCCGAGGTTTCCCCCCAGGTTCCACCCCAATGGCCTCACGATGGCGGGCGAGGCGGCAGTGGTGGACGTTGTTGGATACGGTCGTGTCACGAACACGGAGTGAAGGATCGCCGTGCTCTGTCGCTTAGCGCGTTCGGAGCAATGAATGCCGCTTGGTTCTCCGAACCGAAAGCGTCGTGGAACACGCTAACGGCTCGGAGAGCCGAGCGACAATCCTAACACCGCCAATGATTGATCCGGCGGTCCTTCACCATTCGCAGTTCGAAAAAAATTGGCCTCAGGCCAAAGCCTCCGGTACGACCCATTTCTCACCCTCTTCTTCTCGTCGACCGAACTCATCGTAATATAGGATTATCCGCGAAGTCTTCTCGATCGCACCGCCGCCCGCTTTCTTGTCACCGTCGGTCCCGGCCGCTTCGCGTCGCTCGAAAGTCGCCGGTTGCTGGCCGCCGATGGGTTGAATTGTCATGAGCCGGTGATTTTGATGCGGGCGGTTACATCCGATTTTACGGCTGCGGAGGTTTCGACCTCGTCTTTTTCCACGCAAACCTGCACCTCCTCCGACGCGGGCTCGACGATCGGGTCGGCAACCGACGTCGGGGCGATCGAGGGACGCCGCGTTTTCAACGGGATACTCGGCTGGTTCGATCAACGCGATGTGATCCGCTTCACTGTCGAGGGGGAGTCCGAGGTGCGAATCGAGTTGTCCGGATTGAACCGGGACGCGAATTTGTACTTGGCCGATGCGGAGGGCCATTCGCTCGATCGCTCGGTGCAACGTGGCCGTCGTGATGAGCTGATCGTCACGACTCTGCCCGCCGGTGACTACCTCATCGCGCTCGACTCGACTTCGTTTTGGCGGACGAGTTACACGCTGAGTGTCCAAGCGGACCGTTTGCCGGATCCGGTCCCCGAACCAGCACCGGTCCCCGCCGGCGGAGCGGGAAATTCCAACGGGGCGGGAGAACCGGACCCGACGAACTCGCTCATAGTCGCGCCGTTGGCGGACGTGGCTTACTTTGGCGGTTGACGTGAATGGAACGTCAATGCCGTCGGTGCCCCCGAGGCGTGGGCGGCGGGATACACAGGCAGTGGTGTCCTCGTCGCGGTCATCGACACAGGTGTCGACCTCGATCATCCCGATCTGATCGAAAATATTTTCGTCAATCCAGGCGAGATTGCGGGCAACGGGATCGATGACGATCAAAACGGATTCGTCGATGATATTCACGGATTCGATTTCGCCGACAACGATGCCGACCCGAATGATGTCGGTGGTCACGGAACGCATGTCGCGGGCACGATCGCGGCTTCTCGCAACGGGTTCGGAGCGACCGGCGTTGCCCCCGATGCGACGATCCTCCCCGTCCGCGTTTTGGGTGCCAACGATTCGGGCAGCGACCGCGACGTCGCCGCCGGAATCCGGTACGCGGCGAGTCTCGGTGCCGACATCATCAACCTCAGTCTCGGGGGCGGGTATAGCCGCGCGATCGATGCGGCGATCGATTACGCTCGGTCGCTTGGTTCCCTGATCGTGGCTGCGGCAGGCAACGAGTCCGCCGCCGCTCCTGGGTTCCCGGCCCGGTTCAGTGCGTGGGACGACAATGTGATCTCGGTCGGCGCAACGAACGCGTCCGGATCGATCGCCGGTATCAGTAACGCTGTCGGGCTTAGCGGTTCGTTCCAAGTTGATGCACCGGGGGTCGGCATTTTCAGCACCGATGTCGGCGGACGTTATGCCACGTCGTCGGGAACCAGCATGGCGAGTCCGCACGTTGCCGCACTGGCGGCCTTGACGCTATCGAGCAACCCCGTTTTGACCAGCTTTGAACTGCGAGACTTGCTCGCGACCGGAACCGTCGGCCGGGCCGCAGGCTCCGACGCGATCGGTTCCGTCACCGCCACCACCACCGTCGCCTACGCCGCCGCCGGATTAACCACCTCGCCTGCGGCAGCGAACTCCGGCAGTTCGAGTTTGAACAGCAACACGAGGCGATTGCTGATGCGGACCACGGCAACGGTCGACGTGGCGATCACGTCCCACCGCGAAAACGCAGGCGATCGCGACGATCGTCGACTGGACGAAAACCGAGAGATTCTCGTGAGTTCGAATTTACGTATTGTTGGCACAGATCACTCGTCCGAATCCTCGGCATCCCACCGATTGAGGGATCGGCTTCTACGGGACGAGAGTTTCTCGGAAACGGAATCCAGTGAAGGAGACTTGTCATCTCGGATTTCCGCCGTGAGTGTCCCGCATGTAGCAGCGACTCTCTGAGACGCTGGAAATTGCGAGTCTCAGAGAGAGCTCGCCTACGTGAGGGGCGTCCCAACTTTTTTTGGCCGTTTGGTTTCGCTTCGCTTCCAGGCCGACTACAATCGGCGATTCCCCAAATCGAATTTCCATCAACATTCCGCCTCATTTCCCCCTCCCTCCGCCTGGCCGCCCGTCGACGAGACTCATCGACAACGTGGACTGCCAGGGGAAAGCGAAACTGAAAACATGATTCGAGACGACCACACCGGATCCCAGTTCTTTGTTCTCCTGATGGCGATTCTACTCGCTGCTCTCACCGCAATCCCGTTCGGAAGGACGCACGCGGCCGAACCGTTTGAGTTTGAAAAAGACGACGTCGTGGCCCTTTTTGGCAACGGCCTCGCCGATCGGATGCAACACGCACCCTGGGTCGAAACGGTCCTCCAGCATCACCTCGCGGGAATGAATGTCAGTTTTCGAAACATGAGTTTCTCCGGCGACATGGTTAACAAACGACCACGCAACAAAGGGTTCACCAACGACGACGAGTACTTGCAGCACGTCGCACCGGACGTTGTCTTCACGTTCTTCGGTTACAACGAATCGTTCGCCGGCCCCGAGAGCCTCGCCCGCCATCGCGATGAACTAGTCCAACTCGTCGAGAGATACACGGCACTGCGTAAGGAGAAAGGCGAAGATTTCCGGATGGTCCTGTTCAGCCCGATCGCGTTTGAAAATACCGGTGATCGAAATCTGCCCAACGGGATCGACGCCAACGTCAACCTCGCCGCGATCACCGAAGCGACCCGCCAGGCCGCCGAGCAAACCGGCGCCACGTTCGTCGATCTGTTCACGCCGACGATGCGGTTGTTCGCCGTCAGTTCCCAACAACTCACGCTCAACGGCATCCACCTCAACGCCGACGGCTACCGCGAACTCGCTGGCATCATCTCGGAGGCATTGTTGAATAAACCGGCTCCGGCGGCCGAAGCGATGACCGACCTCTACGCCGCGATCGAAGACAAAAACTGGCATTGGCACAACCGCTACCGCGCCACCGACGGCAACGATATCTGGGGTTCACGCTCGGGGTTGACGTTCGTCGACGGGCAAAGCAACGCGGACGTGTTGCAACACGAACTCGTGATGCTCGATGTGATGACGGCCAACCGAGATAAAGCGATCTGGGCCGCCGCCCAAGGCAAGGAGTTTCAGATCGATGACAGCAACGTCCCGCCCCCGGTGAAGGTCATCTCCAATGTCGGTGGCGGCAGCAAAAGCTCCAGTGCCGCGAAAGAAGGCACCGTCGATTATCTGTCACCGCAAGAGAGCCTCGCACAAATTGACGTCCCCGAGGGATACCAACTCAACGTGTTCGCGTCCGAGCAAATGTTCCCCGATTTCGCTAACCCGGTGCAAATGCAAATCGATGCCAAGGGTCGGCTCTGGGCGGCGAGCTGGAACACGTATCCGAAATGGGAACCGGGCAAGGAAATGAATGACAAACTCATGATTTTCGAGGACACCGACGGGGACGGAATTGCGGATAAACGCAAGATCTTTGCCCACGTTCATAACCCGCTCGGTTTCGAATTTTGGGGCGGCGGCGTGCTCGTCACTTCCGGTCCCGATCTGTTATTCCTCAAGGACACCGACGGCGATGATAAGGCGGACGTTCGCTACCCGATCCTGCAAGGCCTCGGCACCTCTGACACCCACCACGCGGCTAACAATCTGGTCTTCGGTCCCGACGGCGGCATCTATTGGCAGAGCGGTATCTTCCTCGTTCACAACCACGAGACCCCTTGGAAGCAAAACCTGAACATCGGCGCGTCGGGCATGTACCGGTTCGACCCACGCACGTTCGCGATCACGCCGCACGCCGGCAACTCGCCCAACCCGCACGGAACCAGTTTCGATCGTTGGGGGTATTGTTACGCTAACGACGGCACCGGCGGGAAATCGTTCCAGGTCCGGCCCGAAGGCAAGGGGTTTAAGATGCACACGCTCTTGACCAAGGAATTCCGGCCCGTCGCCGCCAACGCGATCCTGTCGTCACAACACTTCCCCGATGAACTGCAAAACGATTTCCTGATCTGCAACACAATCGGTTTTCTCGGCGTCAAGCACTACAGCCTCGACCGCGACGGCGGGCACGACAACCGCCAATTCGGCGAAGTTTGGGGCACTCCCGGCGTCGTTTTGATCGACGGCAAAGATCGTAACTTCCGGCCCACCGATGCCGTCATCGGCGCCGACGGAGCACTCTATGTCGCCGATTGGCACAACGCCATCATCGGTCACATGCAGCACAACATTCGCGATCCGAACCGCGATCACAAACACGGACGCATCTTCCGCCTGACCGTCAAAGATCGCCCGCTGCAAGAACCGGTCAAGATCGCCGGCGAGCCGATCGAAGCGTTATTGGAAAACCTCAAACACCCCGTCGACGGAATCCGCCACCGGACTCGTGTCGAGCTGAGCGCTCATGATTCCAATGCGGTCATCGCCGCTGTTCAAAATTGGATCCAAGGTTTCGATCCCAACGATGAAACCGAGGCCCATCATCTCTTAGAAGCCCTCTGGGTTCACCAACAATATCACGTTCCCAACGACGAGTTGCTCAACACGCTGCTCGCCTCGACGGTCGGACACGCCGTTGTCGCGGCCAAGACGGTGCAGCATTTTTGGTACAACGTCGACACGACCGGCGCCAGCGGATTCGCCGCACCGGCCGAAATCGAATTTGTGGAATACAAAGCTCCCAAACACCTCAGCAAAGCCGACCGCAAAATCTACGATCTCGGTGCGGCCATCTACCAACGTGAATCGCACTGCGCGACCTGTCACCAAACCAACGGTCAAGGCAACGTCAACGTTTATCCGCCGCTCGTCGGCAATCCCTGGGTCAACGGTAGCGAAGAACGTCTCGTCAAGCTCGCGCTGCACGGATTGTGGGGCAAGATGAAAGTCAACGGGAAGACCTACGACCCGTCGCGTGGCGTTCCTCCGATGACCGCGTTCCGTTCACTCCTCAACGACGAGGAACTCGCCGCCGTACTCACATTCGTACGCAACACTTGGACGAACCAATCCTCCCCCGTCCGCGCAGAAACCGTCGCCAAGGTTCGCGCCGAGACGATCGAGCGGACGACGTTCTGGAAACCCGAGGAACTGATCGCCGAACACCCGCTCGAGACCGAGTTGATGACGGTCAACGAGGACTCGGCTGAGGAAGAATTTTCCAATGCGGAATTGGAAAATGAACTGCTCGCGATCACGCCGGCGGAACTCGCCCGCATCGCGATCGAAGAGGGCAACGCTGCACGCGGCAAAAAACTCTTCTACAGTTCCACGTCGACCTGTTATGCCTGTCACGATCCACCAGCGGGAGCGGCCAAGCTCGGCCCGGATTTGGCGACAATGAAGAAGAGGATCACGCCCGAGCAGCTCATCGATTCGGTACTCCGTCCCTCGGATTTGATCGAGAAAGAGTACGCCCAGGTCAGCGTCCTCACCGCCGATGGAATGCTCGTCACCGGCGTGCGTGTTTCCGAAAACCCGAAAGGCATCACGTTGCGAAATCTCGCGATGACGGAACCCCAATTCATCGCCGACGAAGACATCGACGAGGTCATCGAATCGAAGACTTCGTTGATGCCCGCGAACCTCGTTCGTCTGCTCAAGGACCGAGGCGAGTTCAACGACCTGATGAAATACGTCATCGAAGTTCGCAAGCGGTAACGCACGTCAGCCTTTCCAGGCTGACCGGTTTGATTCTCCCGAGCGAAGCTTGGGAGGGTCGAGCGCACCTAACCCCACTGGAGGGAAATGCTGTGAAGCATTTTTCAGCGTGAAAGCGGCGACAGCGGGCGGGGACACCCGCGAACCCCACAACTCTATCCCAAAGGGATTTCAGCCTTTCGCCGATGGTTGAGCGAAGCGACACCACCGGACAACTGTTGCAGAAGTCCGCGAAGGTAACGGTAACATGAGAATACAAGCCCGGCGCGCGAGCGAGTGACCTACTGACCTCACTCGCTAGCGCGTCGGGCTTGTATTGCAACCGTCTTCGTCGGGAGGATGACGCCAATCAACCTGCGTAAACCCCTCTTTTCCCAACACCCGACTCCCAAGCACTCAGGAGACCCAACCATGTTCTCTCATCCCGACCGCCGCTCTTTCCTCACCGCGACCGCGCTGGCCACGACAGCACCATGGATCATTTCCTCCAAAGCCTTTGCTGCCGGTGACACGGTCGCTCCCTCGGACAAAATCACCCTGGGCGTGATCGGGATCGGCCCCCGTTGCACCTACGACATGAAATCCATCATGACGTTGCCGGACGTCCAATGCGTTGCCATCGCCGATGTTCAAAAAACACGACGAGATGCGGGCAAGAAACTCGTCGACGATCACTACGGCAACCAAGACTGCACGCTGTACCGCGACTTTCGGGAATTAATCGCCCGCGACGATATCGACGCCGTCATCGTCGCGACCGGAGACCGTTGGCACGCGGCCGCTTCGATCGCGGCCGCCGAAGCGGGCAAGGATGTCTATAGCGAAAAACCGTGCGGCATCACGATCAGCGATTGCCAAGCGATCTCGGAAACCTTCGAACGGACCGGACGGATTTTTCAAGCCGGAACGCAGCGGCGCAGTGTGCCGAATTTCCAGCAAGCCGTCGCGCTCGCCCATTCCGGAAAACTCGGCAAACTCCAAACACTCCACGCCAGCGTTTATGTACCCACGCTTGACAACACTTGGCTGCCCGGCCAGCCCACGCCCGCACCCGAGGTCTGCGATTGGAACCTCTGGCTCGGCCCCGCCCCCTGGCGACCCTACAACGAAAAGTACGTCCAGGGACGCTGGCGCGGACAGTATGATTTCGACAGCGGCGCCAGACTCCTGGATTGGGGCGCCCACACGATCGACCTCTGCCAATGGGCTAATCAAGCCGACGATACGTTGCCCGTCGAGTACATTCCCGGCAACGACAATATCACCTGTCGGTACGCCAACGGGGTGACGTTGATCGTTGATTTTCTGGCCGATCCGTTCGGCGATCGCGGCCCACGCTGGATCTCCCGTTTGGGCACCTGTCCGGTTCGCTTTGTTGGCGACGAGGGCTCGATCGAAACTGGCGATAATGGGGAACTCTTCGCTTCCTCGCCGGCACTCAATCAAGAACTCGCACGCAACCCACGCATCCGAGGATTGGACGTGACCGAGCACGCTCGGAATTTCATCGACAGTGTGAAATCACGCACACCCACCGTGTGCAACCCCACCGTCATGCGACGTTCGCACATCGCCTGTCACGCCGCCGCGAACGCCTGGATCCTCGGTCGTAAACTCAAAATCGATCCCAAAACAGAAACGTTCCTCGACGACGACGAAGCCGACCGTTTGTCGCATCGCCCCGCTCGCGATTGGGCTTGATCGAATTCGTAATCCGACAAAGACGTAGCCTGACTCTCCGAGTCGGGCGTGAGAGGCTCAACTTCCAAACGAACGCGTCGCGCTAAGCACATCGGCGGAAAAGGGTCGGCAGAACCTCACGTAGGCGAGTCTCTCGGAGACTCGTAATTCCCAGCGTCTCAGAGAGACGCTGCTACGTGGTTACGCCGAAATAATTGTGACGATGTGCTTAGCATGTTCACGCGAACGTATCGAATAAAATTACCAATAGACCGGAAGTACCAACTCACCTGGGCAATTCCAGCGTGAAAACCGTTCCGGTGGTTTGCGGACCATGCACAACACGTCCGGAAAACGAGCGGGCCATGCGATGACAATGCGCCAACCCCAATCCAACTCCCGGCGCTGTCTCGGCCGCGTCTTGGTCCGATTTGCAAAACGGTTCAAACAAACGTGCTTGAAAATGAGGCGACACGCCCGGGCCGTCGTCCCGCACGCTGAAACGCCAAAATCGTGCCTCCTGTTGCACGGCAATCTCGATCCGGTTGCTGCGGGACGGCACGCCGTACTTGCAGGCGTTATCGATCAGATTGAAAAGGATTTGATCGATCGCGACAACCGGGACCGTGAGAGTCTTTTCCGAATCAGCCGGTTCGACCAACCACACCAAATTCATGTCGGCTTCATCGGCCCTTTGTTGCCAACAGGGAAACAAACGATCAAACAAATCGACCACGGTGATTGTTTCGAGAACGGGGACTGACGAGCCGCTTTCCAACCGAGCGAACTGCAACACGTTTTCAACCAACCTGGATAACCGATCCGCTTGGGTCTTCATCGTCTCGGCATGCTCACGCTGTTTTTCCGGCGGCACCATCTCCTCGGCGAGCATTTCCGAATACATACGAAAGGTGGTCAAAGGGGTCCGCAATTCGTGAGTCACTGCGGATGCGAACGCCGCCCGCCGTTCACTCAATTGCATCACGCGATGCAAAACCCATCCGATCGCGACGACAGCAAAAAGAAGTCCGCACCAGGCAATCCAAAGTGCCAACGACAAACCAGGATTGTCGCTGCGGGGTGCTTGATCCAATGGAAGACTCGCGAGCACTCGGGTTCGGTTGACCCGCAACTGCACCGGCAATGTCGTCAACGCCAGCGAGACATCGAGATCCGACTCTGAACGCACCGGTTGGAACTCGATTTCCGGTAAAAGATCGACAACCTCGGCTCGCAAACTGTCTTGAAGAGAATCCCAATCGAGCCAACTTCCTTTTGGGAAAGTTCCGCTTGCTGAGCGTCATCGAAACGCACTTCACGTGACGTGAAATCGATCGTCCCATCGCCAAATGAGAAAACCTTTTGAAATGATGCCCGATGGGGCAGTCGCCGTAGCACCGCCTCTACTCTTGCCAGCAGTTCTTTGATACTGAACGGTTTCACAACCTAATCATCGGCACCGAGTCGCAGGCCCGCGATCCGTTCGGCTTCCTCGCCTTTGGCCGTCAAGACGATGACCAAGCGGTTCGGGTGCGCTTCGCGAACCGCTCGGAGAATTCCCAGCCCCGGCACGCCTGGCAACGCGAGATCCAACAGTAATAAATCGTAGTCCGCGACCATCGCTTGGGACAAACCGTCGACGCCGTGGCCCGACTGCAAAACTTGATAACCTGAAAACTCCAACGCGTCGACGAGCCCCCGACGGATCGCCGCGTCGTCTTCGATCGTGAGAATCGTCGGGACCGTCATGCTCAATATCTTACAAAGAAATCGTAGTCAACGTTCGGTTGAAACGTTTCGCCTGCCGGCACGACGCGGGTCCACGTCACATGACTGCTGTTGTTGATGGCGTCTCCTTGGCCGTTGTGCCAATCTTCCCGCCGGAAAGCCCGGCGAGTGATCCCCCCTTCGTCCGACGCCGTCTTCGCACGGCCGCCGAATCGGACGCGGATTTCCATCGCGACGGACGATGATTTGTTGTTTCGCAGTTCGAGTTGGATCTTTCCATCGACACGAGCGTACCAGTGATTCCGCCATTGCAATGCCTGCAATTCGCGACCGGTCTCGAAATCCTCCGCCCGCGTACTCAAATCCACGGCAACGGTCACCGGGATCCGGCAGACGCCGCCCGGTGAGGTGTAAGTCAATAACTCCTGAGCGAGCGGTTGATAACCGTCGACGAACATCGCCGCCCCCGTCGTCCACGGCAGTTCGGTACTGTTGAATAATTCGATTTGACGCCACGCATTGTTCTCCGCCAAGACCAACGGTGAGGTCGCCGCAGCACCACTGGCAGCGTGAGTCTCCGCATGGGTCAGATCCACCTCCCAAGTGTAAACGTCGCGGTAGGCGACGTCGGTTTGCAGAATCGGAACCGTCGCCCGCTCGCCCTCTCGGAGGGACATCGCACCGAGTTGGTAGACGAATAAATCATTGCCGCCGGAATTGGTGATCTCCTCTGGAATCGCGATTGCGGAACTCGGTTCGACTGCTTGATTGTTCGAGCCACCGTTGGACTCCATCGAACGCTGAGTGAACAACGCGTTGGACATTCCGTTGTTGTTCAACATGATCGTCGGCGCCGCCTGCGCGAGCGCGTTCCGCATCGTCGACTCCAACACCATCGGACTGGGGATGTCACGGAAACGAAAGTTCGGAACTCCCACCACCAAATGAAACGGCACGTCGGTGAAATCCTCCGCCTCGTTAAGTAGCTCACCCTGCATGGAGATTTTCGCAATCTTGCGAATTGATTTCGATTTCGCACCGTCTTCGATTGCAAACTCCTGATCGGTCAACTCGATTCGGTAGGTCGGAATCCATCGTACATCGGGCCGGAAATACATCAGGTTGATTTTGACTTCCGTGTCCGCCGTATCCAGATCGATGGTAATGCGTTTGTGTTTCGACGAGTGCGAAACGCTTCGCATCAGCGAGCTGTTGAGTTCGTCGATCATCAGGTTTTGAACCGATCCGATCGGCAGCACCATCTCACCATCGCCGGTTGATAACACGAAGTATTTTGAAGAGATCGGATCAAACTCGACTCCGGAATCGGGCGGGTGGACCGAAGAAAACGACGACAGCAATCGAGCGATGTCAATTGATTCCCGTTCAGCTTGATCGCGAGTCGGCGAAACCTCACTGGGCAAAATTTTCCTGAGCGTCCCACGGTAACTCTGCGACCCGATCGTGAACGAGCAGCGTCGCCCCAGATTGGCCGCAATGATGTCGATCAAATTGGTGCAATCCGTTTCCTCTCTGAACGTCGATTCCGTTTCGACCCATCCGGCAACCATCGACCGGATCTCGCCCGATTCCGGAACCGCCCAAAACGACCCCAGCACGGCGCTATCAGGGACTTCGTCGGTGTAGACCATGCCGTTGCTGTCCGTCGTTGCAGTCGCCTGCTTCACAACGAGGCAATACCCGTCTTTAAAAACCACGACTCGCTGCGTCGTCATTTGCAACCGAGCCGGATCTTTCGCCGTCACGCTCGCAAGCGACACCGGCAACGTTTCATCGCGATCGGTGTCCGAGACGGGTTCCGGCATCAGCGTGAACACGACGACCGAGCCCAAGCCCAGCAACCACAATGCTTTTGAAAAGAGAAAGGACATGTTTGCCTCGTAAATGGTGAAACTGTTCGCAAAACCCAAACGCTTCCGAAAGGCAGAAACGTCGTGCGACGCGTTCACTCTATCTCGTAACCAGGCGCGCCAAGGTAACGAGGTTGTAACAAGGCACTCGGCTACGATTCTCTCGATAAGCACTTCGTCACAAGTCATTGGGTGGAACCACGTAGCAGCGTCTCTCCGAGACGCTGAAAATTGCGAGTCTCCGAGAGACTCGCCTACGTGGGGTTCTGCCGAACCTTTTCCGTCGACGTGCTTGAAATGAGCCGTTTTTGGGGTTACTCAACCGAGGCTAGCGACCTGTTGATTTAATTAGCCGATGGGCGTTAGCCCCGGTTGTCACACCCGTAACCGGGGCTAACGCCCATCGGCTAATCTTTGCTGGCGTAAAAACGATTAAATCGACAGCCCGCTAGCGACCTGTTGATTTACAAGCCCGACGCGCAAGCGTGTGAAGCACAGTGTGCACTCGCTTGCGCGTCGGGCTTGCCATGTCATTTTTTTTCCTGGACACGATTATATAAACAGCTCATCGTTCGCCACGTTTCTCTTCGAGACTGAAAAAGGATACGCAGGTTCGATAATCAATTCAAATCGTTCTCCCGGATCGTCGAGAGTTTTTCCGCGAGTTTGCCGCGTAATCGTTTCACAGTCACGGCATGATCCGCCGATGTTGCCAGGTTCGTGAACTGGTTCGGGTCGTTGGACATATCGAACAACTCAATCCCCTTGGACGCGTCTTCGCCATATTGCAAATACGCCCATCGGTCTTCACGAAGCAAAAAACCTTGACGCATCGGTGCGACGCTGAAGGCCGTATCACGAACGGTATGCGAAGGGTCGTCGAGCATCGCTGAAATATCCATTCCCTGCACATGCTCAGGAACTTCCAAACCGCAAAGCCGAGCGGTCGTGGGATAGAGATCGAGCAGTTCGACCAAGCTTTCGCACACGGCCGCAGGTTTTCCAGGAACACTGATAATCAACGGCACCGAAGCGGACTCTTCCCGCAGCGAAACTTTCGCCCAGAAATCATGCTCGCCGAGATGGTATCCGTGATCGCTGGTGAAAATCACGATCGTGCTCTCACGCAACCCCGACTCGTCCAACGCCGCGAGCACCTTGCCGACTTGCGCATCCATGTACGCGACGGAAGCGTAATACCCACCGATCGCCTTCTTTTGTCGGCGTTGATCCATCTTCATGTTAACGCTCGTTTTGTAATTGATGCCGGCCTTCGGAATGTCATCCCAATCATCATCCGGGCGGGAGGGCAGCACGAGTTTGTCGTACGGTTTGAAAGGACGATAGTACTTTCGCGGTGCCACAAAAGGTACATGCGGCCGCACGAATCCGACGCCCAACCAGAACGACTTCTCCGCGTGATCGCGGATCAGTTCGCTGGCTTTGCGAGCCGTCTTTCCATCGGAGTGAACCTCGTCATCCCCATCGGCCTCGACGACGACGAACGTGTTCCCACCGACGACGGGTCGTGATCCGTTGGGGTTGTTTTCGAGTGTTTCTCCCTCACCGGCTGCCTTCCACTCCGGTCCCGGACTGTTGAAACGTTCGGTCCATGATCTCGCGTCGTCCGCCCCATTGCCGCCGTCGTGATTGCGGCCATCGCCACCGATTTCAACCCCACCAGGAACGCCCATGTGAAATATTTTGCTAACCCGGGCGGAATAGTAACCTTGGTTCTTGAAATGTTCCGACCACATCGAGCGGTCACCGATTTGGGGCCGCGGGTTTTGATACCCAAGCACCCCGGTCGCGTGCGGGTAGTATCCCGACATGAACGACGCACGCGACGGACCGCAATAGGTTCCCTGACAATACGCCCGAGTGAAACGGGTTCCCCGCGCCGCGAGCGAATCAATATTCGGCGTCGAGCAGACCTCGTTGCCGTAACAGGAAAGCGCCGTCGAGGTCAGGTCGTCCGAGATCAGGAACAAAACGTTAAAGCGATTCTTCGGTTCCGCCTCGGCGGCGACCACCGAAAACACCGGCACCGCCCACCAGGCCAAAACCAAAATCGACAAGTATTTTTTTCGTTGCATCATTGTTACCGTGTTTATTCATTCTATCGAGACAATAATGAGCGCAGTGGATCTTGTGAAAAATCCATTCAGGCCCGGATTTTCAATAAGATCCACTACCGTTTAACGCAAGCGATTGTTTCGCGATTGCTTACTTCGTTTGTTTGGCTTCGGCAGCATCCATGACGTCTCGAATTTTCACGATGCCACCTGGTTGTTCTTTGCAGAGTTCCGCCGCCTCCATGAACGCGATAATCTGGATCGTTTCCTCGGCACTGACCGGTGGGACACCTGATTTGAAGAAACGAACGATCTCGGCAACCAAGGGTTCATAGCTGCCGGTTCGCTGGCAATGCCGAATCGCTTTTTCGCCGAACACCAACGCACCGAAATCGCTTTTTCCCGATCGCAGTCCGCGAAAACTGCCGACCCGGCCATCACCCCAAACACCGGTCACGACATCGGTGTCCTTCGTTTGCGTTCGTGTCACCTGCTCGCATCCCGGACCCATGATCGTGAACAGGATTTCCACGCCATGGATCCCGTACCAGAACAAATCCGGATGCGTCGCTTCGAGCGAGCAGGGACTGTAGGCATCGCAACCGGTGACCTTGCCGATTTCTGAATCGTTTTTCGTCGCCACGATTTCCGGAACGAAACGCAGCATCGAACTGGTGAAGATCGGTACCTCATGTTTTTCCGCCAAACGGAAGATCGCGATCGCATCGGCCACCGACGGTGCAAACGGTTTGTCAACGAACACCGGTTTGCCCGCTTCAATCACGGGTCGAATTTGTTCGAGATGTTTCCGAGCGTCCGTCGATTCGAGCAACACGACATCGACGCGAGTCAGCAACTCATCAATCGACGAGACGATCTCGATATCCATGTCCCGGAGCTGTTGGGTGAACCCCTCAACACGATCGCGGCTCGACGCGATGTCGTCACTGCCGCCGGGAAACGCCGCGACCACTCGGACCCCCGCCAACGGATCGTCGGCATCGCGTTTCGCGTTGAGCAGCTTGACGAACGCGGGCACATGCGAGGTATCGCAACCGATGATGCCCGCCCGCAATGTTTCTCCGCTGGCGGATCGACCGATCCCGATCGCCCCCACAATGACGAACAACGCAATCCAAGCTGATTGATTCTTCCACAGTACCCAGAACATTCGCATCTCTTTTTCTCTTGATGGTTGATAACTCGAAATCCGACGATCGGACAAAACGAAAACGCGTTGTGCGGTCAGGAGGCCATTCTTACGGACGGACTCGCGAGATGCAACGACTTTTTTAGCTAAGCAGGTGCGAGAAATTCACTTTGCATCACGGAATTATTTTCCTGCATCCGCCTAATGATTCTGCAGGACAAACGTAAACAAAGTGTAACAAGTGATTTGCCGGCGTTTTCCCGGATACTTGAGCGTTACAATGAAAAACGCGCCCTTCTCTTTACGAAAGAAAACTGATGAAAACCATGCGATTACTCGGTCTCACCTGTTCCTTCTTCTTCCTGTTCGGGGGCACGATCCAGCGTTCGGCATCGGCCCAAGAGATCACCATCGAAGTGAAATCCGACACCGATTCGAAGACAAGACTCAAGAAGAAAGAAAAAAACAAGCCACCGTTCACCGGCCAGCGACCGTCCGTCGACGTCGCCATCTTGCTCGATACCTCCAACTCGATGGACGGGTTGATCAGCCAAGCCAAGAGCCAATTGTGGAACATCGTCCAAGAATTCTCGCAGGCGAAGAAGAAAGGCAAGACGCCGTTGCTCCGCGTCTCCGTGTTCGAATACGGCAACTCGGGATTGCCCGCATCGGAAGACTACATCCGCCAAGTCGTCCAGTTGACCGACGATTTAGACAGGGTCTCCGAAGCCCTCTTCGCTCTCACCACCAGCGGCGGTGACGAATACTGCGGCGCCGTGATCCAGGAATCTATCAAACGACTCGACTGGAGTTCCGAACCAAACGCGTACAAAGCCATCTTCATCGCGGGGAATGAACCCTTTGATCAAGGATCCGTCGATTTTCGCAATGCCTGCAAAAACGCGATTCAAACCGGCATCGCGGTCAACACGATCCATTGCGGCAACTATCAACAAGGCGTCGAGGGTAAATGGCAACAAGGTGCTCAAATCGCCGAAGGGAAGTTCATGAACATCAACCAAGACGAAAAAGTCGTTCACATCAAAACGCCGCATGACAAAATCATCATCGAACTCAACGCCTCCCTCAACAGAACGTACCTGTGGTACGGTTCCCAAGAAAAACGCAAGGGCTACGAGACCAACCAACTTGCCCAGGACTCCAACGCCGGCGCCGGATTGAGCAGCCGTGCGACAATCAAATCGAGTTCGCTGTACCGCAACGTCGGCCGCGATCTCGTCGATACCTATGAAGACGACCCCAGCGCGATCAAGAAACTCAGCGACAATGAACTGCCCAAGGAGCTGCAAGGGTTATCCCTCGCCGAGCGTCGTAAACAGATCGAAGTGATGTCCGAGCGACGAGCCGAAATCAAATCCAAGCTCGCCGACGCCAGTCAACAGCGGGACGCCTACCTCGCCGAGCAGCGAACACAAAAACCGCTCGCTCCCGCAGAGGCGACGTTAGGCGACGCGTTCTCCGAAGCGATCGAAGAACAATTGCAAGCATCCGGTTTCGAAGTCGAATAACCGTCAGCGAAACAATCAGACGCGCTGAATGGTAGTGGACGAGGTTACGAGACCCTGTGATCCCCGGAGTCCCTGTGATTCCCGGAGACCCTGTGATCCCCGGAGTCCCTGTGATCCCCGCAGTGCGATGGACTCGTCCACTACGCCAGCGATTGTTTCGCTGTCGCTAAACGAGACCGTTCGCAACCTGACAAATCCGACGGTCCGCTGTATCATGATCGACCTATGAATGAGATCATCTATTTCGATCGTTATCGCGGGGAAACCTGCGTCGAGCAAGTCTACGGCGAGCGGGCGTTGCGTTGGACGTACGGTACTTTGGCCGGACGCATCTCACTCAACGTCGCAGTCAAGCGAGCAATGTTTTCGCGTTGGTACGGTTGGAAAATGGACCGTCCGAGCACACGTGAGATGATCCCCGGTTTTATCGAGAAATATGGACTCGACGCCACCGAGTTTGTCCGCGACGTCGACGCGTTCGAAAATTTCAACGAGTTCTTCTTTCGCAAACTCAAACCCGACGCCCGCCCCGTCGATCTGGCTCCCGATTCAGTTGTTTTTCCCGCCGATGGACGACACCTGTGCGTGCCCGACGTATCAAAATGCGAAGGCCTGTTCGTCAAAGGCAAGATGTTTGACGTGGAGACGTTGATCGACGATCCAGTGCTCGCGAAGCAGTTCGCCGGCGGCAGTTTACTGCTCTCGCGATTGTGTCCGGTCGATTATCACCGGTTTCATTTCCCCGTCGCCGGCGTCCCCGGTCCGACGAGACTGATCCCAGGACCGTTGTACTCGGTCAATCCGATCGCGCTGCGTCAAAATATCGACATTCTCGCGACGAACAAACGCTGCCTGAGCGTTCTCGAATCACCTTTGCTCGGCAAAGTGCTCGTCATGGAAATTGGAGCCACGTGTGTCGGCAGCATTTGCCAAACCTACACCACCGGAAACGAAATCGCCAAAGGCGATGAGAAAGGTTACTTCCGTTTCGGAGGTTCCTCGACCCTCCTCGTTTTCCAACGCGGCCGCATTGAGTTCGCCCCCGACCTGATCGGAAATTCGGCACAGCACCGAGAACTCTACGCCCGCATCGGAGACCGCATGGGGACCATTCTTTGACCCCTCACCGCTGCGATGAGCCACTGAGCGTTTTCATCATGCACTCTCCGCGAGCCAACAAGATTGCCGTTGACGTCGCAGGAACTTTGCCCATACAACAATCCGATGTGTAGCGCGCCCGAACTGTATGTCACCAACTTCCATCGACGATTCACTGGAGTCTCCGCGACGGCGGATGCTGTCATCTCCCAGCAAACCGATCGTTTAAACATGAAACTGGTGGGCAATTCCCTACCATTAAGTCCACCGCCGCTGTCCTACGTCCAGGCCCTCGGCTTGAACAGGCAACCGCCGACCGGTCGTCTATTTGCCATTTGGCATGTCCGTCGCAATCAGGAAATGTTAGCGGCGATTATCGCCCGTGACGTGTTGCGATTGCCCGTCCGGATCGTATTCACATCCGCCGCACAGCGTCTGCATTCTCGCTTGCCGCGCACCTTGATTAAGAAGATGGATGCCGTCGTGGCCACCACTACCAAGGCGGCTGAGTATGTTCCGCACTTGGCCGATGTCGTCCCGCACGGCGTCAATACGGAGCGATTTCAACCGGCAGTGGATCGCTCAGCGTGGCGGTCAATGGGTCTACCGGGCGAACATGGTATCGGCATCGTAGGTCGTATTCGCCCTGAAAAAGGCACTGATCGGTTCGTCGACGCGATGTGCCGTCTTCTGCCCGACCGCCCCGATTTCACCGCCGTGATGCTGGGCCGAGTGATGCCGGCGGACAGCGATTTTGAGAAACGGCTACGGCGACAGATCGCGGCCGCCGGGCTGGAGAAACGCATCCTCTTCTTGGGTGAGCACCCCAGCACGATGATGCCGCAGATGATGCAATCGTTCTCGCTACTGGTCGCACCAGCAAGGTACGAAGGTTATGGTATGACTCCGTTAGAGGCGATGGCCAGTGGTGTGGCTGTCGTGGCGACCGATACCGGCGTCTACCGCTCGGTTATCGAAGATGGCGAAACCGGTTATGTGGTCGGCCTCGATGACCAGGACGGGCTTGAGGATGCGCTGGCAAGCATCACTTCTGACCTGGATCGACTGCTGGAAATGGGCCGCAACGCACGTCAATTTGCGACTAGTCATTTATCGCTCGACGGCGAAACGGATGGCTATTGCCGTGTCTACGAAAAACTTTGGCAAGGTCACACTTTCGAGTAAACCATGATTGATCTCAACGCATTTGTCATCACGCTGCGACGCGCGACAGCTCGTAAATTCCAAGTCGACCGCATCCTGGCCAATTGTCCGGTCGCGTGTCAGGTTGTCGATGCGGTCGACGGCAAGGAACTCAGTTCGGCTGAGTTGGACGACGTCTACCAATCCTCGCTGCATTCACCAAAGTATCCGTTCTCACTAAGCAGTGGCGAGATCGGATGTTTCCTGAGTCATCGGCGATTGTGGCAACGAATGGTCGATGAAAACCGTTCGCAAGCCTTGATCATCGAAGACGACGTGGATTTTGAGCCGACTCCGTTCGCGCAGTCGTTGGCCTTTGCCAGTGAACACGCCGAGCCCGGTGACTACGTGCAGTTTCAAGTTCGCCCTCTGGTCGATTCCGCCCGCATGGTCGCGCACCAAGGAGATTTACGTCTCGTTTGGCCGCAGGTCACACCGCTGCGCACGTCGGCTCAATTAGTCACCCAAGAGGCGGCCGTTCGGTTGCTCAAAGTGACACGACAATTTGATCGACCCATCGACTCATTTTTGCAAATGCAGTGGCTGACGGGAGTGCGGATGACGGCCATGGCTCCGTCTAACGTGCGAGAAATCTCTCAACAGATTGGCGGCAGTATGATCGGCAGTGGGCAACCCGTTGCTCTGATGAATAAACTTCGCCGTGAAGTGCTCAGGCCTATTTATCGTTATCAGATCGCTTCGCTCTCCCGACGTCATGCGGCGGCCTGAGTAGTATGATCACTGTCCGGCTGTCCGGTGGCCTCGGTAATCAAATGTTCCAATACGCAGCGGGCTTGTCGCTGGCGCTCAGGCACCGGACGGGAGTGCAACTCGATGCTCGCTCCTACCAACGCGATCGCCTGCGGGATTTCGGACTGGACCATTTCGGACTTCAGCCCACGACTTCCAAGGAAGTCATCAACACATTGCCGCCCATCCGACGAGGCGTGGTCAGTTTCCCATGGTGGAAACTGCGTCATGGACGACAGATCGAATATGTCCGTGAACGCGGTGAGCCGTGCCCAACCACCCAGTCGCCGCTCATGAGTGTGGGGACAACGGCTTACCTGCATGGTTATTGGCAAAGCGAAACGCATTTCGTCAATCACGCGGATCAAGTTCGGCAATCACTGCGCATCGCGTCCCATCCCGGTCCCGTCAATCAAGCCTGGCTCGATCGAATTCGTGAGGTCAGATCCGTTTCCATTCACGTTCGCCGCGGCGACTACACGAGCGACACGGCCAATCAAAGTCAGTACGCGTCGTGTGACATCGGGTACTACCGCCGAGCGGCAGAGTATCTGGCAAGAAAATCCGACTCAGCCGTCACCTTTTACGTGTTTTCAGATGACCCGCTGTGGGCGAAAGAGAACCTGAAACTGCCGGGTGAGACCGAATTCGTTACACACAATTCGGGTTCCGCTTTCATCGAAGATTTGCGTCTCATGTCCGCATGTCGGCATCACATCATTGCCAACAGTACGTTCAGTTGGTGGGGTGCTTGGTTGGGTGAAAACTCGGAACGAGTCATCGTAGCTCCGTCGAAATGGTATCGAAACGCCGATCGGGATCGAGAGAATCCGATTCCATCAAACTGGGTTCGCATCCAGCTCGGCGATTGATCCTTAGCGTCGCTCGACATTCAAAAAACCGCAAGTCATTGCGATTTACGCCACGGTGGGAACCCTCATTGTTGATCTCGACGGACCACGGGCAAAATAACGGGGGGTGAGTGCCGTAACTGAGCTTGCGGTCAAGTTTCGTAGGTTGCTATTGATGCTTTCAATGAAGGAAAACTCTCTCTTTTACGTGATTTTCGAAAATCCATGAAACGGGTTCATCTATGTGGGATCGAGGCGGCTGCCGAGATCTACCGTCGAACAGCGCCAGCGATTCCGTTTGAGGGATACGGGTGCCGTTTCGATTGTGATCATGATGGCACTGGATGGCTTGTGTTGGCGGCGCCCATTTCATCTTCGTTCACATCGCGGATTCCAAAGACACGACGCATTTTGGTCGTCGGAGAACCTTCGTCGATGACGAGTTGGTCACCGCAATTTATCAACCAATTTGGAATCCTCCTTTCCCCTTATTTCATCGCTGGGTTCATGGGGCATTGGGTCGAGTCACATCCAGGTTTGCCGTGGTTTTATGGCTGGAACCGATTGACCGATCGGGTGCTCACTCACTCGGAACTTCGGGACATGGCTCCAACCAAAAAAACGGCGGAGCTGTCAGTTGTCTTGTCCAATAAGGTAGTTCATGCGGGACATCGAGCGCGGTTGCGATTCGTGGAGTATCTGCGGCAAGAAATGGGAGAGCGCTTGGCAGTCTTTGGTCGTGGGATCCGAAACGTCGACGATAAAGCCGAGGCGATTGATCCGTACCAATATCATTTGGTGCTCGAAAATTCTTGTGAAGCGAATTACTGGAGCGAAAAGCTTGCCGACGCGTACCTAGGATATTCTTTCCCGATCTACGCGGGCTGCCCCAACGTCCTGGATTGGTTCGACGATCAAAGTCTCGTTCGCATTGATATTGACGATGCCGAAACGGCTGCCAAGAGAGTGCGAGACGTCGTCGACAGCCAGCTCTTTGAGAGTCGTCGTGAGATCATCGCCCAGACCCGCCAGCGAGTCATGAATGAGTTGTCGTTCCCCGCCTGCATCGCCGACGCACTCAAAGGATTCCAGGACGACGAATCGGTTATGAAAGGCAGCGAGGTGATTCATCCGCCCAGTCCCATTCGATTAGGCACGCGAGTCCAACGCGAAGCCAAGCGTCTGTATTACAAAATCAATTCTAAGGTATTAAAGTCGGTCCGTTCATGAACATTGCAAGACATCACGCATTACGTCTGAAAACTCTCCGCGGCATGACAGTGGTTCATGTCGGTGCCCACCTCGCTCAGGAAGCTGATCGCTACGAAAGCGTCGGTGCCAAACGAGTGCTATGGGTTGAGGCAGCGCCAGATACCTACGAAAAACTGCAACAGTCACTGAGCCAGCGAGACCCTCATCGCCGCAGCGTGCTGCAGAAAGCTCTGTTCATGCCGCCGACCGTACACTTAACCATCAACGCTCTGGCCGGTTCCGCCGATGAGGGACACGCCGAGTTTGTTCGTTTCAATAATCATGGTGCCTCTGATTCGATCTTTCAACTGTCCACCGAATGCAAAGAGATGATTCCGGGATTGCACGCCACAGGCGAGGTCATTCGGCTTCCCTTTCGCAAGCTCGATAGCATCGTGCGAGCCGCAGGGATTGAACCTTCGGAGGTCGATTGTTTAGTGCTCGACGTGCAAGGTGCCGAGTTATTGTGCCTTCAAGGCGCGACGGAAATTCTGCAACACATCCGCTGCCTGGAAACGGAACTGTCAACCGAACCTATCTACGAAGGCGGAGTGCTGTTCGGCGAGCTCAACGCATTCCTGGAAGAAAACAGTTTCCACTGCAAAACACGGATCAAACGCGTTCACCAGAACGCGATCTACGAAGCAGCCGCCTGACCTAGGTTTCGACTCACTCCATTCTGCTCCCCTCCTCGAATCGAAGGTTATTCTCATGATTACGGTGATAAAGAAGAGATTTCATCAATGGACCGGCGAAGGCCGGAAACGTTTTTTCGACGATGACTTCAACCGAGAAACCTACATCCGCGACAAATAAGGACCACAGCAGATTGTACTGGATCGCGACTATGACCTTCGTATCGATGAACAGGCAAGCTTTGATACAGAATCTAACCGTTTGGAAATTGGTTCCTTACGACTGCATCCTAACTTTTACACGGTCTACGAGACCATTGGTCGACTGGCTCCCCAGAGTGTTTATGAAGTGGGATGCGGTGGCGGTGATCACGGTCGCAACTTGTCAAAGATTTACCCGCAAATGACGATCTACGATGGAGATCGTTCGTCGAGCCAGATCAAGTTCTTGCGTGAGCGAAACTCCGAGATCGCTGACTTCGTGCAGCAGCAAGACATCACGATGCCATTTTCAAGCCACTGGCGGACTGCGGATTTGGTCTACAGCCAAGCAGTGATGATGCACATCAAAACAGCAGTCAGTCATCTCGTCGCCTTGGCCAACATGTTTCGGCTTGCCCAACGGCACGTCGTTTTGATGGAAAACTATGGGTGCCATCCGTTCGTCGAAGACATTCAGATGCTTCACGCCGGAGGTCACTTGCCGTGGGAGAATATTTACTTCCAGGAAGCTCACTACGACGGCCAACCGTACTGTTTGGTCGTCTCCCGCGAGCCGTGTGATTTGCCTGCATTGCAAGTATATTTCACATTGCCCAACGCCACTTAAATTCGCTACTAAGGACACTAAAGTCGATGTCGTTTATTCCTTTCATTGTGCGTGCGAATTGGCGAAAAACCACTTCGCTCTCAACGGCAGTGCGTCATAAACTTGTCGCTTTGACGGTCGGTCGTCGGCCCTCCAAGAGTTGCCAAGTCAAGCAACTCGATGAGATCATTGCGAAACGTTTTGATCCGAAACAACCCGGCCATTTCGTGGAAGTCGGGGCCTACGACGGCGAGCGATTCTCTAACACCTCCTGGTTGGCTGACAACGGCTGGCGAGGAGTCTACGTGGAGCCATCGCGGCAGTTCAGCCAACTCTGCCGATTGCGACATTGTCTCAATCGTACGCAGGTGTTGAATTTGGCGGCAGGGGAAGCCGAGGGCGAAGTCATGCTGATGCAATCCGAGGCCCTCAGCACCATGTGCGAAGGAACGTTCGACGAATATGGACGAATCCCTTGGGCGAAAAAACAACTCAAAAAACAACTCAAACAGCAGCCCACCCGAGTTTGTCGGTTGGATAGTTTGTTACTGGAAACTAACACACCCGTGGGTTTTGAATTATTGGTCGTTGATGTGGAAGGCTATGAAGAAAACGTCTTCAAAGGTTTCGATCTCGCTCATTGGAAACCGCGGTTGCTGATCGTCGAACTGTGTGACGTTCATCCTGACTTTAGCCAGAATCAAGACTTAGTGGATTCCGCGTCGCGTGTTCGGCAGTCTATTTTGGCAGCGGGTTACCAAGAAATTTATTGCGATGAGATCAATTCTATTTTCGAACGCAACGATGAATCGTCCGCGTCGATTTCGCATCGCCCGCATGTTGCAGCCGCTTAGTCACATCGTTATCACTGGAAACCGAACATGTCTCGTATCAAGAACTTAAAAGCCCGTCAAAATTGGGTTCAGCAGACTTTAGAGAGTATCCCGGCGGGAAGCAGGGTTCTAGATGTAGGTGCTGGCGAATGTCAGTATAAAATTCATTGCGGGCACCTTCAGTACTTGTCCCAGGATATCGCGCAATACGACGGCAAAGGCAATCGAAAGGGACTACAGACCGAGCACTTCGATCGTACCAAGCTCGACTTTGTCTGTGATCTGTACGACATCCCCGAAGACGATTCGTTTGACGCAGTGCTCTGCACCGAGGTGTTGGAGCATGTGGTGGATCCAGTTCGCGCCGTCGAGAAACTGACGCGGTTGGTGAAGCCCGGTGGGTTGCTGATCATCACGGCTCCGTTTGTGAGCTGGACGCACTTTGCGCCTTATCACTACGCGACTGGATTTTCCGAGTATTTCTACAACGAACAGATGACCAATCACGGGTTCGAGATTGTCGAATTGCAACCCAATGGCGGTTTCTTTGATCTGATGGACCAAGAAATTGGACGCATTGGTTCTGTGCGACGACGCTACGGTGGCATGTGGATGGACCCGATCAGCTTCGTCTGTCTTTCGGCGGCCCGCATGAGTGTCCGCATCATGGCCGCGCTGGACGGACCTCGCAATCAGCGTCGATCGAGTGAGCTGGCAACATTTGGCTGGCACATGAAAGCCGTCCGACGCGCGGCCTAGGTTGAGGCAGTTACGCTGTCCTGCGTAAGTAGCCCTTAGGAGCAACGCTGATCAGCAATTTATTGTCGATGGAGTGATCGATTTCGAATTCAGGATGCGATTGCAGATAGGTTTGGACAGCCGACTGTGGGCTGTTCCCAGGCCCCCAAGTGCGATCGGGATACATCTCGTTTGGCAACTCTTCGACAATTGTATCGAATACGACACAATAGCTATCCACGCTCGTTAAATGCGCGTAGGCTTCCAATTCAGCGAGCACGTGGTCGTGTGTGTGGTTGCTGTCGAGGCAGACCAAGACGCGTTCTTTCCCCTTGGCAAGGCTGCTAACCTGAGCGATGATCTCCGGTTCGATGCTTGAGCCTTGAATCATGGTGACACGTTTGGCCATGGGGTGATCCAAGATCGCTTGACGATTGTGTTCACGAATGTCAATGTCAACACCCACGACTTGTGCGGTTGCATCACCTCGACACGCTGCATTGAGTTCCAAGAGCGACGCCGAGAGGATCAAAGAGCCGCCGTGGGCGATGCCGGTTTCAATGATCAAATTGGGCTGAATCCGCCATACGAGTTCCTGCATCGCCATGATGTCTTGCGGGTACTGGATGATGGGGCGTCCTAGCCAGGAAAAGTTGTAGGAGTACTTCGGCATCGTACTCTCGCGAACGAACGCTCGTCCTGCCTCAGCAATGGCGGACCCAGGGTACGTACTAATGCGCTCGGCACACTCGTTTCCGAACGCTTCAATCGGGTTCGAACTACTCATTTGGGGTTCTCAAGAGATCTAAGGATGTGGTTGTCACCCCAGAATGCGAAAGGCTCGTACTCTGGGTAGGGAAAATGTCCGAGGTTCAGGCGAATCGCTGCCTGTCGTTCTTCGATATGTTGCTCGACCAATTTGCGAACCGAAATGGGTTTTCCGTTGCAAACGTTCACAATCCCAACATGCGAAGTGGTCTCCGTCAAGTCCGCCAAGTAACGAGCGACCTCCCGAACGTGGAGGTAATCACGAAGTTGCTCACCGCCTGACATGTTGAAGGTGGCATCGCCTCGGTCAATGGCCGCGTCCAATTGTGCTAGCAGACTCTTTGAATTTTGACCTGGTCCGTACATGTAAAACAACCGTGCCCACAACAGGTCGAAGCGAATGACCTGAGCGAGCAGTTCGAGCGACCTTCGCAATGAATCCTTTCCCAACGGATAGGGCAGCGTCGGCTGAGTTGGCATGGATTCACTCAGGCAACCTTCTTGCAATCCGTATTCCAAACAGGTGCCGGTGACCAGAACGCGTTTGCATCCACCATCCACCATTCGTTTGATGAACTGATAAGACGTCAGGGCGTGAGCTTCAAAGTGTACCAAATCGCGAAAGTTGGCTAAGTTAGGCCAGGCCAGATGTATCAGCGCACTGATTCCCTCGGTGGACTCGCAATCGTGGCGTTCGACTGACCCCAGATCACCCCGAATCACTTCGACACGATCCCTCCAACTCATTTCCTGGAGGCCAGCCTCCGAACGCACCAAGATGCGGACTTGATGTCCCCGCTCCAGTAGTTCGGAAACGAGATGGCGTCCCACGAAACCCGTCCCGCCCGTGATCATTACCTTCATCGGACGGTCTCGGACATTGGCTCATTAAGGGTTACGAACTCCGGATACCAATCCAACTGTCCGGCCAACTCTCGGATTTCGCCCTCATAATTGGGGTTCATGATCACCACTGTTTGTACGCCGCGATGCTTTGCGTCACTAGGTGACACTACCGGTAGTCCAGTGGTTGGAAGAAAGCGGCCTTGTTTTGATGTGTTTAGATCAATCGCACAATCGAGTTCGCAATCACCCTCAGTTGCTAGCAGCAGCGCAAAGGTGACACCCTTGGATGCACCACCCCAAATCGCCACGACTCCGTGGGAGCGGCGATTACGAACAAAAGAAGACCAGTGCGATATCAGATCGGATCGTCTGGCAACGTACTTGTTCGCCAAATCCAATGAATCACTTCCTAACACAAGATGCGAAAGACTAGCCAGCTTTTGCGAAGCCCGTGTTGCTTCCGCCCACATGTATTGCCCGTCATAAACACTCGTCACTTGAGTCATCAAACCCTGTTCTGCTAACAGTCGCGTCATGGAATGCGGCGTGAACAGCGAGCAGTGTTCATAGAAAAAATCCTGGAATGCCCCATGACGAAGAATCCAATCCACATTCGGCGTTTCCACCAACAGTCGACAATTTGGAGAACCTACAGCCGCGGCGAGCGAAGCGGTAAAATCTCGAACGTTGGGAACATGCTCGATTGTGTGCCGAGAACAAATAACGTTCGCGTCCGGTGGAATCAATGCAAGTTCGTTCCTGCCAAAAAAACTCTTGTGAACGACAACTCCCGACTGCAGTTTGTCTTCGCCGGTAAATGATGGATCGAATCCGATCGCTGAGACACACCGTCCTGCAGATTTCTGAAATACAAGATTCAGGAAATCGCCCTCACCACAGCCAACCTCGACATACGAAATAGGTTGGTTTGGTGGCACCGAAGCGAGCACCCGATCCACCATCGCCTCAAGATGTTGCATGTAGTAGTCTGATGTCGACACATCGTTATCGTAGTTCGCGTCATACGATATCAGTTCGGTTCGAAATTTTTCGTTCCAAACGAAACTGCACTCAGGGCACCTTAGCATACGAAGCGATCCCATGGGATAGTTAAGCGCATCGTGGACTGTTGACAACGTCGTGTTTTGCAACGTCGGGACACTCGATCGGAGTTCGACCAAAAACTGTCCCAAAGAATGATCACAGACCGGGCAATTGAAAATATCGTCCATGGGAATTACGTCGAAAACTTCGCGGGCTGGCTGGCCGAAATAGAAGAGTTAAGCATGTCATTTCATTTCATTCGGTGTCACTCGAACGAATCGCGTTTCCTAACCCGACGCGTTAGCGAGGGATCGAGCGTGAATCCCTCGCTAACGCGTCGGGTTACGATTGACGGTTTCGCCGAAATCAGACGTGTCTACTGGAACAGTGGACCTGCAACAGCCGGTCTGGTCAAGACGGTGTGCCGGTGGCTCGCGAGTCCGCATCCAAGTCAGCCAGACAGTCCTCAAACGAGACAAGACGCTGGTCCTGCTCTGAGACAACCGTTGTTTCCGTTGGCCAGCGAATGCCCACCTTCGTATCAAGATGATGAAAGCCACGAGCGCAAGATGGCTGATGGAATTCGTTCATCTGATAAAAAACTTCGGTGGCCGCTTGCAAGGTTTGAAAACCGTGCGCGAACCCTTCCGGGACGTACACTGCATCATGGTTTTCGTCATTCAGTAGAAAGCCCTCCCACTGGCCTCGCGTTCTCGATCCCGCTCGGCAATCGACAATGACATCAAAGATCGCACCATGGGTACATCGAACTACCTTGACTTCATGGCGCGGCGGGGCTTGGAAATGCATCCCACGAAGGGTCCCGGCAAGCTTATTGTACGAAACACTGCACTGAATCAAACGGTCGCTTAATCCGTGCTGCCGAAATTCCTCTTGGCACCATGTTCTCGCAAAGAACCCACGTTCATCGTGGTGTGCAGTGGTCTTGATCAACCACGCCGTATCAAATTTTGTGGGTAGGAATTCCATGAGACTCTCGTAACCTACGCGATTCGGACCTCGGGGATCGGAATAATAAACTTCCCACCATTGAGTCGAAATAAAGACTGTTGCGACATGATTTCCTCGGCGAAATTCCAGGTTAGCAGCAGGCAATAGTCTGGTTGATCGTCCAGTAGACGTTGGGGATCATAGATCTTTAAGTGTGTGCCTGGAGTATACCGTCCTTGCTTGACGACGCTGCGATCAACGACATAGTCGATGAGATTGGCGTCGATACCAAAGTAGTTCATCAAGGTACTCCCTTTCGCCGACGCTCCGTAGACTGCGATTCGATGCCCCGCCGCTTTAATCTCTTGCAGATGCTCGGTTAAAAATTGACGCAAGCTTTCCACACGAGACGTGAAGCGATCGTGATGCTCTGAGCAATGGACCCATGTCGACTCTTCGGCGATGAGATCCCGCACGGACGTTGAAACGGGTTCGGACGCAGCATGGGTGGCAAGGATTCTGAGCGAGCCACCATGGATGCCCAACCGCTCGACGTCCACAATGTCCAGTCCATGTCGTGAAAACAAGGACACCAGTGCGGTCAACGAGAAATAGCACAAGTGTTCGTGATAAATCGTATCGAACTCGATGTGATCGATCAGGTCTCCCAAATATGGAGCCTCGACAACGACTCGTCCCCCTGGTTTCAGCAGCGTCTTGAAACCTTGGACAACGCCGTTTAGGTCCGGGACGTGAGCGAGCACGTTGTTAGCGTGGATGACGTCCGCCAATTTCCCTTGCTGGGCCAAGTTCTCCGCCAGTTCACTCCCAAAGAACTCGGAGATCGTGGGGATGCCTTTCTGCTCGATCGCGACCTTGGCGATATTTTGGGCAGGTTCGATTCCCAAGACGGGCACGCCGCATTTGGCATACCATTGCAGTAGATAGCCGTCATTGCTGGCGATCTCGATGACCCGGCTGGATTCACTCAGCCCGCGTTCACCGATCAATCGCTCAGCGATAGAGCGCGCATGAGCCACCATGGTGTCCGAAAAGGACGAGAAATAGGCATAGTCACAGAACATGCTTTCGGGCGGCACGGTCTCCGTGATTTGAACCAGCGAACAGTCCTGGCAACGAACCAAATCGAGTGCCCAACGAGGCTCTGGATCATCCAACTGATGTTCGTCTAACAACGCGTTTGCCAGCGGGGTTTTCCCTAGCGACAGAACGTCGCTCAGGCTGCTGCTGCCGCACGACCGGCAATGGTATTTGGTTTGTTGAACTGTCTCTGACTCGTCTTGAAGTAGTTCTGGTACCATTGGATTGTCCTGGTTAGTCCTTCGTCCAAAGAAGACTCGGATTGCCATTGCAAAAGGTTTCGAGCCTTGCTGGCATCGAGATATTGATGCTGAATTTCGTTCGATGCGGCCCCTTGCACGATGGGCTGTAATGACGAGTCCATCGCGTCGAGAATTCGTGTCACCAACTCCAGCACCGACACCTGAATCTCGGTGGAAAGGTTGAACGCCTCACCGTTCAATTCCGGCCGCGAGGCCATCTGTTGTGCCAAGTGCATGTAGGCAGCGGCACCGTCCTCGACATAAAAATAGTCACGCACAAATGATCCATCGGAGCGAATGACGGGCGCTTCGTCACGGACAATCGAGCGGATCGTACCAGGGATGATGCGGTTCCAATTCAAGTCTCCGCCACCATAAAAATTCCCGCATCGCGTCACACAGACGGGCAGTCCGTACGTATTAGCATACGTTTGTGCAATTAGGTCACCGCATGACTTGCTAACGTCATAAGGGTGCATACCCGCCAACGGGGTTTCCTCCGTGTACGGTAGCACTTTACTATCACCGTAGGCTTTGTCCGATGAGGCAACCACGATCTGCTTGACGTTGGGACTTCGGCGACACGCCTCCATCAGTTTCCAAGTCCCACCGATGTTCGCTTCAAATGTTGAAATGGGGTTTCGGTTGGCGATTCCGACAATGGTTTGTGCGGCTAAGTGCATGACTGTGGAAATCTCGAATTCACCCATGACACGCTCAAGGCATTCTTGATCACAAATGTCACCTCGTACGACGGTGATCCGATCAAAATCGCCGCAGCGAACGATTTCTGCGTTGGGCGTCCAGTCTCGAACTAGGCAAACCACCTCGGCTTGAGCTTGCAGTAAACGCTTGACCAGCCAGCCACCGACCAGTCCCGTCGCACCGGTCACAAGCACGGGGCGATCTCGCCAGAAATGGGTGTCGAAAGTGTCGTCAGTTCGCGTTCGGTTCATCAGTTTGCTCGTCGAGCGAAAGGGCAGTAGATAGGTTCGTTGTCAGTCGATCTGCGAAATAGATTCCAGACTCGTAGCGGTTCGGGGATGGCAGTTGAAGTACTACGCGGCTTTGGCGATCGGGCGGATCCGGAGCCGAGTTTCCTGTTCATCTCGCTCCCAAGTTCGCCACGGTGCTTTGCCCTCATCCCACAGACGTTGCAAGTAGTGCTTGTCTCGCAGAGTATCCATGCACTGCCAAAAACCATCGTGACGGTAGGCGGCAAGCTGTCCGTCGGCCGCGACTCGCTCCAACGCATCCGCTTCCAGGCTGTCGCGATCATTCGCTAAGTAGTCGAAAATCCCCGGCTCAAAAACCAGGAATCCGCCATTGATCCAGCCTTCGCCGGAGACCGGTTTCTCGGTGAAATGATCGACGTAATCGCCGTTCATGATCAAGCCTCCGAAACGTGCTGGCGGCCGGACCGCCGTGACGGTAGCGAGCCGACCATGCGAGCGATGGAAATCCAAGAGCTCGTCGATGTCGACGTCACTGACGCCGTCACCGTAGGTCAACATGAAGGTGCCGGAGTCCAGTCGCGACTTCAGCCGCAGCAGCCGACCGCCGGTCTGTGTATCGGTGCCCGTGTCCGCGAAGCTCACACGCCAGTTCTCGGCTTCGGATTCCTGACGCGAAACGACGCTTCGCCCGAAGTCGATCGACAGGTCACCCGAAAGATTGTATTGGTCGAGGAAGTAACCCTTGATGAAATCGCCCATGTATCCGCAAGCGATATGGAAGTCGTCGTGACCATGAAAAGCAAAATGCTTCATGATGTGCCACAAGATCGGGCGTCCACCAATCTCCACCATCGGTTTGGGCCGCGCGCTAGTTTCTTCCTGGAGCCTGGTACCCAGGCCTCCGGCGAGAAGTACGATCGACATAAACCATTCCTTCAGTTTTGCGAGACGAGTGAAGTTTCACGCTTCCTGCACGTGAATCTCCGTTGTTAGCACTTTCCTGCGTCCCCAACAAGAGTGAAATCAGATTCCCCCAAGTTTGGGGTGCATGACAGGGTTTGCAGCTTGGATTGGGGTCGGCTTGAAATCGCTGATGATTTACACTGGGAGGCACACAGCCGGGAGGGCTGGGAGCTTTAGGATACTCTTTGAAGGATATTTGCCATGGACAACGGCACCGAACCGACCGACCGCCGAAGAAATCTCCGATCTCGTTGTACAGCGGCT
>Ga0163215_100519_pt1 | contig 60131 bp, 55 predicted proteins | sample SynspAceP_FD_185934 | JGI IMG/M metagenome (GOLD analysis project Ga0163215, IMG submission 185934) | Saline lake microbial communities from Ace Lake in Antarctica - Synechococcus sp. Ace-P (Hybrid Assembly) | ecosystem: Environmental > Aquatic > Non-marine Saline and Alkaline > Saline | place... | reverse complement strand
TGAGAGAAGTCCCCTCATGAGAATGGCCACCCTGCTCGCTAGATACAAAACAGCGATTGACCCAGTGCGACGGCAGGCCATGGCCAATGCTTACACTCCAATCGTCCGCAGTTTCCTGCTTCCAGGCTGCGCCTATTACGTCTACATCACCTGGCGCCACTGGATAGACGAGACCGGCTTGAGCCTCGCCATACTGGCGTCGATGAGCGCCGGCACGGCACTGAGTTTCCTGGCGATACGGCACTACCTTTCACGAGCCAAACAGGTCTCGCTGAACCGGCTTGAGCTGTCCGGGCTTTCGGCAAACACGCTGATCTATATCAATGTCCTGATCTACCTCCTGATCAATTTCGAGCAAACCAAGTTGATCTACTTTGCCCTGATGGCCGTCGTGTTCTCGACCACAGGCGTCACGTTGCGGATTACCCTTTTCTGCGTAGCACTGTCCCTGGCTACGCTTTACTGGTTTGCGTCCGCCCTGCCTGCGGATTTGTTCGGCCAGTATGTCTCGATCGGAGTTGCCACGGCCTTCGCTGCCCTCGGCATGGCGACATTGTTGCGCAAGGCAATTCTTCAGCAAATCGATGCCCGGCTTCTGGCCGACAATCTGGCCGCCAAGGCTCGACGTCTGGCTGACACCGACATGCTGACGGGCATACCCAACCGACGTGCCATCTTTCAGAAAATCGACTACCTCGTCGAACAACGCAAACCCTTCTGGATGGCTATTTTGGACCTTGATGGTTTCAAGGCGATCAATGACGTCTATGGCCATCTCATCGGCGATACGCTGCTGTGCGCCGTTGTCGGGCGTGCCGCCAACCTCGACGTCGAGGGCGTCACATTTGGACGCATCGGCGGCGATGAATTCATCGCCATTCTGCCCGGGAATATAAGTGAAGAGAAAGCTGCCGATCTTGGCAACGGTACCATCAAATCGATCAGCCTTCCCTACTTTATCGAGCACTTGGAATTGACCGTCGGCGCTTCGGCCGGATTTTCCCATTTCCCGAGTATGGGGTCCTCATGTGCCCAGCTATACGAAAAAGCTGACTATGCACTCTACAAGGCCAAGAAGCACTACCGCGGCCAATGTGTCCTGTTTGACACGGCTGAAGACGAGGAAATGAAACAGGCCATCGAAATCGAACGCGAATTGCGCGAAGGCGATCTTGAGAACGAGCTGTTTCTTCTGTTTCAGCCGCAATACTCGCCCGGATTGCGACGTGTTGTCGGATTCGAAGCCTTAGCGCGCTGGCAGAGCCCGAAACTGGGTCTCGTCCGCCCTGACCTGTTCATCCGTGCGGCGGAACGATCAGGCCACATCCGCAAAGTCACGGACATCTTGTTCAAAAAGGGACTCGCCGCGCTGGCGAAGTGGCCCGCGGACATCAGCTTTTCCTTCAACTTGTCGGGTAAGGACATATCGGACCGGTACTTTATTCTGTCCTTGCTGGGCCAGGTCATGCGATCCGGCATTTCACCAAACCGCATCGAATTCGAGATTACCGAAACAGCAGTGATGTCGGACATTGAAACCTCAAAGACTATGCTTGCTGCATTACGGGGCAGCGGCTGCAAAGTCGCCCTGGACGATTTCGGATCCGGATATTCAAGCTTCGAGTATCTAGATCAGCTGCCGCTCGACAAGGTCAAGATCGACAGAAGTTTCATCCGCAAGGTTTCTCACAGCACCACATCACGGGAAATCGTTGCCGGCGTAATCAGCTTGTGCAGCAAACTTGACTTGCGCTGCGTTCTGGAAGGTGTCGAGACCGAAGGCGAGATGGAAATCCTGGCCAAGCTTCAGCCCGACCTGATCCAGGGATATCTGTACGGCAGGCCGATGAGTGCAGAAGACGCCATGCAGAGAATTTTGGATCAGGACGATCACGCCTTGCCCAAACAGGTCGTTGGCGCCAAGCCTGCGTGAAGGCCCTTCTTACGCAGGCACGCCGTATCTATCAACAGTCCTTGCCGACTCCCAGATGCTTTGAATGAATGCATGTAGAGTGAACCAGCCGCTAAATGGGGATCTCATTTTGGACGGCTGGGTGCGTTACGCGCCAGCTTGGCTTGACCGCCCTCGCATGAGGTCCAAAATGAAACGGCTTCCCCCCCGTTCGGTCGTTACCAAACCGGCTCCAGAGCAGCGGCAAGCTGAATATCAGGCAGCATCTCTTTTGCTACTGTCCGAAACCAGTTCTTTTTGAGCCGTCTCATAGCAAAGCACGATCCGGTTACGTCCGCCCGATTTGGCAGAATAGAGCGCCTTGTCAGCCCGCGAGAAGACTTCGCCAAATTTCTCTACCTGCAGTGCCCGCGCCAGACCGCCCGACACGGTGACAGAAAATCCGTCGTCTTCTGTTTCAATCCGCATCCCGGCAATTCTGCGGCGGGCGAGCTCGCCAAGCGCTGCGAATTCGCCAAACGGCATGTCGCAGCTGAAGACGGCAAACTCTTCCCCACCAATCCGGGCGCAGGTACACCGGTCGGAAAACACCTTTGCAAGCATATTGGCGACCCTGACGATCACCTCATCACCCAACAGGTGCCCGTAAGTGTCATTGACCGCCTTGAAGCAGTCCAGATCAAAAACCAGCATCGCCTTGTCCCGGTCACACCGGTCGAACTGGTCCAGAAAAGCCCGACGGTTCGCCAATCCTGACAGCATATCGGTGCGGCTCAGCTTCTCGAACTCCGCACGCGACACCCCCAGATCATGGATTGCAAATCCAACCGCCACATAGGCGGCAACCGAAACAATAAAGGTGATAGGCGGCGTAAGAACCGTCGCAATGATCAGCGCCGAGCCAAGCCCGTAAGGCAGCAGGCCAAATCCATAGAGCAGGAAATGCGCGACAAGATTGAGGCTATAGGCAAGCAGGGACACCTTGCCCCCTACCCAGACCGCCTTGCGGCAGACATCACTGTAGGAGGCAAATTCTCCAAACAACAGCTGATTGACAATCCATTCGCGGATTATACGCACCATGAAATCACTCCTGCAATACCGGGCGATTTTTAAGGATGGCCCATTAATATTATGTTTCCACGTTGCGTTTTTCAAACATGATAAGGCACTCACAAACAGGAAATTCAGTCTGCCTTGTCGAATTGAAGTCCTGGCAAAGGAATAGGCTTCCAGCCCGTTGATGGGAGCTCGGAAAATCGCAGGAAATTGGGACCGCTCCATCCCCTCGCTCGTCACCCTCCACCTTGTGCCCTGGCCCAGATCCGTGTCACCTGAACCACCACCATCCCGCGGCACCAACAAAGAGAACCGTCCATGAGACCAGAATGGAAAACCACCCCATCGGGCAAGCTGCGTGGCAAGGGGCTGGGTCTGGCGTTTGAGGGCGTCAGCGGACCATACAATGCCATCACCGACGTTCCCGGTGTTGCGGTCGGCTATTCGACGATCATTTCCGGCGACGGACCATTGGTGACCGGTCAAGGTCCAGTGCGTACCGGAGTAACCGCAATTGTGCCGCGTCCGCTCGATCAGATCGATCAACCACTGTTCGCGGGCTTCTTCAGCCTCAATGGCAATGGCGAGTTGAGCGGCACCCATTATATCGAAGAGACCGGCAAAATGGCGCTGCCGATCACCATCACAAACACCCATTCCTGCGGCATCGCCCGCGATGCGACAATCCGCTGGGCGGTCGATTATCTGGCCGAGCGTTACCATGATGATTTCGCGCTGCCGGTGGCGGCCGAGACCTATGACGGCTTCCTCAACGACATCAACGGTTTCCATATCGAGGCCCGGCACGTGATCGAAGCGATTGACGCAGCGCGCGGCGGCGCCATCGAGGAAGGCAGCGTCGGCGGCGGCACCGGAATGAAATGTTTCGGCTTCAAGGCCGGCTCCGGCACATCCTCACGACGGGTCAGTTATGGTGGGGAAGAGTTCACTGTGGGCGTGTTCGTGCAAGCCAATTTCGGCACTCGCCGGCACCTGACCTTGCTGGGCAAAAACATCGGCGCCAACTCGGATCTGCCTCCAATGGTGACCAATACCAAAGATACCGACCTCAGCTCGATCATCGCCATCATCGCCACTAACGCGCCGTTGCTGCCGCATCAATTGAAGCGCCTGGCCCGCCGCGCCAGCTTCGGTATTGGCAAGACTGGCGGCATGGCCACCCATGGCTCCGGCGATCTGTTTCTGGCCTTCTCAACCGCCAGCTCGGAGCTTGGCGGCGGCGCAATCCGCACCGTGCGCTTTGTCCCCGACGAAGACATCGATCCGTTCTTCGAAGCCGTGGTGCAGGCCACAGAAGAGGCGATCCTCAATTCGATGATCGCCAATGCGGGGATGACAGGGCGGGACGGAAATTTCGTACCGGCGCTGCCGCATGAGGTGGTAAAAAATGTGCTGGGGATCGTCTGATCAGACGATTTCCGGAGCAGACCTGATGATACCGCAGCCACAGAGCTGGCTGGTCAGCGAGCGGCTATGGTTGCCTGGTCAGCTTCCGAACTTTCAGTCTCATACGACAGCACGATCCGATTACGCCCGCCGGTCTTGGCGGCATAAAGCGCCTTGTCGGCGCGTGAAAAAGTTTCTCCGAACTGCTGATCCGGCAATGCCCGGGCAACCCCGCCTGATATGGTCACAGCGAACTTGTTATCATCCACCTGGGTAAGCATGTTGCCTATCCTGCTGCGGGCAAGCTCGGCGAGCACCGAAAATTCCGCGAAGGATGTGTCGCTGCTGAAAACGGCATATTCCTCACCGCCGATGCGCGCGCACATCCCCCGGCCTTCAAAAACTTCCGAAATCGTATCCGCCACCTTGGCAATCACCAGATCGCCGGTTGTGTGGCCGTATCTGTCGTTCACTGATTTGAAATGGTCAATATCAAAGACCGCCAACGATTTTTCCCGGTTGCAGCGATCAAAAGCATCCTGAAAAGCCCTCCGGTTCGCCAGACCGGAGAGCATATCGGTCTGACTCAGCCGTTCAAGCTCGGTTCGAGAAATGCCGAGATCATGGATTGCAAACCCGAGCACTGCATAGACAACAAGAGCGAAACTGAAGGCGAGAATCGGCGTAATCACTACGGCAGCGGTTAGCCCGGAGACCAGACTATAAGGCAGAAGATCAAACTTGAAGAAAATGAAATGTGCCGAAACATTCAGGAAAAGCGCCAGGAACGTGATTTTGAACGCCATCCCGATTGCCATGCGCCAGACATGCCGGTGCGAGGCAAATTCTCCGATGGAAAGTTGTCTGACAATCCAGTTGCGGGCCATACCCACCATAAACACATTCCTTTTCACGGAGCCTATATTAGGCTTTGCACATTAAGAATCTGCTTTGGATATGCGAACAATTGTTCCCGAACGCAGCGGGTGGTCCGACCCGGACATATTCAGACCATCTGGCCCAGAAACTCCTGCACCACTTGACCCGGCTCGAACAGGCCGAGCCGCTTGATTTCCCATTCGAGCCTGATGCCGGAAGTTTCGAGTACCTGCGCACGAACAGTTTCCCCGAGATATTCCAGTTCATAGCCCGAAGCAGTACCGGTGTTGATCATGAAGTTGCAATGCATTGGCGACATCTGCGCGCCACCGACAGTCAGTCCGCGGCAACCGGCCGTGTCTATTGCCTTCCAGGCAGAGCTGCCCTCGGGGTTCTTGAAAGTCGAGCCACCGGTTTTCTCGCGGATCGGCTGCACTGTCTCGCGATGATGCTGCACAGCGTCCATAGCAGCGCGGATTTCGTCCTTGCCTGCGGGTGTGCCTTCGAAGATCGCCCGCGTGAAAATCAGGTCTTTCGAAGCCGACGAATGGCGGTAGGCGTAGCCCATCTCGGCATTGGTCAGCACATGACGTTCGCCCTTGCGGTCAATGGCATGAACCTCGACAACCCGTTCGCGGGTTTCGGCGCCATTGGCCCCGGCATTCATCCGCAGCGCGCCGCCTATGGCGCCGGGAATGCCGTGGTAGAAGTGAAACCCGCCAAGTCCAACCTCAAGCGCCATCGCCGCCAGATGCTTGTCGGGACAGGCAGCCCCTGCTGTCAACCACGTATCAGAAACTTGCTCGGCCCGGCCGAAGCCCTTGGCCGACAGACGGATAACCACGCCGGGAATTCCGCCATCGCGCACCAGAAGGTTTGAGCCGATGCCGACCGGCAGCACCGGAATCTCTTCAGGCAGAACCGCGAGAAAAGCCGACAGGTCATCCTCGTCGACTGGCTGAAACAACAGCTCCGCCGGTCCGCCGGTGCGGAACCAGGTGATCTTCGACATATCGGCGTTCGGCGTCAGCCTGCCGCGAATATCTCCCAGTTTGCCGTCAAGCGATGCCAGCAGCTTTTCGCCATCGACCTGCAGCACCTTCATGCGTTGCCTCCGGCGACCGGTTTCAGCGCGGCAAGTTCTTTGGGCAGCTGGTTGGCCCACTGCGTGATCGTGCCAGCCCCAAGGCAGACGATATAATCGCCCGGCTTGGCAATTTCAGCGATCAATGGTGCAAGTGCGCCCGGTCCGTCGATCAACCGTGCGTCGCGATGACCGCCAGCCTTCATGCTTGATACCAGGGTCGCCGAACTGATGCCCTCGATAGGATCTTCGCCGGCGGCGTAGACCGGCGCCATGATCACCGTGTCGGCATCATTGAAACAGGCAGAAAATTCATCGAATAGACTTTCAAGCCGTGAGTAACGGTGCGGTTGCGCCACAGCGATCACCCGGCCTTTGCAAGCATCACGGGCGGCCGAAAGCACGGCCTTAATCTCGACCGGATGATGGCCGTAATCGTCAAAGATCTCCGCACCGCTCCAGCTGCCGGTATGGGTGAAGCGACGCTTGACCCCGGCGAACTGGCCGAGCCCCTCGGAGATCTGGCTTGGAGTGAGGCCCAGCTCGAACGCCACCGCAATCGCCGCGACCGCATTCGACACATTGTGCTTGCCAGGCATCGGCAGTCGCAGATCCTTGAGCTCCACCAATTCGCCGGTCTTGCGCTTGCGGATTGTGACGTCGAACACCGAAACCGGCCCGTCCATACGGTGATTGGAGAAGCGCACATCCGATTGCGGGTTCTCGCCATAGGTGATGACCCGCCGGTCCTCGATGCGCGACACCAGCGCCTGCACCTCCGGATGGTCGAGACACATCACACCGAAACCGTAAAACGGCACATTCTCGACGAACTGCCGGAACGCCGCACGGACCGCATCAAAAGTGCCGTAATGATCGAGATGCTCGGGATCCATATTGGTAACAACGGCAATTTCGGCTGGCAATTTGAGGAAGGTGCCATCGCTCTCGTCGGCCTCCACCACCATCCAGTCACCCTCGCCCATCCGGGCATTGGTGCCGTAGGCGTTAATGATGCCGCCATTGATCACGGTCGGATCGAGCCCGCCAGATTCCAGAAGCGTCGCCACCATCGAAGTGGTCGTGGTTTTGCCGTGGGTGCCGCCAATGGCAATGGCGTTGCGAAAGCGCATCAATTCGGCCAGCATCTCGGCGCGACGCACCACCGGCAGCAGCCGTTCACGCGCCGCCATAACTTCGGGATTACTCTTCTTGATCGCGGTCGAGACCACCACCACTTCAGCGTCCCCGAGATTGGCGGCCGAATGGCCGATATGCACATCGATGCCCTTGGCGCGCAAGCGCTCCACATTGGCGCTTTCGGATTGATCCGAACCCTGCACCTTGTAGCCAAGGTTGTTCAGCACCTCGGCAATGCCGCTCATGCCGATGCCGCCAATGCCAACAAAATGCACCAGGCCTATGGTATGTGGCATCTTCATGCGGGTGAACTCCTGAATTGATCTAGACTGACGTTCTCCGCAATAGCTTCTGCCAGATTGGCAAGCAAGCGCGCGGCATCGGGTTTTCCTGTGGCTTGGGCGGCCGCGGCGGTCGATGCCAGGCCAGCGGGATCGTTCATGCGGTCGGCAATCATGTCGGAGAGAACCTGTGCGCTCAGGTCTGATTGCTTGACCACGCTGGCCCCGCCCTTGGCCATCAACGCCGCAGCATTGGCCGCCTGGTCATGATCCAGCGCGTAAGGATAAGGCACCAGGATGGCCGAGCGGCCGATCACCGCGATTTCCGAAACTGTCGAGGCGCCGGACCGTGAAATCACCAGATGCGCCGCGCCGATCCGCGCAGCCATATCGGTGAAAAACGGTGAGACATCAGCCTTGATTCCGAGATCTTCAAGCCGCGCCCTGACATGAGCTTCATCCTCAGGCCGGGCCTGTTGGGTCAGCACCAGCCGCGCCCGAAGTGGATCGGGCAACAGAGCGATTGCGGACGGTATGGTGTCGGCGAAGAACTGCGCACCCTGACTGCCGCCGAACACCACCAGCCTGAACGGTTCGCCGTCAAGCGAGGGGACGTAAGGGATGGCCGCCGCCGCGATCACTTCCGGACGCACAGGATTGCCGGTGATCACCGTCTTTTCCGTATATTTCCCTTCGCCTTCGGGAAGGAAACCGCCAGCGATGGCCTTGACTCGCGACGCAAGCGCCCTGTTGGCGCGCCCCATGACCGCATTCTGCTCATGCAGCATCGTAGGCAAACCCGCATTCGTCGCCGCCAGCAACGGCGGAATGGTCGGATAACCACCAAAACCGATCACCGCATCGGGCCTGATCTTGCGCAACAGGGCGCCAGCTTCACGCACCCCCTTGAACAGCGTCCACAGCGCCTTGATCACCTTGACCGGGTTCTTCGACCCGATCGTGGCCGAGCGCACGACGTGGATTTCAGACGCAGGAAATTTGCCTGAAAACCGCTCGGCGCGACTATCAGTCACCAGATGCACCCGGTGCCCGCGCGCAATCAGTTCATGCGCCAGCGCCTCGGCCGGGAACAAATGTCCGCCGGTGCCGCCCGCAGACAGCAGAAAAAGTTTACTTTCCACCATCGCTCTATTCCGCCGCCATACTTGCCGTCGGGCGGTAGAGGGGTCGCGGTTGCGCCCGGCTTTCCGGTCTGCGCCGGGTCAGCGCCAGCACAAAGCCGGCGGTAATGGAGACCGCAATCATCGACGATCCGCCATAGGAAATCAGCGGCAGCGTCATGCCCTTGGCCGGCAACAGTTCGAGGTTGACGCCGATATTGATGAACGACTGGAAGCCGATCAACAGCGACAGGCCGGCAACGGCAAGCCGGGTGAAATCATCCTGCTCCTGACCGGCGCGAATGAGACCGCGAATAACCACGAACCCGAACAACGCCACCAGAACCATGCAAAAAATGATGCCGAATTCCTCGGCCGCAACGGAGAAGACAAAATCCGTATGGCTGTCGGGCAGGATCCGCTTGATAGTGCCCTCGCCCGGCCCCTGGCCCAGCCAGTCACCGCGAATAATCGCTTCACGCGCCGTGTCGACCTGGAAGCTGTCGCCCTCGCCGAACAGAAAACCGTTGATGCGTTCTGCGACATGCGGAAACATGAAGTAGGCGGAAATGAAGCCGCCGACGGCAAGTCCGCCCAGAAGCATGATCCAGAACCACGACATGCCGGCCATGAAGAACATACCGCCCCAGATTGCTGTGGTCAGCATGGTTTGTCCAAGGTCGGGCTGGGCAACCAGAAGTGCTGCAACAATGCCGAACAGAATGATGGCAAACAGATTGCCGGGAATTTCGGGATGTCTCGACCGCTCGGAAAACAGCCAGGCGCAGATGACGACAAAGGCCGGCTTCATGAATTCCGACGGTTGGATCGAAATACCGAGAACTGAAACCCAGCGCCGTGAGCCTTTGATCTCGACACCGAAAAACAGCGCCAAGATCATCATCACGATCGAAGCCACCAGCAGCAACAGAGCAAAGCGGCGCACTTGCCGCGGACTGAAAAACGACACACCGATCATCACCGCCAGCGCTGGTAGAAGAAAGACGCCGTGACGCTCAACAAAGTGAAAACTGTCCAGTCCCAGCCGCTCGGCCACCGCCGGGCTGGCTGCGAATGACAACATCAGACCGATCCCCATCAGCCCGATGAAAACCGCCAGGAAGAGGCGGTCGATGGTCCAGAACCAGTCTGCGACCGGTCCACGTTCGACGCGACTAACCATGGTGTCCTCCATTGTTTTCAACATCGATGAGCATGTCGATATCATCCAGACCCGACACCAGGTTGACGAAGGCATCGCCCCTGATCTCGAAGTTTCGGTACTGATCAAAACTGGCACATGCCGGTGATAATAACACAGCAGGCATCTCGGCCGTGTCCCGAGCCGCATCGCGCGCCGCTGCAGCCACCGCATTGTCAAGCGTATCTGAAATCTCGAACGGCGCTTGATTGCCTATAGTGGCGGCAAACCCGGCCGCTGCCTCACCAATCAGATAGGCCTTGGCAATGCGCGGAAAGAAAGGCTCCAATGCGGCAATACCGCCCTCTTTCGGCAAACCGCCGGCAATCCAGTAGATATGCTCGAAACTCTGCAGCGCAGGTGCTGCGGCTTCAGCATTGGTCGCCTTAGAATCATTGACGAACACAACCCGTCCGCGCCGCCCAACTGGCTGCATCCGGTGCTTGAGACCGGGGAAAGCGGCGAGTCCGGCACGGATCTCGTCATCGCTCAACCCGACAGTCTGGCAGGCAGCAATGGCCGCAGCCGCGTTCTGCGCATTGTGTGCGCCGCGCAAGGTCGCAATCCCTCCGAGATCAACCAGATCATGAACCTGGCCGTTCTTTGCCTGCCGGATCAGCGTACCGTGTGCAAACAGACCATCCGTCAAAGGATGGTCCTTGGAAATTCGCGTCACGGTCCGCCCATCGTTTTCCAGCCGGTCGGCAATGCCACGGCACCAGTCATCATCAACCCCGACAATGGCGACATCGCTTTGCGCCACAAGCCGCGCCTTCACGTCAGCGTAATGTTGCATCGAGCCATGACGGTCGAGATGGTCCGGCGTGAGATTGAGCAACAATCCGGCGCTCGGATCGAGCGAAGGCGCCAGATCAATCTGGTAGGAGGAGCACTCGACGACATGTATCCGTTCAGGCGCCGCCGGCGAAAGTGTGAGAACCGCCGTACCGATATTGCCACCCAACTGCACATCACGACCACTGTGAGCAATCAGATGTGCAATCAGCGCCGTAGTGGTGGATTTGCCATTGGTGCCGGTGATCGCGATGAACGGGCTTCCCGGCGCATGCGCCCGTCGTTCACGCGCAAAAATTTCGACATCCCCGATGATCTCTATGCCGTGACGGTTGGCGAGCTCAACCGTCCAATGTGGCTTGGGGTGCGTCAACGGCACCCCCGGAGCCAGCACCAAGGTGTGCTGCGACGCCCAGTCCAGACCACGAAGATCAGCAACCGGAATGCCAGCAGCGCGCGCCGCCTCAACCTGCGCCGGGTTGTCATCCCAGGCCGAAACCTCAGCCCCACCTGCGGCAAGCGATTTTGCCGTGGCCAGCCCCGAACCGCCCAGTCCGAAGAGTGCCACACGCCGACCGCGAAATGTTGACGCCGGGATCATCAATTATCTCAACTTCAGCGTCGCAAGACCGATCATCGCAAGGCCGACCGCGATGATCCAGAAGCGAACCACGATTTGGCTTTCTGTCCATCCCAACTTCTCGAAATGATGATGGATCGGCGCCATCAGGAACACCCGCTTGCCGGTCAGTTTGAACCAGCCCACCTGAATGATCACCGACAGCGCTTCGATAACAAACAGGCCACCGATGATCGCCATGACGATTTCATGTTTGGTGGCAACAGCAACGGTGCCAATCAGGCCGCCCAGAGCCAGCGACCCGGTATCACCCATGAAGATCGCCGCCGGCGGCGCATTGAACCACAAGAACCCGAGACCCGCGCCGATCACTGCGCCGAGGATCACCGCCAGTTCCCCGGTTCCGGGCACGAAATTGATCTGCAGGTAATTGGCGAATACCGCGTTGCCGGCGAGATAGGCGATCGCGCCGAAAGAAGCTGCGGCGATCATAACCGGCACGATGGCCAGACCGTCGAGCCCATCGGTCAGATTGACGGCGTTACCGGCCGAAACAATTACAAATGCGCCGAAGGCGATGAAAAACCAACCCAGATCAAGCAGCAAATCCTTGAAGAACGGAAAAGCAATCGACGTTCCGAAAGATGCGCCATTGACTGTCGATGCCGCCATCGATGCTTGCATCATGAAGAACACCGCAAAGCCCGCAATAATGAACTCCAGCCCCAGCCGGGCCTTGCCGGAAAAGCCCTTGTCGCTCTGCTTGGTGACCTTGAGGTAATCATCATAAAAACCGATGGCGCCGAAACCCAGCGTCACCAGCAGGGTGGTGACCACATACACGCTCGACAGGTCAGCCCACAAAAGCGACGATCCGACGATGCCCGCAAGGATCATCAACCCGCCCATGGTCGGCGTGCCTGCTTTGAGAAAATGGGTTTGCGGCCCGTCAGCGCGAATTGGCTGTCCCCGTCCCTGACGTACTTTCAGCGAGGCAATGATTCGAGGTCCAAACAGAAACACAATCAACGCCGCGGTAAACATTGCCGCACCGGTCCTGAAGGTGATGTATCTGAAAAGATTGAAAAACTGGACCTTGTCCGCCAGATCCACCAACCAGATGAGCATGAGTTGAGTTCCCCAATCCGTTTATTCTTCAGTGCTGCTGTCAGGCAGCTCCGGATACTTGTCAAGCAACGCCTTCACGATACGGCCAAAGCCGATACCGAGCGATGACTTGACCATCACCACATCACCGTCCCTGAGCGCCGTCTTGAGATGTGCCGCCAGCCCATCTGCGTCGTCGCGATAAACCGTTTCGACATCCGTTCCCAACTCATCACGCAAGACCCGCATTTCAGCCCCGGCAAGACAGACCAGATCGGCACCGGCTTCACGCAAGGGTGCTGCCAGATCACGGTGCAGCTGCTCGGAGAAACGGCCCATTTCGAGCATATCGCCAAGCACGGCAATGCGGCGTCCCCTCAGACGCACAGGTGTGTCGCGCAACAATTCGAATGCAGCCCGCATTGATGCCGGATTGGCGTTGTAGCTTTCATCGATCAGCACGAACTGACCGTCATCAATTTTCAAAGTGTGCCGGGCACCGCGCCCCTTTTCGGCCGATAGCCCGGCTAGTGCCAGAATGGCCGTGTCCAGGTTTCCGCCGACAAGTTGCACTGCGCCAAGCACCGCCAGCGCGTTTTGAACCTGATGACGGCCAGGCGCCCCGATCTTGACCGCAACCTCGTCTTTCCCGATTTTCACGGTGATCGTCGAGCAGTCCGGCAGCAGCTTGCAATCGAGCAGGCGATACCCCGCCTTGCTGTTTTCGCCAAAGGAATGAACATGACCAACGCCCAGCTCACCGGCGCGTTTTTTCAGCCAGCCATATTTCTCATTGTCGCGGTTAAGCAGAAGGTGGCCATCCTTGCCGAGCTCTTCCATGATCTCGGATTTTGCCGCGGCAATCTCGGTCAGGTTCTTGAAATTGCCCATATGTGCCGCAGCAACTGTCGTGATGATCGCGACATGCGGCTTCACCATCTTGACCAGAGGCCGGATTTCATCCGCGTGATTCATGCCGATCTCGAACACGCCAAAGGCGGCGCTGACAGGCATCCGTGCAAGCGTCAGCGGAACCCCCCAATGATTATTGAACGACGCGGCCGAGGCATGAACCTCGCCACTGAGCTCAAGCGCATGACGCAACATTTCCTTGCTCGAAGTCTTCCCCACCGAACCAGTCACCGCAATAATCCTGGCTTCCGATCGCGCCCGTGACGCACGTCCCAGGTCCTCAAGCGCTGCGAGCACATCATTGACCACGATCATCGGCGCGGTCACCCGGCCCAGCGCCGGTAATTTGGATTCCGCCACCACAAGCAGGCTGGCTCCGTTGGCAACCGCCACGCTGGCAAAATCATGGCCGTCGAACCGGTCGCCCTTGATCGCAAAGAAGGCATCGCCCTCGCCTGCAGTGCGGCTGTCGATCGATATCCCGGTGACACCTTCGGGAATGGCTCCGACCGGGCGCCCATCCATGGCTTCGATCATGTCTTGTGAGGTCCACAGCAGGCTCATGCTTTGAGTTCCTCCAGTGCCTTGCGTATTTCCGTGTGATCCGAGAACGCCAGCACCTTGTCGCCGATCGTCTGTCCTTCTTCGTGGCCCTTGCCCGCGACAATCAGGGTATCGCCGGCGTTGAGCATGGCGACTGCCTGTTTGATCGCCGCCGCCCGGTCGCCAATCTCTGTCGCACCAACGGCTGCTGCCATGATTTCAGCGCGGATCGCAGCCGGATCTTCCGAGCGAGGATTGTCGTCCGTGACGATCACCACATCGGCGAGCCGCATTGCGATTTCACCCATGATTGGACGCTTGCCGCGATCCCGATCACCACCGCAGCCGAACACCACGATCACCCGGCCAGTTGTAAACGGACGCACCGCCGCCAGCACATTTTCAAGCGCTTCGGGTTTGTGCGCATAATCCACATAGGCGGGTGACCCCTCCGCTGTCGAACCGATCAGCTCAAGCCGTCCGGGGGCACCGCTCAGGTGCTCAAGCGCCGCCATCACCTGGTCTGCCGAAGTGCCGGTGGCAATCGCCATGCCTGCGGCCACCAGTGCGTTGGACACCTGAAAATCACCCGCCAGCGGCAGATGCACTTCGAATATCCGGCCATCCATGTGAATTTCGGCAATCTGCTTGTGGCGCAGATGTTCAACCCGTTTGAGGCTTAGGAAACCGCCCTTGCGGCCGACGGTCAGCACCCGTGCGCCTGCACGCTCAGCCACTTCGACAGCTTTTTCCGACCAGGGGTCATCCGCGAAAATCACGGCTGGTGCGCCCTTGGGCAGAAGCGTATCGAACAACCGCATCTTGGCCGCCATATAGTCTTCAATGCTCGGGTGATAATCCATGTGGTCGCGGCCCAGATTGGTGAAGCCCGCAACGCTCAGCGCCACGCCGTCTAGCCGGCGCTGGTCAAGCCCATGGCTAGAAGCTTCCATCGCCGCGTGGGTTACCCCCTGGCTGGCAAGATCGGCGAGCAGCTTGTGAAGCGCCACCGGATCCGGTGTTGTCAGCGTACCATATTCGATCCGATCGGGCGCCACCACTCCGGTGGTTCCAAGCATCGCAGCCTGTTCGCCCGCATGGGCCCAGATCTGGCGCAGGAAAGAGGCGACGGAAGTTTTACCGGCAGTTCCGGTGACAGCTGCCATTACCCGTGGCTGGGGTCCGAAAAAAGCCGCCGCCATGCGAGCCAGCGCCAGCCTCGGATCATCCGCTCTCAGCACTGGGATTGTGATATCGGAAAGATCAGCATCATCGCCCGCAACAATGGCGAGAGCGTCATTGGAAGCGGCCTGGGCAGCAAACCGCGCTCCGTCGGTCTTCACGCCCGCGAGCGCGAAGAACAGATTGCCCGGCTCGACCATCCGGCTATCGGCGGTCAGTCCGGTAACGGCAAGCTCTGTATCGCCCGTTTGCGGAGCAACAATCGATCCAGTTGGCAGGGCGGCAATCAAGGCGGACAGTTTCATGAAAAGCTCTGGTCTTTCATTGCTATGGCAAAATGCAGGTCAAACAATATCAGAGGAGCCCTGCCCGCCACTTGTGTTTTCAGTATGACAAGGACAGCTCTTGCGTGCCATTTCCAAATTGCGGTTTGACGCCAAGAAAGCCTGCCGACCGACGAATGATGGCACTGACAGTGGGGGCCGCATTCATGCCAGCAGTTGCGTAATGCTGTCCTTCTTCCGGCTTCGGTTCGTCAATCACCACCAGAACCACATAATCGGGATTGTCGATTGGGAATGCTGAAAGAAAGGCATTAAAGCGCACGGCCGATGAGTAACGGCCATTGACCACTTTTTCAGCCGTGCCGGTTTTACCGCCCACGCGCAAGCCTTCCACAGCTGCACGTGAACCCGAGCCGCCAGACCCCTTGGTGGCATTGAGTTCCATCAGGTCACGCATGCTTTTGCTTGTCGACGGATCGATCACGTTGACGGCAACCCGGTCAGCCTCTTCAGTCGTGCGCGGCAGAAAAGTCGGCTCGATCAACTTTCCGCCATTCATCAACGCCGCGGCCGCGACTGCGGTCTGCAAAGGTGTGGTGGCAACACCGTGGCCAAAGGAAATAGTGATCGAGTTTATCTTCTTCCAAACCGATGGCTGGTTCGGTGTCGCCACCTCCGGCAACTCGGTATGCATCCGTGTCAGCAGACCCATCCGGGTGAGAAACTCCTTGTGCCCGTCGATACCGACGAGATCGGCCATGCGGGCGGTGCCTATATTGGAAGAATAAATGAAGATCTCCGGCACGCTGAGCACGCGGTTTTTGCCATGGAAATCCTTGATGGTGAATCCGCCGATACGGATTGAACCACGCGCGTCGAATGAATCGGTGATTTTCACCAGACCGGAATCGAGCGCCATCGCCGTGGTAAAGGCCTTGAAGGTTGAGCCCATCTCGTAGGTGCCCGCCGACATCCGGTTAAGCCGGTCCTTCTGCAGCGCTTCCACCGGATTGTTCGGATCATAATCCGGCAACGAGGACATGCCGACCACTTCGCCGGTATGAACATTGAGCACGACACCGGCAGCGGCAATCGCCTTGTAGCGGTCCATCGCTGCGGCAAGCTCGTCGCGCAGAACATGCTGCACCCTCAAATCGAGCGACAGCCGCACCGGCTTGAGATCTTCATTGACGGTCATACCAGCGGCCGCCAGATCGCCGAGCCCCTGCCCGTCGACATATTTCTCCATCCCGGCAATACCCTTGTTGTCGATATTGACGTGACCGACCACATGCGAGGCTGTCGGACCTCCGGGATAAAACCGCCTTGTTTCAGGCCTGAAACCGATGCCTGGAATTCCCAGCGACAGAATCTGGCTTTGCTGCTTGGGCGTCAACTGCCGTCTGAGCCACTGGAACCGCGAATTTGAAGACAGTTTGCGGTGGATGCCGCGCATGTCGAGGTCAGGCAGAACTGTAGCTAGCAATTCGATCGCCTCGTCGGCGTCAATAATCTTGTTGGGCTCGGCAAACAGCGACACCGTGCGGATGTCAGTCGCCAGAACCTCGCCGTTGCGGTCCAGAAGGTCAGGCCGCGAGATCAGCAATTGGTCAGCCCGCGCAATCGATGAAACCGTCTCGGGCGATCGCAAACCGTATTGCACCAGTCGACCACCAATAATCGCATAAAACACGCCGAAGCAGGCAATGGCGATAATGATGCGGTTTTTGGCCTGCGCGCCTTGCGCCTTGCGCACGCCCTCAAATTCGAACGGTGTCTGGCCGCGGCCGTCGGCGGCATTGCCAGCAGGCTTGAGCCCGGAAATGAACGTCCCCAGATTTCTCATTGTTGCACAGACCCCGTCGTCAGTTCCGCATCGGTTGCGCTCTCGGCAATTTGCGGCTCAAAATCACTGGCCCGGCCGGGTAATTCATCAGGCTCGGCCATTTGTTCAGGCGCGATGGTTTTCAGTCCCAGATCGGCCTCAAAGGCCGTCGAGAGGCGCTGCAGCCGCGAGGGCTGGTTCAGCAGGCTCCAGTCTGCCTCCAGCAGATCGATGGTTTCTTCCTGCAGCTTGATCTCGGCCTGCAGCTCTTGCACCTCAGACAGCTTCTCTTCAGCCGCGTGCTTGATCTGGTAGGTGACGGTAGCGGCGGCGATCATCGCGACAACCAACACTAGGTCGAGAGTTCGAAACATGGCTCAGCCTCCGAGTGCCGCAAGCGCGGCCAAATTGGGGACGGGAAGGATGTCGGCGCTGGCTTTGCCCGCCGGTGCAGAGGTACGCAAACCGGCTCGCAGTTTGGCTGAACGGGAGCGCGGATTGGCCTCACATTCGGCTTCATCCGCTGTGATCGGTTGTTTGCCGATCAGCGTGAAGGTGGAGACCTTTTCCGCCACCATCGGCAGATGACGCGATCCAGATGCCTTGCCGGTCCGGTCCTGAAAGATGCGCTTGACGATGCGGTCTTCAAGCGAATGGAAGCTGACCACCACCAACCGTCCGCCGGGTTTGAGCGCCCGTTCGGCGGCAAACAGTGTCCGCGCCAATTCACCAAGCTCGTCATTGACGTAAGTCCGAAGCGCCTGAAACACCCGCGTCGCCGGATGGATTCTGTCCTGCGGCCGCCGCGGCGAAACTTTTTCGATCAGACCCGCCAGCTGTCGTGTGGTCTCAAACGGAGCTTTCTGCCGCTCGGCCTCGACGGCCCGCGCTATCCGGCCCGCATGCCGCTCTTCACCCAGGATTCCGAAAATCCGGGTCATGTCTGAGGGCTTGGCGCGGTTTACCACGTCAGCTGCGCTAACACCCGATTGGCCCATCCGCATGTCGAGCGGGCCGTTGCGCATGAACGAGAACCCGCGCTCCGCCTCGTCGATCTGCATCGAGGAGACGCCGATATCGAGCACCACGCCATCTAGGCTGGCTTCCTCGACATGATCGAGCAATTCGGAAAACCGCGCATGAATGAGTTTGAGCTTGCCGCCCGAGGCGTCCACCATTGCGGCACCGGCGGCGATTGCGTCGGGATCGCGATCAAAGCCGATGACCTCGGCTCCGGCATCGAGAATGGCGGCAGCGTAACCACCTGCGCCGAAGGTGCCGTCGACAATCGTCTCGCCGGGGGCAGGTGCGAGTGCGCCTAAAACCTCGCGGAGAAGAACCGGAATGTGGCGGACCGGTCCGCCATGAGCGTCAGTTTCACCTTCGCCCTTGTCCGCCATCATTCCGTTTCTCCATCCGTTGCGAACGGTCAGGAACTGGCCGTTCGTTCTTTCCGGGCCCGCGACTGCATTTCCTCGAATGCCGCCGGCTCCCAGAGCTGAAAATGATCCCCCCGCCCCGCGAACGTCACCCGGTCGGTGATGCCCGTGAAATCGCGGATGAAATCCGTCACCAGAAGCCGTCCCTCGCCGTCGAGCTTCATAAACACTCCGCCGCCATGAATAAGCAGCGACATCTTGTTTGCTTCCGCCGAAAATGGATCCTGCGATCCGATCATCCGCTCGAAGCGATCAAGCACCTCCGGCCCGGCCATCGAGACCGCCGGAAACACGAAATCCTGCCAGGCGTAGAGCTCCTCGACCGCCGTTCGCGCCAGCACAGCACGGAACATCGATGGCACGGAAACCCGTCCCTTCGCGTCGATCCTGTTTGTCGCGTTCGACAGGAACCGGTTCATGACTCTGTACCGCCGTTTCCGCCTGTTGGCCCCACTCCATCGACCCCCTGGCTTGGCACCGTTTCTTCGCGCACAGGACTTCGAAGGCGGCGAGTGCCGCCTGCGCGGTTCCTGGCTGGAACCGCAGTCCGGATTTGGATGAAACGGCGGATGCCCGCCTGCTGATCTTGGCTTTTTGGGATAACATGGGCCACCATGGGCGTCAATGGGAACCACCCCCATCTCGGCCGTGAGTTTGACCCATTAATATCCTGTCAAGATTAACGAAAGGTTAGGAATAATGGACAGAGTGTGAACAGGGTAGAAGTTGGATGAGGTAGATTGCCGAGCACTAGGAGGCATGATAATCAAGGTTCACGGTCGGCAGTCACCGAGGCGTCGCTGTCCCCTCAGGGGAAGCTAAACCTGCCATCTTGATCGACAATGTAAAGCAACTCCGTCCAGTACTCGCATCGTCAAGTCAGCGACCAGCGATATTTCCGCGAGCACGCTATGGATGTGACATGTCGAAACAATCAATTCCACTTGTGGTGGAAGATATCTCCCCCTTCGCCCGCGCTCTGGCACGGCAGATAGATGAAACCAGGGAAACCCCCTCTCATCTCTCGCTGATGAACATGGTTTCCCGAGCCGCAGGATTTCGCAATTTCCAGCATATGCGCGCCGCTCACGTGGCGGGCGAGCGGCTGGCAAATCCTCAGACGCCTGAAACCATCGACCACCAGCTGGTCGAACGCGCACTGAAACAGTTCGATTCCGCCGGACGTCTGCGGCAATGGCCATCGCGCCGCAAGACCCAGGATCTGTGCCTCTGGGCCTTATGGGCGGCGCTGCCCGCCCGCACACTGATGAGCGAGCGTCAGATTAATACGCACTTGCGCCTGCTTCATCTCTTCGACGACCCGGCAATCTTGCGCCGCAGCCTGTTCAGTCTCGGGATGGTCTCGCGCAATCCGGATGGATCAGATTATTGTCGGTTGGAACAATTACCTCCCCCCGAAGCAAGAGCATTGATCTCACTGCTTGAAACCCGTCGGGGTGCTGGCTAGATATCTATCTGATCCGGTAGGCCTGATGGCAGGCGTTGCAGGCGGAGGTCACGTCTTGAAGAGCGCCGTAGACTGCATGCTGGGCTTCCTTGCCCGGTGCCAATTCGGCGTCTTGCGCGACTATGACAAAACGGCTGGCCGCCCGGTGCATTTCCGTGCCGGCGGCCGCCATCGCGTCGGGCATGAATGTGGCGATATGCGAAGCTCCATGCAGCTCAAGCGATGACATGCCGAGCCTGCTTTCGGCAATTTTTCCCGCGTCGTTGACGTTCCCCTCGGCGAGAAACCCCAGGATCTCGTCAAGCGCCACCAGATGATCCCGCATATTGGCAAGCATGTGCTCCTGCATCATGGCCGGCATTTCGACCAGTTCTCGCGTATCATCCTGGGTCATGGCCGGGCCTGCGGTCAGCGTCAGCGCCAAAAGCAGTCCCAACGCGCCGCATTTACCTTTTATAATCATCGAATCCTCCTGGGTGGCCTGGTTGCCACAGCCGCTCTCCTCCGCCTGTTTGCAGCACCCACCATTATTCGGATATGATAGCTATCATGTTTGAAGCCTTGACCAGCCACATCCCGGACAATGCATTGCGCCGGCGGAAGCTCACGCAGGGCGCATGGCTGTTTCACCAGGGTGATAGCGTACGCATGGTCTATTTTGTCATTGCCGGTTGCGTCGAACTGGTCCGCCATACCCACGAAGGCAAGCCGGCGATCTTGCAGCGGGCGGGCAGCGGCACAATGCTCGCGGAAGCTTCGGTGTTTTCAGACCTGTATCACTGCGACGCCATTGCAACGCAAACCTCCCAGATAGCAGAAATGCCGCGCAGCGAGTTTCTTCAACGCACCATCAGCGATCCGGCCTTTGCCTCGTCATGGATGGAACATCTTGCCCGTCAGATTCAATCAGCGCGGTTACGCTCCGAAATCCTGACCCTGAAAACCGTTGCGCAACGGCTCGACGCCTGGCTGGCTTTCAACGACAACAAACTGCCTCGCCGCGGAGAACGGTCCAATTTGGCAAAACAAATCGGGGTATCGCCGGAAGCGCTCTACCGCGAACTCGCCCAGCGAAAAGGATAAGGCAGCCCATCATTCAGCCAAGTCTCAGCCAGTCAGCATCACCGGCCCAAACAACACTGCAAATCCCGCCACACCAAGACCCGCGCGGTGCAATGGCTTGAACACACCGATCAGAGCATAGGAAATCAGCGCCAGCCCCAGCCCGATCTGCATCAGCGCCACAAGAGCCGACACCGGATTGACACCTATCTCCATAATCGCCGGATTGGCCACCATCGTCAGCGGTATGATGTAGAGTCCGACGCCGAGGCTCATGGCGGTGACCGCCACCTTCAGCCAGTTCTCGCCGATCATGCCTGCTGCAATGAACACCGCCCCGCAAACTGGCGGTGTGATCGTCGACAACAGCGCAAACCAGAACACGAACAGATGCGCCTGCAACGGCTCCAGCCCGAGTTTGGTCAGCGCAGGACCTGCGACCGAAACGCAGATCACGTAGGCCGCCGTGGTCGGCACTTCCATGCCCAGAACCAGACAGGCCAGCGCGGTCAGCAGCAGCGACGGCCACAGCAACCCGCCCGACGCAGACAGGATCAATGAGGTGATCTTGACCCCGAGCCCGGTGATCGACAGCACGCCGATGATGATCGAGGCGCACAGGATGATGGCGGCGATCATTGACACCTGCCGAGCGGCGCTGATTACGGCGTTTTCCAGCCGGCCAAGCGTGCGGCCAAGATCAAACTTGCCGTCGGCATGGAAAAACAGCATCACGAACCCTACCAGGATCGCCATGCTGGCCGCATATTGCGGTGTCATGCCGGTCACGAACATGCCCCACATCAGCACCGCGAAGGGAACCGCAAAGAACGCCGAGGTAATGATCACGGCGCGGACGGATGGCCGGTCTTCCTCGGCAAGGCCTGCCAGATCATAGCGCCCGGCATAAGCATTGATCCCGACCCAGACAGCGAAAAAATACAGAATTGCTGGCAGCACTGCAGCCGCCATGATTGCAGTGTAGGGAACGCCTGTAAGTTCCACCATGACAAAGGCACCTGCCCCCATCAACGGCGGCATGATCTGCCCGCCCGAGGACGCAACCGCCTCAACTGCCGCCGCCAGCCGTTTGGGATAGCCGAGCCTTGTCATCGCTGGCAGCGTGATCGCGCCGGTCGAAGCAACATTGGCTGAAGCAGAACCGGAGATTGATCCAAACAACGCCGAGGAAATGACGGAGACCTTGGCGGCCCCGCCTTTCAACCGACCCGCGGCCGCTGAGGCAATATTCATGAAGCCCTGCCCGGCCTCGCCGGCATTCAGCACCGCGCCGAAAATCACGAAGATCGCCACGACACTGACCGACACACCTGCCAGGCTTCCCCAGATGCCGCCTTCAGCAATGGTCAGCGTACCAAGGAAACTCGCAAGCGGGGTGCCGGAATGGCCAAATTCACCGGGAACATACTGCCCGAACAGCCCGTAAAGAAGCGCCAGAAAAGCCACCAGCGGCAGCGGCCAGCTGATCGCCCGGCGCGCGGCTTCCAGCACCACCACGAGCAGAGTGACAGCGATCGCGATCTGTAAATCGCCTTCCAGAAAACCGTACTGATCGCCAAGCGCAGAATGCTGCCAGGCAACCCAGATGCTGGCGGCCATGCCGAACACGCACAGCACAACACCGGACCAGCGGCTGGCCTTGCCGCCTTCGGCGAACAGGAAAATCCACGGCAGAGCCAAACCCAGATGCAGCGGCCGGCTGACCAGATTGGGAACCAGCCCCCAAAAGATCAGGCCCAGATGAAATGCCACCAAACATGCGGCGCTGGCGATCATGGCCATTCGCATCCGACAGGCTCCCGGTCTTTGTGATGATGTTGTTGAGACGTCGCAGCCTGCGCACCCCGGCCTTGAGAGCGGGGTGCGCAGAACAGCGCCTGTTACTGCTGATCCGCAGTCAGCTCAACACCGGCTTCGGTGTAATAGCGGATCGCACCGGGGTGCAGCTTGGTGGAGATGTTGGCCATCAGGTCAGCGTCGACACCCGTCCACCAGGGCGCATCTTCCGCCATCGTGGCTTTGCTTTCCCAAAACGTCTTGGTCAGCTGGTAAGCCGCATCGTCACTCATTGCAGTGGTGGTGAATGCCGCAACCGGCAGCGAAGTGGTGGCAATATCGGCAGTCTGGCCGGAGTAAGTTCCGGCCGGGATCACCAGTTTCGAGCGCTTCGTTTCAGTGATCTGCTCGTCGCTGAGCGACAGCACCACAACATCGGCAGACGCCGCTGCTTCAATCACGTTCGGAGCAGGCCATGAACCGGCAGTCACGAACCCGTCGATCTGACCGTTCTTGAGTGCCGGAACGGCATTGGACAGCTCCACTTCAGCGAGATTGACCTTGCCTTCAAGGCCGAACAGCTTGAGATATTTCTCGCCTTCAGTAGCGCCAAACGAGCCCTTTCCGAGCAGGATGGTCTTGCCTTCCATTCCGGCAAAATCGGTGATCCCGCTGTCAGCCGACATGACGAAATGCATGGTCAGCGACGGGATCGGAAACAGCGCCCGGATCTCGTCGAATTTCGGATCGCCCTTGCCTTCGAACATGGCCTTGCCGCCCTGCGCCAGCTTGACCAGAACCGGCGGCGTGGTGAAGACATAGTCGCCGCCCCGCGCCTTGGTTTCCATCACGTTCTGGACCGAACCCTGGCTTTCTTCCACCGTGACGATGATGTCGCCATTGGTGCCGGCCTTCATCGCCTCAGCCAGCTGCACGCCCATCTGGTAATAGGATGAGCCGGTTTTGGCGGATTTGTAGGTGATGCGCGTTTCAGCAAGCGCACCCGAGCTGACCAGACTGGCGCAAAGGCCAAGGGCCAAAATTAGTGTGTTGTTTTTCAAGTGCCTTCTCCCAACAAGCGTTTGAATTCAGAATATTGTTTCTGAACCACGGTCTTTGCATGAAAAAAGCGGGATCGCAATTTGCAAAATCAGCAGAGCCGATGCCACTGTAGCGTTGTTTCGGCAGTTCCAAACAGATGACGGCTTACGGGCAAACACCCCGGGCATCGATGTATTTGCGCGAGACCCAGCCCGACGGCATCGGCGGCCCCCACATTGGCTGAGTGCAACGGCCCGACATGCAGGTAATCGCGTACCAGTTTCCGCGCCGGTCATAGACGGAGACTTCGTCGCCACGATAGACCTCACCGGTCTGCTGGTAGTTCGATCCAGGTCCCGTGCGCACTGCGAGGAAACCATTGCCCCGCGCGTGATTGTACTGGCTGATCGGCTTTACCCCGACGACATAGCCGGTGCAGTCGCCCGCCGGTGCCGGGCCACTTGATACACCAGTGAAACCTGCCAGCGACAGGACGAGCACAACGGACCTGATCGAGAAAGCCATGTTTGTTTCCTTCGACAAATGAGAACCGGTAACAGGCTCCCAATCTGCGCAAAACCGCAGGTCACCGCATTGACGTGGATCAACGGGCATCGTCGCGACAAGACCACAATCGCCCGCGCAGATTACCCCTCGCCCAACATCACCATCGTGCTCCGCTTCAACGTCGCAAGCAGGCTTTCGAGATGCGCGGCATCGTGGGCGGTGAACTTGAAACTCGATGAACTGGCATAGAAGAATTCAGCAAGCCGCGCCGGACTGCTTCCATTCGCAGTGAGCGCATCTTTCCGTGCTTCGAACAGCCCCGCCAAAAGATTGATCTTGCCTTGCTCAACGGCGTGTTGGGCAGCCGTTCCCTGATCCCAGTAGCTGACCATAAGATCACTGGAATCCGGCATCTGCTTGATCTGATCAAAAAACCGGACGATGGCGCAATCGAGAAAAATATCGATGCGTTCGCTGATGGTCGTCGCCGAGAGCCAGGCTTCCGTCACCTCATGAACGACACGGTCTGAGATCAGCTGCATCGCCGCCGCCATGATCTCGTCTTTATTGGCAAAACGCGCATAGAGCGTCGGCCGCGAAATACCGGCTTGTTCGGCTATATCGCCCATCGTTGCCTTGCGCACGCCATAGCGCGAGAACACGCCAATTGCGGCATCAAGGATTTTTTGTTCACGATCGTTCATGCTAAACAACTTGACATTTATTGTATAATTGTAAAATAGTCTTTTCTGCCTTTTCTGGAAAAATGATCATTTGCCACTCACATGGCCATGTTCATGGTTCCATATTACCCGCTTGTCGATCACTGCCGCTATTGGAGAGACGCTGATGAGATTTACCGTAGACGGAAAAATTCATGAGGTCGATGTCGAACCCGACATGCCGCTATTGTGGGTCTTGCGCGACGAACTTGGCATCACCGGGGTGAAATATGGCTGCGGCATCGCCCAGTGCGGCGCCTGCACAGTCCATGTCGATGGAGTCGCCATCCGCTCCTGCCAGCAGCCGGTCGGCGATCTGGAAGGCGCGGTCACCACCATCAACGGGCTTGGCACACCAGACGCACTGCATGCCGTGCAGGCCGCCTGGATCGAGCATCAGGTTGCCCAGTGCGGCTACTGCCAGTCCGGCCAGATCATGTCCGCCGCAGCACTGCTGTCGGAAAACCCGGAGCCGAGCGACGAGGACATCGACGATGCCATGAGTGGCAATCTGTGCCGCTGCGGCACCTATCCACGTATTCGTGAGGCGGTGAAAACCGCCGCCAAAACCATACGGAGCGCTTGATATGGGCCGTTTGAAGACATTCACCCGCCGCGCTTTCCTGATCGGCTCCGTGGCCGTTGCAGGCGGCGTCGCCTTCGGCGCCTACATGGTCAAAAAGCCGCACGACAATCCGCTGTTGGCTGACCTGGGCGACGGCGAAGCCGCCATCACGCCTTATGTCCGTATCGATGCCGATGGCGTCACGCTGATTACCCCGCGCGCTGACATGGGCCAGGGTGTCTACTCTGTGCAGGCAGCGCTGATCGCCGAAGAACTTGATATCGAGCTTGACCAGGTCCGGATCGATCCGGGCCCGCCCTCACCGGCCTACTGGAACACGGCCCTTGCCGACGAGGCTGCTCAGTTCATGGTGCCAGGCGACGGCATTGGCAATCAGGCGGCCTATGGCGCCCTCTCGGCGATCATGAAACTGATCGGCATGCAGATCACCGGTGGCTCGACCACGGTTCCCGACGGCTTCGTCAAATTGCGCCAGGCTGGCGCTGTGGCCCGCGAAACACTCAAACTTGCCGCATCGCAAAAATCAGGCGTTGCAGTTGGAGAGCTGAAAACCAAAGCAGGCGCAGTGCTGCTGCCCGATGGCACGCCGCTGACTTATGCCGAACTTGCGCCGCTGGCAGCTGACATCGAGCCACCGCAGGACATCGAGCTGCGACCCGCATCCGAATGGCGGCTGATCGGCAAGCCGATGCAGCGTGTCGACATCATCGCCAAATCCACCGGCACGCTTGATTACGGCATTGATCACAAGGTCGACGGCATGGTCCATGCGGCGGTCAAGCTCAATCCGGCCCAGATCGGCCCGTTGCTGAGCTTCGATCCGGCCGAGGCCCTGAAAATGCGCGGCGTCAGGGATGTGGTCAAAATCACCGGCGGTATCGCCGTGATTGCCGACAACACCTGGCGCGCCTTTCAGGCTGCCGAAATGGTCGAGGCCGAATGGGGGCCTGCCCCCTTCCCGGCCACCATGGATGAACACTGGGACGCACTCTCCGACAGCTTTACCGATGACTCGCAGGACAGTCGCAACCGCGATGACGGCGATGTCGAAATCGCCATCGCCCAGACCGGCAATCTCGTCAAAGCCGAATATCGCGCGCCTTATCTGGCTCATGCGCCCATGGAACCAATCAACGCCATCGTTCGCATTGTTGGTGACAGCGCCGAAGTCTGGACCGGCACCCAGGTCCCGCGTTTCATCCAGAACAATGTCGGCAAGATTGCCGGCATCGACCCGGAAAAAGTCATCGTACATGCGCTCTACATTGGCGGCAGCTTCGGCCACCGGCTGGAGGACGAGGTGGTCAAGCAGGCCGCCGAAATCGCCGTGCAGATGAAGGGCACCCCGGTCAAGCTCACCTATTCCCGCGAGGAAGACCTGAGCCATGATTTCACCCGCCAGATCGCCATGGCGCGGATGCGCGGCACCGTGCGCGATGGCAAGGTCGAGACCTATGATCTCGGCATCGCCATGCCATCGGTCGTGGTCTCGCAAATGGGCCGCCAGGGCTTCTCGGTCCCCGGCCCCGACAGCCAGATTGTCGCCGGCGCCTGGGATCAGCCTTTCGCCATCCCCAACCAGCGGGTCACCGGCTACCGCGCGCCTGAACTGGCACCGATCAGTTCCTGGCGCTCGGTCGGCGCTTCATCGAACGGCTTTTTCTACAATTCCGGCCTTGATGAACTGATCCATGCCGCCGGCGCAGACCCGCTTTCCGAACGCCTGCGGCTGTGCAGCAACCCCGAGGCCCGCAAGGTACTCGAGGCAGTGGCCGAAATGTCAGGATGGGACGGCGTGCTCGGCAATGGCCGTGGCCGTGGCGTGGCGCTGACCCAGTCCTTCGGCGTCCATTGTGCCGAGGTCATCGAAGTCACCAGCACCGAGGACGGCATCAGGATCGACAAGGTCTATGTCGCCGCCGAAGTCGGCACAGTGGTCGATCCGGTCAATTTCGACAATCTGGTCAAGGGCGGCGTTGTCTTCGCGCTCGGCCACGCCATGAATTGCGAAATCACCTATACCGACGGCATCGCCGACCAGAACAACTTCGACTCGTTCGAAGGCATGCGCATGTATCAATGCCCTGAGATCGAAGTCCGCGGCCTTGAAAACAGCGAGCATGTATTTGGCATCGGCGAACCGCCCGTGCCGCCAGCAGCTGCCGCTTTGGCCGGCGCGATTTTCGCCGCAACCGGCACACGGTTGAGGGAAATGCCGTTCAACAAGTTCGTCGATTTCGTCTGAGGAAAGTTGCACTGACCAGACCGCTTGGCGTCAATCGCCAGGCGGTCGGGCATGGTCTCCCGAAACATCAAGAACCGACCCACCTGCCCCGCCTCACCGCATCGATTTCCGCCAAGTTTGGCTTTCCGTCCCGATTGGGCGATGATGCTCCAAACGCGTCCGTGATGGATGCAGTACGGCAACCATGAGGGCACACCATCCGGATTGCAGCTAAATCCGCCATTAGTACAGGGATGCTGTCGGTCTTCTTCGGACTTGTACCCTCACCCGCCACAGCGCAACCCGTCTGCGGGCTTTCACTGGTGCTGGCGCTGGATGTGTCGTCGAGTGTAGATGCGGACGAATTCGTCCTGCAGACCGGCGGTCTGGCGAATGCTCTGCGTGACCCTTCGGTGCGTCGCTCGATCATTGCTGCAGGTGGCATTCAGGCGATAGCGCTGGAATGGAGTGGCCGCGACCAGCAGGTCGACATTGCCCCTTGGGCACTGCTTGCCAGCGACGCCGACATTTCCAGGTTCGCCGACCGTATTGAGACCCATCAACGCGTCCATGACGAATTCCCCACCGCTCTTGGCTATGCCTTGGGGCATGCCGCCACCCGGCTGCGCACAGCGCCATTGAGCTGCGCCCGCGCGGTCATCGACGTCTCCGGCGACGGCGTCAACAATGAGGGTTTCGAACCGCTGCTTGCCTACCAGAACTTCGATTTTGCCAATGTCACCGTCAACGGCCTCGTCATCCAGGGCGCTGACCCCGATCCTGTCGCCTATTACCGGGCCGAAGTGATCCACGGACCCGGCGCCTTCGTCGAGATTGCCGCCGATTTTGGTGACTACGAGGCCGCCATGAAGCGCAAGCTGTTGCGCGAGATAAATGGCGCCGGTCTGGCGATGGCCGATTGAGCAATTCCTGACCGGGATCGTCCGCGCTGCTGTCGTAGCAAGCCCGCACGCAACCTAGGCGCCGTCCTTGGGCGGAGCATCGAAGCTAGTCCCGTCACCGAGCACGACTTTCTTCATCGGGATATCCCACGGCATCGGGAAGATCGTCTTCATCCGAGCGAAGGTATGGCCGACTCCGATAATCATCAGATCCTCGGGCAGCCGCGCCAGCGTCCGGTCGTAATAGCCGCCGCCATTGCCGAGCCGGAAGCCTTGTTCATCGACGCCGAGAAGCGGAACGATCACCACATCAGGCTCGACCGGTCCGAGGTCAGCCGGCACCGGAATGTTCCAGATGCCCTTTGCCATGGCGCTGTCGGATGTCCAGCGATGAAACTCCACCGGCTGGTTCTTTTCCACCACCACAGGCAGGCAGATCTGTGCGCCGCGTTCGCTGGCGTCGACCATCCACGGATGCAGATTGAGCTCGCCGCGGATCGGCCAGTACACCGCAATCACCCGCCCGGTCACATCGCCAAGGATTTCCATCAGCCGTGCAGATATGCGCGCGGCCATTTCCCTGCGATCCTCAAGCAAAACCTCCTGCCGCGCAGCATAAAGGCGGGTGCGTTCTGCCTTGCGGAACACCGAGACATCTTTCCAGGTTTGCGGATCGACAACATGGCCATCGACCAGCATTTGCGCAAAGCAAACAGTCGATCCCGGCGGCTCGTCTTCATCTTCATGGGTCATGGAAGCGAGCCTATCACAGCTGCGCGATACAGAGGTTTGTGTGATTGCGACACAACCCGTCCGGCAAGCACATTTTGTGTCGCAATTCTGGTCGCCAATGCAGCGGCCGTGCAATATGGATGTTGCATTCGCAATGCGATCCTTTTGGAGACCCCAAAAATGACAGCCTGGCCAGATCTATTCTCAACTGAAGGCGATCATGTATCCTTGGTTCCGCTTTCCATGGAACACCACGATGATTTGGTTGAAGCCGCACGCGATGGCGAGCTGCATCGCCTCTGGTACACAATGATCCCCGCACCGGAAGATGTCGGAGCGGAGATCGAAAGACGGTTGGGGCTTCGCAAGATAGGCTCCATGCTGCCCTTTGCCATTGTTGACAAGGCAACCGGCAGGGCCGTCGGCATGACCACCTACATGAACATCGATGCGGCCAACCGAAGAGTTGAAATCGGCTCGACCTGGTACCGTCAGTCCGTTCAGAAATCATCGCTGAACACCGAGTGCAAATTGCTGTTGCTGGGCCACGCTTTCGAAAAGCTCGACTGCATCTGCGTGGAGTTCAGGACGCATTTTCTGAATTTCCAAAGCCGACGGGCAATCGAGCGGCTTGGCGCCAAACTTGATGGCGTTCTGCGCTCCAATGCGATCATGGCCAATGGCACCGTTCGGGATACGGCGGTCTACTCGATCATCGCGTCCGAATGGCCCGCCGTGAAAGCCAACCTGACATGGCAGTTGGAAAAGCCGAGATCGTAGCACCGCAAACCCGATACTCCTGCGCCTGATGGTTTGTGCTATGCTCAAACCTTGTCGGATTGCATTGAGGTCGAGAACTGAACATGGCTGATTACACGCTCTATTACTGGCCAATTCAGTTTCGTGGCGAATTCGTTCGGGCTGTTCTGGCTTACGTCGATGCCTCCTGGGTCGAGGCGGGATTTGACGAAACACTTGCCCAGAGGGCTGCGGAACCAGGTGCGCAGCTGGTCCCGCATATGGGGCCGCCTGTGCTCACGGATCATGGCCGGAACATCCACCTGTCCCAGATGCCTGCAATCTTGGCCTATCTCGGTGAAAAACATGGGCTTTTGACCGAAAATTTGGCGCTGAAAGCGATGAATCACAAGGTCGTCGGCGACGCCAATGATGTGCTGTACGAGATGACCCGCCACAATGGCGCACAGACCTGGACGGCAGAAACCTGGAACGAGTTCCTGCCCAGACTTCAGCGCTGGATGGAGATTTTCGAGGAGACTGGCCGGCGTCATGGCCTGACGGCTCGGTCAGGTTTCATTTTCGGCACCAAAACGCCTTGCCTTGCGGATTTGGTGACGGCGATCTTGTGGGGCACCATGACAGCCAAGCTTGCCGCGCTGCGGCCGATGCTTGAAACACATGCACCTGCCATTGCCGGTCTTTCCGACCGCATGGCGGCACTTCCTTCACAAGCCGAACTGCGCAACCAAAACGACGCTTCCTTTGGCGACGCCTGGTGCGGTGGCCAGATCGAAGCATCGCTTCGCGCCGTCATCTAGCAACTGTATTCCTCAAGCGGCGCTGGAAGCCCATGTCTGGCGTGATTTGCACAGAGTGTTTGCGATGTTGACGAGTATCGATCATTTTGGAACCCAGTCACCTCGCATCCAACCCGGTGCGGCCAGGATTCAGTCCTGGCCGTCCACCCACCAACAATGCATGGCGCGAAACATCGGGGTGAGTGCCATGGCGCGCGCCGTTGCGGAATATTCGACCCGCGGCGGCACCTCGGCATAGACTTTCCGCGACACCAGACCATCGCGTTCCAGCGCCCGCAATTGGTTGGTGAGCATTGTCTGCGTCACCCCATCAATCATCCGCCGCAGCTCGTTGAATCGTTTGGTCCCCTTGAAAATCAAGATTTGCAAAACGATCAGTTTCCACTTTCCGCCGATCAGATGAGCAATATCGGGCATCGGGCATAAATCTTCAAAATCAACACCTTGATCGCCGTGTTGGGTGATTTTCTCTACCAGAGCCATGCTCTTCTCCTCTCCCAATAGTATGGTATTTGATACTATATACGAAAATTCTGCCTTCTTGCATAAAGATACTGGATCGTCATCTTTTGTCCAACCCGAACAGGAGAGACAAGATGACACTGGTTCTTCACACATTCAGCGGCGCCCCGCGTGGCTCGCGCGTTCTTTTGGGATTGTCTTTCAAGTGCCTCGATTTCGAAACCCGGATGATGAGCGTATCAGACAAGGACCACCACAAGCCGGAATTTCTGGCGCTCAATCCCCGCGCCACAGCGCCGGTACTCGAAACTGCGGACGGTGTACTCAGAGATTCGATCGCCATCCTCGGCTGGCTTGACCGGGCCTATCCGGACAGGCCGCTGTTCGGCACGACCTCCCGGCAGGCTGCCGAGATCTGGCAGATAAGCATGGAGTGCTGCGATTATCTTCGCAACGCCAATCACCAGCTTCTCTCGCAGGTCTTTGCCGGTGACGGCACGGTGCCTCCGGAAGGCAGTATCCAGCGCGGTCAATTGCAATCAGCCGCAGATCTGCTCCACGCCGAAAGCCGTTATCTTGAAACCATTCTTTCGGACGGACGCGCTTATCTCAGCGGCGATTCGCCCGGCGCCGCCGACGCCGTGGCCTTTCCTGAAATCCGGCTAGTGCAGCGCGCGGTCGAAACCAAATACAATCTGATGTCGGCCCTGGGCTTCGCCAATCCGCCGGCGATCTACCCCGGAGTTGCCGTGTGGAAAGCCCGCCTGAATGCAGACCCGGCTGTAGCCACGACAATGCCGCCCCATTGGGGGCAAACCAGCCCTTCCCCGTGAAACCGCAACATGAAACCTGGAGACTGAACCATGATCCCTGCAAAAATTGCAACCCATGACCAGTGGCTTGAAGCACGCCGCGCCCTGCTGGAACTGGAAAAAGCCCATACTCGTCAAAAAGACGAAATCACCAGAGCCCGGCAAGCACTGCCATGGGTTCGCCTTCAGCAAGAATATCTCTTTGAAACGGATGAGGGCGAAGCTTCGCTTACGTCACTCTTCAAGGATCACAACCAACTTGTCGTCTATCATTTCATGTTTGGCCCGGAGTGGACGGCCGGCTGCGTCAGTTGTTCCTTCTGGGCCGACAGTTTCAACGGGCTGTCCGCCCATCTGGCGGTACGCGACATCGCCTTCGTCGCTGTGTCCAGCGCTCCCATGTCGATGATCGCGCCATTCAAACAGCGCATGGGCTGGAGTTTCGACTGGGTGTCCTCATCGCCAAGTCGTTTCAACGAGGATTTCAACGTCGGTTTCGGTCCAAAGCGAACGCCCGACCGGCCGCTGATGTACAATTTCACCGAAATCGATAATGCGCCGATGGACGAAATGCACGGCACCAGCGTGTTCGCCAAGGATGGCGACGGCACTGTCTATCACACCTACTCGACCTACGGACGCGGGCTTGACGCCACCAATGCAGCCTACGCTTACATCGACCTGACACCAGCCGGGCGCAATGAACCCGCCACCGGAAACCCGATGGCCTGGGTCCGCCATCATGACGTTTATTGAGGCACAGCGCACAGCACGGCCAGCGCCTGTCGCTTCCCGGTCTTCGTCCCCGCTCTCCGCTTGGCCCATGTGCTGGCTGAGGCGGGAACGAACCGGCGGGCTAATGACCCATACCAAATCACCGGATTTGATGGTAAATCATGCGTCCGCCGATATGCGGCACAAAGCATGAAAAAGGGGTGACACAATGCAGACATCAGGTTCAGCTGACAGCAACTTCCCATCGCTGGATGGCGCCATTCGAAACCCCGCGAACCCGAACCATCTCATGGTCATCCGACCGATCAAGCGAACCGTCCGGGTCTATGTGGGCGGTACCTTGATTGCAGAAACACAAAAAGCGCTCCGCGTCATGGGGATGGGAAAATCGCTTTATGATCCGGCGATCTATGTTCCTGCAGCCGACATCATCGCCACACTCGAACCACTCGACAAAACCACGCACTGCCCGCTAAAAGGCGATGCCAGCTACGCGGCTCTCAATGGCGAAGAGATTGCCTGGACCTACGACCATCCTTTGGACATTTCCAGGCAACTCGCCGGGCATTTCGCATTCTGGCTCGACAAGGTCAGGATCAGCGAAGGCGATTGATCTGGAGAGAGCAATCGCCTTCGCGCGGTCCTACCGGTTGGTGGATTCGTACTCCGACGAGATCCGGTAGTAATCGTCAAAGCCGATGCGCTGGCGAAGCTCACCAAACCCCATCAGGTTCTCCCGGCGATCCTCGCGCATTCCGCGCAGTGTCGCCGTCATCGCGGCCATGGCGGCGGCCATCAAGGTCAGCGGATAGGCGGCAATGGCGTAACCGATGTCCTGCAGGGCCGCGTTGGAAAGATCCGGCGTCTCGCCGCCTTCCACGATATTGGCCATCTTCGGTCCCGGCAACGAGCGGCAGATTTCGCGCATTTCGGCTTCACTCTTGGGCGCTTCGACAAACAAAATATCGGCGCCAAGCTCGGCAAATTTCGCGGCGCGTTCGATCGCCTCGGAAAGACCATGCTCATGCCGCGCATCGGTACGCGCCAGGATCAGGATATCAAGTCCCTCTTCGCGCAAGGCCGTGCGCGCATCAACGGCGGCGCGGATGCGGTCGAAGGCCTCATCGCGGTCCACCACCGCCTTGCCCGGTGTGTGGCCGCAGCGCTTGGGCGCCAGCTGGTCCTCAATCATCACCGAGGCGCATCCGGCGCGCGCGAAGCCATCGACCGTGCGGCGCACATTCATGGCGTTGCCATAGCCGGTGTCGCCATCGCCGATCAGCGGGATCGGCACCGCACCGGCAATGTTACGCGCCTGGTCAAGCACTTCGCCATAGGACATCAGCCCCAGGTCCGGCGCGCCGATGCGCGAGGCGGAAGCCGCAAAGCCCGACATGAAGGTCAACTCATAGCCTTCCTGGGCAATCAACTTGGCCGACAGTGCGTCGAAACAGCAGGGCATGATGTGGCATTTGTCCTGCGCGAGCAGATCGCGCAATGTCTGGGTCTTCATGTCAGTCTCACCATTTGAAAGGGATGTAGAGCGCGATATCGGGGAAAATGTAGAGCAGCGCAACCGTCGCCAGCATCAGCGCCAGGAAAGGAACCACACCGCGCGACACCTCGCCCAGCGTCGTCTTTGCCACCGATTGAATGACATAGAGATTGAGCCCCACCGGCGGCGTGATCAGCGCGCATTCCACCAGCACCACCATATAGACGCCGAACCAGATCGGATCGAAACCCAGCGCCAGAGCCGACGGCAACAGCACCGGCGTCATGATCAGCACCATCGACAGCGCCTCGAACACCAGCCCCATCAACAACAGGATAACGCTGATCGCCAGGATGAACAGGATCGGACCATCAATATTGGCAGTAATGAACGCCGAAATGTCCTGCGGGATTCGGTAAAGCGCGATGGCCTTGCCGAACACTTTTGCCCCTGCAATGATCAGCAGGATCGCCACTGTCGTCACCATCGACCCGTAGACCGCTTCCTTGAAGCCCTGCCAGCTCAGCGAGCGCAGAAGCACCGCAGTGATGAGCAATGCGCAGGCGAAGCCAATGGCCGCAGCTTCCGTAGGCGTAAACACCCCGGCGTAAAGCCCGCCAACCACCACCATCGCCAGCAGGATCGACGGCAGGGCGCGGATCGAGGCGCCCCGGCGCTCGCTCCAGCTTGCCTTGGGCAAGCCTTGGTATTCGGGAGAAAAGCGAGCGTAGACCATGGAATAACCAATGAACAGCGCGACCAGCAGCAGACCCGGCCCGATGCCGGCGAGGAACAGCGCGATGACGCTTTCCTCGGTGACAAAGCCATAAACGATCATCGGAATGGATGGCGGGATCAGGATCCCGAGCGTGCCGCCGGCTGCCATCAGCCCGTAGACAAAACGCTTGCCATAGCCGCGCGAAATCATCTCGGGAATAGCCACAGTGCCGATGGTTGCAGCCGTTGCCACAGACGATCCGGAAATTGCTGCAAAGAGTCCGCAAGACAGGATGGTTGCCACTGCCAGGCCGCCGGGCCAATGACCTACCCAGGCTTGCACAGCGGCGAACAGGTCGCGCCCGACACCACCTTTGAGCAGCACATTTGACATCAGCAGGAACAATGGAACCGCCAGCAGGATGAAGCCGTCCAGCGTCGACAGCAGTGCCTGCGGCGCCATCAGCGGCGAAAATCCGCCGGCAATCAGCATGCCGAGCCCGATGCCGCCAAGCGCAAAGGCGACCGGCACGCCACCGAGCAGCAGCACAAAGAGCACTGCCAGAATAAACAGAATGGTCATTCGTGAGCTGCCTCTTCCACAATCTTGCCGCCGCGCATGAGGCGGACGATCTCCACGACCGTCTGCACGCTCAGCAGGAAAAAGCCCACGGGGATGGCCAGTTCGACAATCCAGATAGGCATGTTCAACAGACTTCCCGTGGTACGCCCGCGCACGAATGAGTCGTGAAAGATGTCCCAGCCATAGACGGCCACAATCACTGAAAACGCCAGCACACATACAAGCGCGCAGAATTCAGCGGTTCTCCGGGCAGACATGCTCAACAGCGACGTAACCGCGGTGACAGTGATATGCTGCCGGGCCTTCATCAGTTGCGGCATGCCGATCATGCACCCCCAGATCAGACAGAGCTGGGACAATTCGCTTGCCCATATCGTGGGACGGATAAAGAAATAACGCGCCACGACCTCATAGGTCAGCATGGCGCCCGCCAGCACCATCAGAGCGGCGGCAATCCAGGCGCAGACATAAATCAATCGCTGGTACATGGTGAACCAAAGCCCGTGCACGCGAGCGCCAGGGGCTTATCTCTCTGTTGGCGGTCTGGAGCGGGAATTGCAGCGCCACGAAACGAACCGCTCATACGTGGCGTTGCAATGGCTTGAAGCGGGACCCGCGCTCATACCGGGAGGCATGAGCGCGCGATCATCTTACAGCTTCTTTGCAGCATCCAGCACCTTGGCGCCAAGTTCCCCCGAACCGCTGACAAAACTGTCATAGACCGGCTGGGACGCGGCTTTCCAGGCCTCGATCTCGGCATCTGTCGGAGTGTAGACGGTCATGCCGGCTTCCTTGGCAGACTCGTAAGCCGCGGCTTCAATGCCGGCCATGTCGTCGCGCACGGTATCCTCGGCAACCTTTGCAGCAGCCTCGATCTGGCCGCGGAGTTCTTCCGACAGCCCATTCCACCATTTCGAATTGACCACCACCACGAACTCGATGTCGGCGTGGTTGGTTACGGTGATGGTGTCCATCACTTCCCACAGTTTGCGCGACTTGACGCCTGAGACGCCGGTCATGCCGACATCAACGGTTCCGCGCTGATAGGCGAGATACTGTTCAGAGCCGGAAATCAGCGTCGGTGCACCACCAGCGGCAGTGACGAAATCACCCAGTGTCTTGCCGAACACGCGCACCTTCTTGCCGACCAGATCGGCAGGTGTCTTGATCGGACCGCCATTCGACAGCAGCACAGCGCCGCCATAGGCCTGCCAATAGAGGATCTGGCCACCGGTTTCGGCGACTGCTTCCTCAAGCGCTGAACGCACCGGCGACCCCTTGGCCACTGCCGCACGCACCTTTTCATCCGAGTTCAAAAGGAACGGCATATAGAAAATATCGACAGCGGGAACGTCACCAACGTAGCGCGTCAGCGATGCCACACCGGCCTCGATCGAGCCCGAACCGACTGCGGCAGGCACTTCCTTGTCTTTGTAAAGCTGAGCCGAATCGTAAATCTCGACATCAATCTCCCCATTGGTGCGAGCCTCCACTTCCTTCTCGAACAAGGCCAGATTCTGACCCAGATGCGACTTCAGCGGCAATTGCAGCGAAATCCGCATTTTCTCGGCGGCGAGTGACATGACAGATGACGACAGCACCAGAGTGGTACCGAGCATCAGCGCTCCAAGCGACTTGGTAATGGTTTTCATATTTTCCTCCCTTACTCCCCTCGATCAGGGAGCCCGGCCGATTTGTGAAATATACCAGCAGGATAGGCAAGCAAAAACTACCCTCCATTCACATCTGCGATCCCCTCAGCCGAGTTTCATGGAGGCCAATGCCGGCTGGTCTGCCGTAAAACAGGTTTCTGCCGGGCGCGGCCAATACGGATCAAACAGCATTTCGGACCTGCCGAACCGCACGCAGCCTTGCGTTCCATCAGTCAAAAATAAAAGTGCCAGTCGGCCTATAAGCCGGGTTCTGTAAGGCCTCCGTCCGAGGACGAAAACGTGGCAGCCATTCCTCTGGGATACGCATTACTGCGCACCTCAAGCAACCTACCCGGATGATCAACCCCGGAAAAAGGGCCGGACTTGCGTCCTGCGTCATCCCTATTCGGTCTTGCTCCCGGTGGGGTTTACCGTGCCGCTTCCGTTGCCGGTCGCGCGGTGGGCTCTTACCCCACCCTTTCACCCTTACCCCGCCATCTCATTGCCGGCCAAACCTGAAACTCAGACACCGGCAATCAGAAGGCGGGGCGGTTTACTTTCTGTGGCACTTTCCCTGGGGTCACCCCCGCCGGACGTTATCCGGCACCGTTTATCCGTGGAGCCCGGACTTTCCTCCCCTTGCTGTCTTTCGACGTTGCAAAGCGCGGCTGCCCGGCCGACTGGCGCGCTCTCCTTAGACCATGATGACGGCGATGACCAGACAAATGCCGAACCGGACACAAGCACCAATTGACAATTTCTGCACGCCGGATTATCGAGCGTTCAGGGTGAAGGCCCCTGCCGCTCGCTGGCTTGTCCACGGTGAAGTCCTTCGCAATACTCTCATCCTCCGATTTCAGTTGAATGCGGTTTGATGGCAATGCGAGCGCCCCTCTTGTTTCCGCATCCAGACACTGAATGAGGTTTGTGATGACAGGATTGTCTACACCCGAAGAAAATATCTATCTTGCCGGCCCACTGCCGGCACTGTTTGCCAAAACCGCCACACCGATCATTGTCGTCATGGGCGTCAATGGCCTGTTCACCGTGGTTGATGCCTATTTTCTCGGCGCTTACGTCGGGGCTGATGCGCTCACCGCAGTCACTCTGATGTTCCCGCTTTACATGCTGCTGGTCGCCCTTTCGACGCTGGTGTCGAACGGCTTTGCCAGCGTCTTCGCGCGGCTGATCGGCGGCGGCGAGCGTCATCTGGCGCGCACCGTATTTGCTCAAGCCGTGCAACTGGCCCTGGTTGTCTGTGCGGTGCTGATCGGAATGTTCCTGATCTTTGGCAACGCGCTCAGCCTGATGGCAGCCAATGGCGACCCGGCGCTGGCCGGGATGGGCTACACCTATATCTCTATCCTGATCCTGTGCTCGCCGTTGGTCTTTGTGCTGTCGATCAACATCGCCGCCCTGCGCAGCGAGGGATTGCTCACGGCCATGGCGGCGATCACGCTGATGTCGGCGCTCTTGAATATCGCCTTTGACTATCTCTTCATTGTCGAATTTGGCGCAGGCGTCGCCGGCTCGGCTTACGGAACGGTGCTGGCTCAAACCTGTGCGATGTCGGCGATCCTGCTCTACCGGTCACGTGCCGGCCGGAAAGCCGAACCGGGGCAACAGTCATTCGGAACAGGGTGGAACCACTGGGGCGAACTTCTGGCCCTCGGCGCGCCATCGAGTCTGGGCTATATCGGGCTGGCGCTATCTGCAGGACTGACGCTGTTTTGCCTACAACTCTGGGCCGGGGACACTTACGCGGTGACTGCCGGCGCGTTCGGCATCATCACCCGCCTGATCACTTTCAGCTTCCTGCCTTTGTTGGGATTGAGCATGGCGTTCCAGACCATCGCCGGCAACAATTACGGCGCCAAAATGGCGGCGCGAACCAACAGGAGCATTGCCTTCGCGCTGGTGCTGGCGCTGATCTATTGCGTGAGTATGGAGCTGACATTCCTGATCTCCCGCTCACGGATCGGCTTCATCTTCATTGACGATGCCGCCATCGTCAGCGAGATCGCCCGGATATTGCCCTACACCGTGATCGCCATGTTTATCTTCGGACCTTTGATGATGATCGGTTCCTACTTTCAGGCAATCGGCGATGCGCCCAGGGCAGCGCTGCTCGGCCTCTCCCGGACCTATCTGTTCGCGCTGCCTTTGACCTTCCTGCTGCCATTCTGGTTCGGTGAACCCGGGATCTGGTACGCCGGCATTGTGGCGGAGCTGCTGGTGTTGACGCTCACCCTGCTAGTGCTTGTCCATCGCGTGAAATCAGCCGGCAATCCGTGGGGTCTGTTCGAAAGCCGGACCTGAGCCCCCTCGCCTGCAAAGCCGGATGGGGCTACCCGCTCCATCCGGCGACAACCGCGTCAGCCTCTATCTCCACCAGCCACTCGGGATTGACGAAACGGTCAACCGCCATGATCGTGTCCACCGGTCGCACATCTCGGAAATAGTCTTTTCGGACATCGATGGCAGCTTTCCAATTGTCGATATCGGTGAGGATCACCCGTGTCCGCACCACGTCATGAAGCCCTGACCCGGCCGCTTCGAGCGCTGTCTTGATGATTTCGAGGCACTGCCGTGTCTGGGCCGCAACATCGCCGACACCAACCGTCTTGCCATCCGCCCCGACCGGTGCGGTGCCGCCAATCGAAATGAATGGCCCCACCCGCACGGCGCGGCTGAAGCCCACCACGGCCTCCATCGGGTTTCCATTTGAAATCAGTTCACGATCGTAGGCCATTTTGCTGCTCCCTTGCCAGACGCCATGATCCCATGATCAGCGCAATCCGCCTAATGGCCCCAAACTGCGCAAGGCCGACCAGCACGCAACAGTCAGCCAAAACGCAAAACGGCCGCCTGATCGGCGGCCGCATACTATTTTGATTTTCTTTGGAACCTTTTTCGGCAAGCGGCGTTTCGTATATGTGCATGAAATGAAAACGACCTACCCAAACCCTATTTCATAAGCTTGGCAACCTTGCCGCAATAGCGCTTGGACACAGGATTCATCCGCTTGGCGCCGTGCCCGGCATTGTATTTCAGGATGGTGCCGCAGGTGGTGCCGCCGCCAAGCTGGTGCGCTTTGGCAAGATAAAGCATGCCATATTTGATGTTGGTCTCGGGATTGTAGAGCGCCTTGGTCGAGCCACGATACCCCATCATTCGAGCTGTAGCAGGCTTGATCTGCATCAGACCAACTTCACCGGCAGAGCCGCGCGCCTTTGGCCGGTAGTTGCTTTCCACTGAAATCACCGCATGGGCCAAGGCTTCCGGAACACCATTTTTCTTGGCATAGCTGGAAATCAATTTCCCGTAAGGCCGCGAGGAATAACCAAAGCTCATGCTGGAACTCTTGATCTTGCCACTGGAAATCGATCCGGTTGTTTCGTTCGAAGTTCCGGTGGTTTCGCAGCCCGTAAGCACAAGGGAGACCAAGGCCGCCGCAGCAGCCGTAAAAATGAGACGCATATTTTGAATTACTCCGATGGCGCCTTGCCCAACCGTTCATCGAAGAGGACGGGATCATACCCCTGGCGCGTTACTTGTCAGCCCGGAAGCGCGACAGGCGTTTGCCTTCACCCGTTCCGTGCGTGGAAGACAAAGCAATCGGGGCGCAGGCAGGCGAATTTAAGGCTAGGCGACCAAAAAAATGCTGCATCGCAATAAACTTACATTTCAGAGTGTAATATTGTGCCCGCCCGCAACCGTTTGGGCTTTGGTCAAAAAGCCGGAATCAAGCCACTGTTGGTAACGCGGAGAGCAACTTGTGCAACGTGCCGATGGTCGAGGCGTCCGCGATACCATCGACGCGCTCTGGCCGGAAATGCCGCTGAAATGCACGGATCGCCGCTGCCGTCTCTGCATTATACAAACCATCAACCTGCACGTCATAACCGTAAAGCGCCAGCATGGTTTGCAACGCCTCTACCGGCTGACCGGCATCGCCTTCCTGAAAAAACCGCCCGCCGCCGACCGGCAGAGGTTCAATCCAGTGGCCGATACCCTCGGCATACAGCCGACCCCAGGGAAATTTCTCGCCCGGATCCTGTTTGCGCATCGGCGCGATGTCGGAATGCGCCAGCACCCGTTCAGCAGGAATTGCGTTGCGCTCGATAATATCGCGGCAGAGCGTGATTACCGATTTGATCTGCGCCTCGTCAAAAGGCGGCGAACCCGCTTCATGCCCGGGATTGGCAATCTCGATGCCGATCGAAGCGGAGTTGATGTCGCTCTCGCCTTTCCAGCAACTCTGCCCCGCATGCCAGCCCCGCGCGCTCTCAGGCAATAGCTGAGTGACCAGCCCCGCCTCATCGATAAAATAATGAGACGACACCTGGCTTTCTTCCGTGCACAGCCAGTCAAGTGCGGCTTGCGCTGTCGCCATTCCGGTATAATGCAGGATCAGCATATCGGCTGCCCGGCCGTCTTTGCGTTCACCATGATTGGGCGATGGGCGGACGCAGGCAGAGACAAAATCAGGCTGAAACTCACTCATGCGGCGGCACGGTCTTTCTCGATCACGGCAAAAGCATCATTGAGCGCCGCCATCCGATCATTGGCAATGGTGAGAAATTCCTCGGGCACGCCGCGAGCGCGCAGACGATCGGGATGGCTCTCGGAGGCGAGCGCGCGATAGCGCTTCTTCACCTCTGTGAAAGGCGTGGTCTCAGGCAGCCCGAGCACCGCATAAGGATCGATACCATTGGGATGGACATGGCGCGCCATGATGCGGTCAAAATAAGCTTCATCGATGTGGAAAATGTCAGCCACATTGGCGATGAATTCAAGTTCCTTGTGGTGGATGATCCCATCGGCCTTGGCGATATGAAACAGCCCGTCAAGCACGTCCTCCAGCATCGCGCAATTGGCCTGGCCCGAACCGCACATGCCGGCCACCCGCTGGGCATAGGCTTCATAGCCCGCGACATCCTGCTTGGCGAGATTGTAGAGCCGCGCCACATTTCCGGCTTCGGACTGCGGAACGGCAAAAATCTCCTGGAAAGCCCGAACTTCTTCCGGCGCGACAATGCCGTCGGCCTTGGCCATCTTGGCTGACAGCGCAATCACCGCGACTGAAAACGCCACCTTGCGCCGTGTTTCCGGGTCACCGGCAAATACCGTGCGCACAGCTTCAACAACGCCGGAAAAGGCGGTGGAAGCGGTTTCTCCGATGGCGTCAAAAAGGCGGCTGAACAAAGACATGATTTGTTCTTACGCGATTTGGTCGCAAAAATCGAGCATGTGCGGCGCACAATCGGTGAACGATCCATCACCTGTAACGATACCATTCATCGCCGATATTTGCTGGACCGGACCGGCATTATACCGCTATGGCGTGCAAATGTCCGACACGCTCCCCCCAATCATCCCCGGCGCGGCCGCTAAGGCTCGATCCGACGCTCCCTCGACGCCGGCCCATCCCCTTGCCGGACTGGCGCTGGGTTTTGTCGGGGTTCTGATCTTCGGTGCGACACTGCCGCTCACCCGAATCGCGCTGGAAGGCTTTTCGCCTGCCTTCATCACGTTTTCCCGGGCCGCGATTGCCGCTCTGGTCGCCGGGGCGACGCTGACGCTCCTGAGAAAATCGTTTCCGCGCAAGCATGCGCTCTCGCTGTTCATCGGCGGCCTTCTGCGCGTCTACGGGTTTCCGGGATTCTCCAGCGTCGCCATGCAGACCGTTCCCGCCTCCCATGGCGGCGTCGTGCTCGGTGTTCTGCCGCTGATGACCGCAACCTTTGCCGCTTTGTTCGGTGGCGAGCGTCCGGGCCGTGCATTCTGGGCCTGGAGCATCACTGGCGCTGCTCTGGTGATGATCTTCTCGCTGTCAGGCGCCGACATCGCCCCCGGCATCGGCGATCTGTGGCTGGCCTGCGCCGCGCTGTCCGCCGCCTGCGGCTACGTTATTTCGGGCAAGCTGGCGCGCACCCGTCCCGGCTGGGAAGTGATCAGCTGGGCTCTGGTCGTCACCGCGCCGCTGTCACTGGCAGGAACATTTTTCACCTGGGAGACCGGCATCCACGCTCCCGATGCGCACGCATTGATGGCGCTGGCCTACCTGGCGCTCGGCTCGATGTTCGCTGGCTTCATCTTCTGGAACTGGGGAATGGCGATTGGCGGCATCGCCCGTGTCGGTCAGGTGCAATTGCTGCAGAGCTTCGTCACGCTGGGTCTCTCCGCACTGCTGCTCGGCGAAACCGTCACTCCGGTGATGCTCGGTTTCGCCCTCGCCGTCGGCTTCGTCGTCTGGTGCGGACGCAAGGCCAAGGTCAGCTGAGACAAACCTCACCACTCAAAAATCAGGCAACAGCGCCACCTGTCTTGCCAGATCGCTTTGAAGCCGCTCCGGCGAATAGCGAGAAAGCACCTCGCCCGACAAAAGCACCGGGTTGGCGGCGATGAAATCCGCAGCGGTTTTGGCCGGCGCAGACCGCATCCGTTCCGCGATCGCGCTCATATAGGCGAATGTCACCGTGGCGTTGAATTTCTCCGGCACGCCGGCCTTCTCCACCAAAGCCATCAGGCCATCCGCATAAATCTGCAAAGCCGTGAAAAAGCCATGCCGGGACAGCGCTTCATAGGCCACGCCGACATGATCGGCATGGTGAAACCCCGCAGGGTCGATCTCGCAGCGCTGGAAACGGGTCAGCATCTCTTTGTAATCGGTCATCGACATCAGCCCTGCCCGCTCAGGCCCAGATCACTCAAGCTGTGGCTGTCGGCAGCGGTCAGATCGAGATCATACACCGACTTGAGCTGATTGATTTTCGCGACCGTATCATCGGCAAAAGGCGCCTTGCCCTCAAAGGCATGCAGCGCCATCGCCTCGATCAGTTCGGCAACCGAAATGTCGAGATGCTCGGCAAGCCCCTTGAGAACCTTCAACAGCCGCTTTTCAATCCTGAGACCGGTTTGCACACGTTCTATCTTCTTCATACGAAGGCAATCGCATATAGAAGATATTGGTGTCAAGGTACCAAGACAACACTATCGATGTTCGCCCTCAGCTGTGTCCCGCCACCTCGCGTGGCTTGTAGGCAGCCTCCAGCAGTCGAATGGACGCCGCATCGAGCTTCACATCCAGCGCCCCGATCGCCTCTTCGAGCTGATCAATCTTGGTGGCGCCGACGATCGGCGCCGTCACGTAATCTTTCGACATCACCCAGGCATAGGCCACCTGCGCCGGTTTGACCCCGAGCTTGGCTGCCACCTTCTCCACCCGCGACAGGATCGCATAATCCTGCGCCGAGCCGAAATAACCCTGCGCCATCTTGTCGGTCGTCGCCCGGTTGGTCGCTTGGCCCTCTTTCGGGCGGTTTCCGGCCAGGAAGCCGCGCGCGATCGGCGACCAGGGCACAACGCCAACACCTTCGGACGCGCAATAGGGCATCATCTCGCGCTCTTCTTCCCGATAGGCCAGATTGTAGAAATTCTGCATGGCGACGAACGGCTGATAGCCACGCGCCTTCTGCATTTCCCGCAGCTTGACGAACTGCCAGGCCCACATCGATGAGGCCGCGACATAGCGCACCTTGCCAGCCCGTATGACGGCTTCGAGCGCGTCGAGCATCTCGTCATTCTCGGTGTCCGGGTCAAGCCTGTGGATGTAAAGCAGATCGACATAGTCCATGTCGAGGCGCGCGAGCGACTGGTCGATCTGGTCGAAAATGTGCTTGCGCGACAGGCCGCGATCGTTGGGGCGGCCATCGCTCATCCGCAACCCGACCTTGGTCGCCACAACGATTTCGTCGCGCCGCGCATAGGCTTTCAATGCCTTGCCGGTGATCTTCTCCGAATCCCCGTAATTGTAGTGATTGGCGGTATCGAAGAAATTGATGCCGCTTTCCACTGCCTTGCGGAAGAAAGGCTGTGCGGCTTCCTCGTTGATCACCCAAGGGTGCGTCGGCCCGCCCGGCGTACCGAAGCTCATGCATCCCAGGCAAAGCCGCGATACTTTCAGACCAGTTTTTCCCAGCCGGACATAGTCCATGCGCCTTCTCCCGTTGTGGTTCAGAATATGGTGTGACGATAGGCAGGCAGCGGCCCAACGGTCAATAGCTGGCAGCCGCCCGCGAAGCCTGGTCATACTGGCCCGACATCACCCGCATCAGCGCCGCGATCTCGCTGATCCGACTTTCATCTATTCCCAGTGATTTGACTGACTCAACCAACAGCTTTTCCCGCAGGTCGCGGTAGCGCAAACACAACTCGGCACCCGCCTTTGTGATCCGCGCGGTCTTTTCCTTGCCGCGCCGGCCCGACTCCACCAGTCCCAGCACCTCAAGTTTCTTCAGCGCATAGGCCACCACATGGGTGTCCTCGATATTGAACATCATGCACAGTTCCGACTGGCTCTTGTCGCGCTCGCGGTGATTGACCGCATGCAGGATCTGCACCTCGACGCCGGACAGCCCCTCGCCGCCGGCTGCCGTCGTGCAGCGGGTGATCCAGCGCTGGAAGGCGTTGCTCAGGATTACCAGCGCAAATTCCATTTCCGACAGCGCCGGCAAACCACCATCGGCCAGATGCGAGGCGGACACAATCGGGCCAATGCCTGTCGGAACCGTTGATTTTTGTGGAGCCATTTCAGTTACACTCACATTTTATCGATAAATCGTTGACGTTATGCCGACAATAGGCATTATACGCAGACCAATTTCCGTGTCCATGGCACCTGCCGGGCGCGCAATCTCACGGGAGCGATTGATATGAGCGGCGTTTGGGATTTCTGGATCGACCGTGGCGGCACCTTCACCGATGTGGTTGGCCGCGCACCTGATGGCACGCTGCACCAGCACAAATTGTTGTCCGAAAACCCCGAAGCCTATCCCGACGCCGCCATTCAGGGCATCCGCGATCTGCTTGGTATTGATCAGGGCACGCCGGTTCCGCCCTCACGCGTCGGCCACGTCAAGATGGGTACCACCGTTGCCACCAATGCGCTGCTCGAGCGCAAGGGCGACCGCACGCTGCTGGTCATCACCAAGGGTTTCCGCGACGCACTCAGGATCGCCTATCAGGCCCGGCCGGACATCTTCGCCAAGGAAATCATCCTGCCCGAACAGCTTTACGAGCGCGTCATCGAAGTTGACGAGCGCACCATGGCCGACGGCAAGGCGGTGCGCGGCCCGGCTCTCGAAGCACTTGAGCCCGAACTCGCCAAAGCCCGTGCGGACGGCATCGATTCCGTCGCCGTGGTGCTGATGCATTCCTGGCAGAACCCGATCCACGAGATCATCGTCGAAGGCGCCTGCGAGCGCGCGGGCTTTGCCCAGATCTCGGTCAGCAGCCAGGTTTCGCCACTGGCCAAGCTGGTCGGTCGCGGCGACACAACCGTGGTCGACGCCTATCTCTCGCCAATCCTGCGGCGCTATGTCGATCGCGTTGCCGATGAACTCGGCGCCACACCATCGGGCGAACCCGGTCCAACGCTGCAATTCATGATGTCGTCGGGCGGCCTGACCGCCGCCGACATGTTCCGCGGCAAGGACGCCATTCTGTCCGGCCCTGCAGGCGGTGTCGTTGGCATGGTCGAGACCGCAGCACTGGCAGGTTTCGACAAGGTCATCGGCTTTGACATGGGCGGCACCTCCACTGACGTTGCCCATTATGACGGCGATTATGAGCGCGCTTTTGACACCGAAGTTGCCGGTGTGCGCATTCGTGCGCCGATGATGCGCATCCACACTGTGGCCGCTGGTGGCGGCTCGATCCTGCATGCCGATGAAGGCCGCTTCCGTGCAGGCCCCGATTCAGCCGGCGCCAATCCCGGCCCCGCCTGCTACCGCCGCGGCGGGCCGCTCACCGTGACTGACGCAAACGTCATGCTCGGCAAGCTGCAACCTGATTTCTTCCCCGCCATTTTCGGCCCCGAACAGGACCAGCCACTTGACGCCGAGGCCGTGCGTCAGGCGTTCGCACGCCTTGCCGAGGGCCAACCCGGCAAGTCCGCCGAGGAGATCGCCGAGGGCTTCGTCACCATCGCGGTCGAGAACATGGCCAATGCCATCAAGAAGATCTCGGTGCAGCGCGGCTATGATGTCACTCGCTATTTGCTCAATTGTTTCGGCGGTGCCGGCGGCCAGCACGCCTGCCTCGTCGCCGACGCGCTGGGCATGGAATCGATCCTGATCCATCCCTTCTCCGGCCTGCTGTCGGCCTATGGCATTGGTCTCGCAAGCGTCTTCGCCAGCCGCCAGCAAGCACTCATCAAGCCGCTCGCTGAGGAAAGCCGCCTCGATGTCAAGCTGCTGATCGACAGCTTGTGCAAAGGCGTCTTCGAGGAACTCGCCAGCCAGGGCGTGCCCGATGACGCCATCAGCTGGCGGCCGCTTCTGCAGCTGCGCTACGACGGCACAGACACGACCATTCCGGTGGCATTTTCGGATTTTGATTTCGACGCCGCACGCGCCGAGTTCGAGGTCGCGCACAAGGCTCAGTTCGGGTTTGTTTATGACAACAAGCCCGTCATCATCGAGGCGATTTCAGTAGAAGGCCTTGATGACCGCAAGGACGGCCGCGTCGAGCCCGAGCACCTGATGACCACCATGGTGGCCGATGGCGGCGAAACCCGCCAGATCTATTCGAACGGAGAATGGCGCAATGCGCTGGTCATCCGTCGCGAACGCCTGCGGCCCGGTCACAGGATCGCCGGTCCGGCACTTGTCATCGAACCCAACCAGACCATCGTCATCGAGCCCGGCTGGGAAGCCCGCATCAATATCCTCGATCACGTGGTGCTGACCCGTTATCAGAAGCTCGACCGCGCGCTCGCCATTGGCGCCGATCAGGCCGACCCGATCATGCTCGAAGTCTTCAACAATTTGTTCATGTCAATCGCCGAACAGATGGGCCTGACGCTGCAGAACACAGCCTACTCGGTCAACATCAAGGAGCGGCTGGATTTCTCCTGCGCCGTGTTTGACCGCACCGGGGCATTGGTCGCCAACGCGCCACATATGCCGGTGCATCTGGGTTCGATGGACCGCTCGGTGGAAACCATCATCCGCCTCAACGAAGGCGACATCCATCCCGGCGACGTGTTCGCGCTCAATGCCCCCTACAATGGCGGCACCCATCTGCCCGACATCACCGTTGTCACCCCGGTGTTTTCCGATGACGGCACGGAAATCCTGTTCTGGTCAGCCTCCCGCGGCCACCATGCCGATGTTGGCGGCACCGCGCCGGGCTCGATGACACCACTGGCCACCACGGTCGATGAGGAAGGCGTGCTGATCGACAATTTCCGCATCGTCGAACGCGGCCGCTTCCGTGAAAAGGAGTTGGTCGAAATCCTCACCGATCACCCCTACCCGGTGCGCAACGTCACCCAGAATGTCGCCGACCTGAAAGCCCAGATCGCGGCAAATGAAAAGGGCGTCGCCGATCTGCGCAAGATGGTCTCCGACTTCGGACTTGATGTGGTCGAGGCCTATATGGGGCATGTCCAGGACAATGCGGCTGAAAGCGTTGCCCGGGTGATCTCCACCCTGTCGGACTGCGAGTACGAATACCCCACCGACACCGGTCAGGTGATCAAGGTCAAGATCTCTGTCGATCGCGAAAAGCGTGAAGCGACGGTCGATTTCACTGGCACCTCGGATGCGATGGAAAACAACTTCAACGCACCCGAACCGGTGGCCCGCGCCGCCGTACTCTATTGCTTCCGGGTGATGGTCGAAAAACCGATTCCCATGAACGCCGGCTGCCTCAGGCCCATCCACATCATCACCCCGGAGGGCTCGATGCTCAAACCGGCCTATCCGCGCGCGGTCGTCGCCGGCAATGTCGAGACCTCGCAGCACGTCACCAACGCCATCTTTGGTGCGCTCGGCGCACTGGCCAACAGCCAGGGCACGATGAACAATCTCACCTTCGGCAACGCCAAGCACCAGTACTACGAGACCATCTGCTCCGGCTCGCCGGCGGGATATGAAAATTCCGGCCGCGGTTTCAACGGAACCTCTGGCGTCCACACCCATATGACCAACTCGCGGCTGACCGATCCGGAAATCCTCGAAATGCGTTTCCCGGTCGAACTCGAGGACTTTCATATCCGCGATGGATCCGGCGGCGTCGGAAAATTCAGCGCCGGCAATGGCACCAAGCGCACCATCCGCTTTCTCGAGCGCATGGATCTGGCGATCCTGTCCTCGCACCGCAACCGTCCGCCGCTCGGCATAAATAGTGGCGGCGAAGGCCAGGTCGGCAAGACCGAGGTGCGGCGGCGCGACGGAAGCGTCGAAACACTGAAAGCCTGCGACCAGACTGTGCTGGAAGCCGGTGAAGCGGTAATCCTGACCACACCGACAGCAGGTGGTGCTGGAAAGGTCTGATGCGAGAAAAATGCCTGACAGGCAGACTACCTGTCAGGCAGACTTGAGCAAACCGGGCGGCGTTTGGGCGGGCTGTATCTGCGGGTCCATTGATGTTGGGAACCGTGACGCCTGCATCGTGGAAAGCCGGTTACCAAAATAGCCGCCCTGCACCTGTTCCGCTCCGGCTGCGCGGGCGCATTGGAGATCTTCCTCGCTATCGACACCGGTCAGGATCACGGGCGTTTCGACGGTCGAGGCAAGCTGCAAAAACAATGTCAGCATCTGATCCAGGCGCTTTTCACCCGCGAGAGACCTGATGCTGGCGAGGTCAAGACGGACGCGGTCCACCGGGAAGGCCCGTGTCATCGACAGTCCTGCGATGCTGGCCGCAAGTTCACTGACCGAAATCTTCACGCCTTTTTCCCGCAAGCGCTCAAGATTGTTCAGTACGACAGCACCTTCTTCTCTGACTGCATTGGGCACAACATCAAGAACCAGGCGAGCAGGATCAAACCCGGTCCTATCCAGTGTAGCGATCACCCATTCGGCAAATACCGGATCGCGAAGCTGAACCGCAGAGACAGGTAGCGTGATATCGACTTTCTCGCCCCAACCGCCCGCATCCTTGAGGGCGCGCTGCAGCATCCACTTGCCCAGTGGCAAGATCAAACCGCTGGCTTCGGCCATCGGCATGAAGTCTTCCTGGGTCAGGTCACCGCCGTCGGAATAAGCCCAGCGCAGCTGCACTGCAAATCCAGTAATCGACAGCGTTGCAGCCTTCACCACCGGCCGGTAATCGAGATGGAACGCCCCGTTGGCTATGCCCTTGCGCATCTCGGTCTCCAGCTGCTGGCGCCGCCGGTGTTCACTGTCCATACCCTGAGTAAAGAATCTGTGGCTTGAGCCCGGCGTTTCCTTGGCATGATAGAGAGCAAGATCGGCGCGCTTGAGCAGCTCCGACAATGTGGTCACATCAGCGTCAGTTACCGCGAAGCCGATACTGCCGGCAGTCTCGATCCACCCCGCCGAGGTGTCGATGGGGCGAAACACAAAAGCCGCTAGGCCATCGCAATAGCTCGAAATTGTTTCCCTCCCAGGCGCTCCTTCCCAGAGAAGAACAAACTCGTCGCCCCCCAACCGATAGACCCGTTGCCCTGCATTGCAATAAGCTTGCAATCGATCAGCAAGTTCCTTCAGCACCATGTCGCCTGCGGCATGGCCCATCGTATCATTGATGTACTTGAAACGATCCAGATCAAACAACAGCAATGCCATCGGGGCTGACTGGTCGGTTCTGCTGCGAAGGATCCACTCAGCGTCTTCGCTCAACGCATGACGATTGCGCAACCCTGTCAGACAATCTTGATAGGCAGCTTTACGCAGCTGTTCCGTGGCGGCCCGCTCGCTCCGGATCTGCCGTGCAAGGCGATCATGGCGGTAGCCAAGTCCTGCAACAAGCGCGATGATCCCCAAAGGTGCCGCAACCGCTGCCATCCCGAACGGGCTGGTCAGAAATTCATAGCCTGCATGTGCCATACCCGCGCCAACGAGCATTTCACACACAACCGCCGCCAAAGGCGTGACTATTGCGATTACCAAACCAGCGATTGCATATCGCCTGCATGCGTTTGGTACATACGAATTCAGCATCATGCTAAAATCTCCTGTTCCCTGGACCAGATGCCCATCTCGAGCTTAACAAAAAGTCACTGCGGATTTGTTGTGGTAAACAGTCGATTGACGGCATTTTTCAAAATTTAAGCATTTACCGCTAAACAGATGCGAATTCCGCGCAGGCCATGATCCAGTCGGAAATTAGATTGACCGTCAATCCGTCTAAAGCCTTGATTACACACACTCATTCGCTAAAAGGCAGTTCTATGCCCATCCGTAAGACAGTATTAACGCTACCAACGCATATTTTTCCGTTGCGGCAGCTGTTGACGCGGCCGGGCCCGGCCTGGGCGAAAATCAGATCAGGCGCCATGTCGGCCTTGGCAGCGCTGCTTGTGGTCGCAGCCACCGGACTGTCCGGTTGCAGCTCGACCAGTCTTGAAGACAGTCTCCAGCCGATTGGAGGTGCCAAGCAGTCCAGCTCAAAAGCAAGCAAGCCCAATGTCACCAAGCTGCCACCGCCCGGCAAAGGCCGCTATGGCGACAGCAAACCGGTCGATTTCGGCAAGCACCACCCCGATCGCTATCCCGTCCACGGCATCGACATTTCCAAATGGCAAGGTGAGATCGACTGGAACGAAGTTCGCCGCGCCGGAATTGCCTTCGTGTTCATGAAGGCCACCGAAGGCGGCGATCACACCGACAGCCGTTACGAAAGCTATTGGCGCGGCGCCCGCGCGGCCGGCATCGCCCATGCGCCTTACCACTTCTATTACTTCTGCCGCCCGGCGCGCGAACAGGCGGAATGGTTCATCGCCAATGTGCCGCGCGCATCAGTGCAGATGCCGCCCGTGCTCGATGTCGAATGGAACCACGCCTCCAGGACCTGCACATCCCGTCCCGACCCGGATACCGTGCGCTCAGAGATGAAAATCTGGATGGATATGATTACCCGCCATTACGGCAAGCGACCGATCATCTACACCCCGGTCGATTTTCACCGCGAAAACCTCGACGGACATTTCAAGGGTTATCAGTTCTGGCTGCGCTCGGTCGCCGCTCACCCGCAGGACATCTACCCCGACCACCCCTGGACCTTGTGGCAATATACCGGCACCGGCATAATGCCTGGCGTCAAGGGCAACACCGACATCAACGCCTTTGCCGGAAGCAAACGGCAATGGCGGGAATGGCTGCAAAAATACGCCCGGTAACGCGTTTGACCAACAGGACTGTCGTATTTGTTGCTGCGGAACGAGGCAATCACCTCATCATTGCCACAAATCTGGGGTGCCTTCTCCACCCCATCAGGAGTTGAAGCCATCATGACATCGAAGTTCCCCCTCGCCATCCTGCTTGCAAGTCTCACTGCAACCCCGGCCATGGCCCAGCCCCCTGCCTGCGGCGGCAATTTCGCCCAGTTCCTCCAGGGCGTCAAAGCCGAGGCGATAGCCAAGGGTGTGAGCGCCGATATCGCGCAGGCCGCTCTGCGCAATGCCACCATCGACAACAAGGTGCTGTCACGCGATCGCGCCCAAGGCGTATTCCGCCAGACATTTCTTGAATTCTCCAAGCGTTCGGTCAGTTCCAACCGCATGCAGGTCGGCGCCAAGAAGATCAAGCAATACGCCAATGTCTTTGCCCGCGCCGAAGCTGAATATGGCGTGCCCGCCGCTGTCATCACCGCATTCTGGGGACTGGAAACCGATTTCGGCGCGGTGCAGGGTGATTTCAACACCATGAACGCGCTGGCCACACTGGCCCATGATTGCCGCAGGCCCGAATTGTTCCGCCCGCAGCTTATCGCCGGCATCGAAATGGTCGGCCATGGCGATCTCGATCCGACAGGCACCACCGGCGCCTGGGCTGGTGAAATCGGTCAGGTGCAGATGCTGCCCAGAGACATCATCGCATATGGCGTCGATGGCGATGGCGACGGTCATGTCGACCTCAAGAAGTCGTCGCCAGACGCAATCATGACAGCGGCCAAATTCATCAAGGCCTTGGGCTGGCGCGCTGGGCAACCTTGGTTGGCCGAAGTTTCGGTACCATCAGGCAACTTTCCTTATGAAAAATCCGGCCTCGGTCAGGGCATGACGCTGAGCGACTGGACCGCCGCCGGCATCAGCTTCCGCAACGGCGCGCCAACTTCACAGAACCTGTCGGCGGATCTGCTGTTCCCTCAAGGCCGCAATGGCCCGGCCTTTCTGGCGTTTCCGAATTTCTCGATCTATCTCGAATGGAACCAGAGCTTCATCTACACCACCTCTGCGGCCTACTTCGCCACCCGGCTTGCAGGCGCCAAGCCCTATGACGCAGGCAAGCCCGGCGACGGACTGGATGATGGCCCTATGAAACAGCTGCAGGAAAAACTCGCCGCACGCGGCCATGATGTCGGCAAGATCGACGGCATCCTCGGCGGCGGCACCCGCGCAGCCGTCCGTGCCGAACAACTCCGCCTCAGTCTGCCCGCCGACGGCTGGCCGGATCAGGCGTTGCTCAACAAGCTTTAGGAGCTAGCCGTTCTAGGCTTGAGGCTTGTCCGATTCGGTACTGCCACTCTCTTCCAGAGGGCCATCCGCCGCCTGATTGATTGAGGGCGGCGGCGTCCCGGCATCTGTATCCACGACGCCGGCGTCAGCAACGCCAGCTTTTTCCTGCGCAGCCGGTTCAGCCGCTGACACAGGTTGAACGCCGGCATCTGCTCCCACCTTGGTGTCGGAACGACGCGCCCGGCGCTGATACAGTGCAAACCGTACCGCCCTGTAACGCGCCCTGGCCGCCCAAACCACATTCTCCACGCCGTCGAGTTCGTCCTCATAGGCTTGCGCCAGTGCTTGCTTGTAGGAGCCAAGGCCTTCATTGGCGAGATCTTCGACGCGCTCCATCAGATTGAACCAGATTGGCGACACCAGAAGCGATATGGCTGTCACCGCGATCGCAAGACGGTAGATATCGGCCCCGAAAGCCCCTGAAGCAAACCCCGCTGCTGCCAGCACAAACGAGAATTCGCCGACCTGCGCCATCGACAACCCGGCCAGCAGTGCGGTCTTCGGGTCCGACCCGGTGATCCGCAACAGAAAAATATTGAGTGCTGTTTTCATCCCCACCACCAGGAAGGCAGCGGCCGTCACCAGCCAGACATTGGCCAGAATGAAGTCGAGATCGATCAGCAATCCGATAGAGAGGAAGAACACCACCAGCAAAATGCTCTGGATTGGCTCGATCACCGGAATGATCCGGCTCCGAAGTGTCGAGTTGCCGATCACAATACCAGCCAGAAACGCACCATAGACCGGTGAAAGACCGGCAAGACCAGACAGGGCCGCGGCGGAGAAACACAAGGCCAGCGATCCGATCGTCAGCAGATCGACATTGTCCTCAATGGCTTCGGCAAACGGCAGCTTGATCTTCGGTTTGCGGCCAAACCACCACAACAGACCAGCCAGCAGCGCCATTGCAACCACCACCTTGAAGATCACATCGCCAAGATCGAAAGTTTCCCCTCCGAGGCTCGAGACCAAGATCAGCATCGGCACAACGGCCAGATCCTGCGCGATCAGCACGCCCACGGCGACCCGGCCCGGCGCGCTGCGCAATTCACCCATCTCGTCGAGCATCTTCATCGCCACCACGGTGCTCGACAGCGCGATGATAAAGCCCAGAATGAGGGTTTCCGAGGGACTGGCGCCAAGCACATAAGCCAGTGCTGCTGCCAGTGCCATGGCAGCAATCAATTGGCCGCCCGCCACGATCACCGCCTGCTTGAGGCTGAGAACAAAGGCCTTGATCGACAATTCCATGCCGATGAAGAACAAAAGCACCACCACACCCATTTCAGCCAGCAGTGAGACATTCTCAGATGTCGAGATAACCCCGAGGCCAGTGGGACCAAGCGCCAGGCCGGCCAGAATAAACCCAACCAGCGGCGGTTGTCTAAGCCGCATGAAGCCGAGACCGAGCAGCGCCGCGATGGCGATCGCGATGGCAATCGACACCAGATGGTCGCCATGATGAACGGCCTCGCCAACGGCTTGCTCTACGACGCTGCCGACCACCACCACTGCTTCGGTAATCTGGTCTTCCATCAATCACTCCTTGCTGGTCAAATCCAGGGTCAGGCCCTGTAGATCCGACTGAAATGGATCCCGACTCTAGTGTGCTTCTTAGCAAAAATGAAATGACCTTGGGGACAATTCCGACGTTCATTTGACAATCAACGCGCGGGATTTTTCAGACCTCTGACATCTGACCCGGAAAAAACGAAGCCGTTCATCAGTCGGGAAATCCTTCTTGCTATCAAGCTAACATACTAGTATATACCACATATCATGCGGCACGATTTCCGTGTGATACAGAGGATGATTTGCACCTGATCTGCATCAGGGTCAGTGTAGTTTTGGGAGGAACTATCCATGAAAATTAGAGATATTGCACTGGCCGCACTGGCGTCGACAATGTTGACGGCGACATCCGTACCGGCATTTGCCGCGCCGACGACGCTGAAATGGGCGCATGTTTATGAATCCAGCGAACCATACCACACCTGTGCCGTCGCAGCCTCCGATCTGCTGTCAAAGGCAACCGAGGACCGCTACAATATCGAGGTCTTCCCGGCCTCTTCACTGGGCAAGGAAGTTGACATTAACGAAGGCCTGGGACTGGGCACCGTCGACATCATCTACACCGGCCAGCTATTCGCCGGGCGCTCCTATGGACCGATCGCCATTGGCGGTGCACCGTTCATGTTCCGCGACTTCGATCACTGGGACAAATACCGCAATTCCGACCTCTTCGGCGACATGTCGAAGGGCTATGAGGATGCCTCGGGCAACCATATCACCTCAATGACCTATTACGGTCAGCGTCACGTCACCTCCAATGTCGAGATCAAGACACCCGCAGACATGGATGGCCTGAAGATCCGCGTCCCGAACGCGCCGCTCTACATGATGTTCCCGCTGGCTGTCGGCGCCAACCCGACTCCGATCGCCTTTGCCGAGGTCTATCTGGCTCTGCAGCAGGGCACCGTCGACGCACAGGAAAACCCGCTGCCGACCATCCAGGCCAAGAAATTCTACGAAGTGCAGAAATACATCACGCTGACCGGCCATATCAGCGACGCTTTGATGACCATCGTCGGCGGCCCTGCCTGGGGAGCCATGAGCCCCGAGGACCAGACAGCACTTGACGGCGTGCTCGATGCGACAGCAGTCTGCGCCAGCGACCAGATCATCCAGAAGGAGAAGGATCTGGTGCAATGGTTCAAGGACAATGGCGTCAGCGTCAACGAAGTTGACCGGACACCATTCCGCGAAGCCACAATGAAGCTGCACAATGGCCCCGACGCCACCTGGGATCAGGCCACCTACGACCAGCTGCAGGCTATCAAGTAACCCAGACGGACATTTGCGTTGCGCGGCGGCCCATCCATGGCCGCCGCCTCTCAGTCCCTTCGGAGGTTGCCTGATGTCGGCAAAAGACAAATCCACAGCTGAATCCTCGATCGCAAAACTGATCCACGAGGAAGACGAGGACCTGACCGGCTTCCAGTGGGACGACGGTCTGGTGTTGTCCGTGTTCTGGGCACTGGCCTTCGTCGTCTTTCTGCAGTTCTTCACCCGCTATGTGCTCAACAATTCGCTCGGCTGGACCGAAGAAATCGCCCGCTTCCTGTTGATCGCCGTGACCTTTCTCGGCGCCATCATGGCGGTCAGGCGCGAAAGCCATATCGCTGTCGAGCTGGCGTTTCGCTGGCTGTCGCGGCCGGTGCGCAAGGCGCTGCAATATTTCATCGATATCGTCTCAATCGTCTTTTACGGTTTCATGGGCTTTTTGTGCACCCAGGTGGCTGGCAGGACCCAGCAGAAGATGGTCTCGCTCAATTTCCCGAAATCGTCGATCTACTGGTTCATCTCCGCCTGTTTTCTGGCCATGACCATCTACGCGCTGATTGTGTTCTGGCGCCATTGGCGCACGGGCAGCAGCCGGCTGATCGATCCCGAAACCGCCAAGGCGACCGGCCCAACGCTTTGACCCGTCCCGCCATCGCCCTCTTCGCTTCGAGCAAAGGCACACCATGCTCCTGACCCTCCTCTTCGTCATGGTCTTCGCACTGATCATGCTTGGCATCCCGGTCGCCATCGCGCTGGCCGGTTCTTCTGCCGTGTTTATTCTGCTCGACGGCCATGTGCCCGGCCTTGTCGTCGCCCATCGCATGATCAACGGCGTCGATTCCTTTCCGCTGTTGGCAGTGCCGTTCTTCATCCTCGCCGGTAATCTGATGAACACCGCCGGCATCACCGAGCGCATTTTCGATTTTGCCAAGGCGATGATCGGCTGGCTGCCGGGCGGCCTTGGTCACGTCAATATTGGCGCCTCGGTGATCTTCGCTGGCATGTCGGGCGCCGCCGTCGCCGATGCCGGCGGGCTCGGCGCCATCGAAATCAAGGCGATGCGCGACGCCAATTACGATCCCGGCTTTGCCGTCGGCATCACCGCCGCCTCCTCGACCATCGGCCCCATCATCCCGCCATCACTGCCCATGGTGATCTATGGCGTCGTTGCCGGTGCCTCGATCGGGCAATTGTTTGCTGCAGGCTTCGTTCCCGGCCTGCTGATGGCCGTGGCGCTGATGGTCATGGTCGCCTTCTACGCCCGCCGCTACAAGTACCCCCGCGATCAGGCATTCCGGTTCTCAGTTCTGGGTCATGCCTTCATTCGCGCGTTTCTGTCGCTGCTCACGCCGGTGATCATCGTCGGCGGCATCCTCTCGGGCGCCTTCACCCCCACGGAGGCTGCCATTGCCGCCTGTGCCTGGGCGTTGATCCTCGGATTGTTCGTCTACCGCACGCTAACCGTCCGGCGCTTTCTGAAAGTCTCGATGGACACCATCGAGACCACCTCCGTGGTGCTGTTCATCGTCGCCGCCGCATCTATCTTCGCCTGGATCCTGACCTCGAACCGGGTGCCGGAGCATTTTGCTTCCCTGATCCTCGGCGTGTCGGAAAACCCGATCATCATTTTGCTGCTGATCAACGTCATCCTGCTCATCGTCGGCTGTTTCATGGAAACGGTGGCCGCCATCACCATTCTGGTACCGGTGCTGTTGCCGATCGCCGTACATATCGGCATCGACCCGGTTCATTTCGGTGTCATTCTGGTGCTCAACCTGATGATCGGACTGCTCACCCCGCCGGTCGGCATGGTGCTCTATGTGCTCTCGCGCGTATCGAAAGTCCCATTCGAACGCTGCGTCAGCGCCACGGCGCCGTTCCTGATCCCGCTGTTTGCGGTGCTGATGCTGGTGACGTTCTTTCCGATTTTCACCATGTGGCTGCCTACACTGATTTATCGCTGAACGCCGGGCTGAGCCGAAACAGGCTTGGTCACCACCAACATACGTCTACAGCTTGTCGAACTCGTCCTTGTCGGACGGCATCAGCATCACCGCGAAGCTGAACATGGCGCCAAATAACCCGTCACAAGCAAGATCACGACGCTCCCGCCCGACAAGTGCCGGATCAGCTTGGGTATGGCCTTCGCTCCCAGAGCAACGGCGCCTGAAACTATGCGCTGCACTTGCCTTCCGACATTTACCAAAATGAAACAATTTTAATGAATATTCATAATCATATTCGAATGTAGCAATACATGCTCTGAAAGCGCTCAGTAACTTCCGGCAATCAAGTTACCAGAAGCTGCATGGATAAAAACCACAATCAGTTGGCCCTGACGGATCATGATGGATTCCTGGTGACCGCATTTCGGTAAAAACAAGGATCTATCCATGATCAAGATGAACATCAGCAGTAAATTCAACATGCTGCTATTTGGCGGCGCACTCATTTCCGCCATTGCTGTGGCGGGAACCGTGATCACGCTGAGCGAGCGTTTCGTATCCCAAGCGATGCAGGACAAGCTTGCAAGCGTCGAGACCGAATTCCAGTCCGAGTTGTCAGCCTCGCAGCGCTCGGCCACCATGCTGGCCAAGCTCGTTGCCGAACAGCAGAGCGTCAAGCAATCATTCGCAGCCCTTGATCGCGATACTCTGGCCACGGAATTCAAGAACTCGTTCGCAATGCTCAAGAGCGAGTATGACGTCCGCCAGTTCCAGTTCCATCTGCCCCCCGCCACCTCGTTCCTGCGCGTTCATAAGCCTGAAAAATTCGGAGATGACCTTTCTGGTTTCCGCAACACCGTGCTTCAGGTCAATTCGACCAAGGCCAGCCTTTCCGGCCTCGAAGCCGGTGTCGCCGGGATCGGCATCCGCGGCCTCGCCCCGATGTCAACGCCGGAGTAAAATCCGGCCACGCGGCGGTGTAAAAGTCGGCCAGTTATGGTGCGCGCATGAGACCTCCGGGAGGGCGTAGCCCGAGCGGGGG